>Ga0209679_1000122_pt1 | contig 38284 bp, 33 predicted proteins | sample WorMetHEROISLAND_4_FD_187408 | JGI IMG/M metagenome (GOLD analysis project Ga0209679, IMG submission 187408) | Marine gutless worms symbiont microbial communities from Max Planck institute for Marine Microbiology, Germany - Olavius sp. 2 HERON... ...
GAGGGGGGAGGGGGGGGGTCGAATAATTATATCGCACAACCATGCCACTTAAAATTTAACCACTACCCGATCGTGGATAGCCCCGCAGCAACCGATAAGGATAACCCCTTATTGACCGCCGGGGCGTAAAGGGGCATTTTCAGCAACTCTCAGAAGCTGTCTGGTTAAAGCGGATCCGAGCATCGTGTTGTGTTCGCCGCGTTCGACGCCGCGCCTGTCCGGACGCAGTCCTGGGTTGTTTGGCGTTGGTTGTGGGATGTGACGTGTTGGGTTACGGCGCGTTCGGCCCTGTCACTGTACTTCGGGATCGGACCGCGCGCCTAACCCAACCTACACTTGACGCGAGGTCCGCGCGTGCAGGCCACGTGGGAGGCCATGTGAGCATAGGTTGTGTTGAGACGCTGGTACGGACCTGGCTGCCGATCAATAAGCCGTTGGGCGTCGAAACGCAACACGTCAAACTTGCCCCGACGCAGGAGGGATCTTTTTTCCCAGGCAACGTCAAATAATTCAGAATTGCTTTTAACCAAACAGCTTCTCATATCCTGGCATGGATGCTCACCGTCTCCATGCCATCTTTCAACCTGTGGGGCGACCGGTGGTCTGGGTGCAATTCCTGGTGTGCGTGGTCGCGATCGGCTTCGCCGGGGTCAAACTGTCCCGTTACGGTGACGCCATTGCCGACAAGGCAGGGCTCGGCGGTACCTGGATCGGAGTCATCATGCTCGCCAGCGTCACCTCCCTGCCCGAGCTGGTGACCGGAATCAGCTCGGTGACGGTAGCCGAGGCACCGGACATCGCCGTGGGCGACGTGCTGGGCAGCTGCGTCTTCAACCTGATGCTCATCGTGGTGCTCGATTTCCTGAGCCGTGATGAACCCCTCTATTGCCGGGCCGGCCAAGGGCATATCCTCGCCGCCGGGTTCGGGGTCATGCTCATCGGGCTCGCCGGGTTCAACCTGCTGCTGGCAGCGCGGGGAACCGGGATTGCGCTGTGGCATCTGGGCCTCTACAGCCCGGCGATCATGATCCTGTACCTGGTCGCGATGCGCTCGGTCTTTCTCTACGAATCCGAGCTGGTCGAAGGCTTTACGGAGGCCGAGGCCGACGCCTATCCGGGGCTCAGTCTGCGCACCGCGGTGGTGAGATATATCGCGGCCGCCGCAGTCGTCCTGGTCGCGGGGGTCTGACTGCCCTTCGTCGCCAAGAAGTTGGCCGTCCAGATGGGGTGGCACCAGGGCTTCGTCGGCACCCTGTTTGTCGCCTTCGTGACCTCCCTGCCGGAGATGGTGGTAACCGTGGCCGCCCTGCGGTTAGGCGCCGCGGACATGGCAATCGGCAACCTGTTCGGCAGCAACCTCTTCAACATCGGTATCCTGGCCGTCGATGACATCTTCTACCTGCCCGGGTCCTTGTTCGATGCAGTATCCACGACCCATGCCGTGTCCGCCTTTTCCGCCATCATGATGACCGGGGTGGCCGTCGTCGGGCTTCTCTATCGGCCGCGCACCCGGGTCTTCAAGACCGTAGGCTGGGCGAACATTTTTCTGTTTACGATCTATCTGATCAACACCTATATGCTCTATAGCTACCGGGAAGGATAGACATGGGCTCTGGCAGCGTAGATTGGGTTAGAGACTGTCTGAGAACTAACTTATTGATTTTCCAGCGCGGGAACACCACCTTGGCCGCTCCAGCGGCCAGGCGTGGTGACGCTGGAGCGTCAAGATCCCTCCTCCGTCGGGACGAGCTTGCTCCCACGCCGGAGCGTGGGAGCCAGATGAAAATTCATTCACTCTCGGATTCACTCGGGAAGCGAAGTAGCCAATCTTTATATCGAGTAAAATCAACGGGCGTGAGGGTCTACCCCGTGGCATCCCCCAGCGATTGCCGTTCCGTCTGGACGCTTGTCGCAATATTTTAATCGGACAGGATTAACAGGATTTTTTCCTGTTGGTCTGAACGTCCGCGATCCGGTTACACGCTTGCCAAAGTTGATCGGCGGTCCGATTTTTCTTTTCCCGGCAAGCAGATTTACCAACAACGAAGCAATCTTGTTAATCTTGTTAATCTTGTTAATCTTGTTAATCTTGTTAATCTTGAGAATCCTGTTAATCCTGTACCATTGGAGGAAAGCACGAACCACCGGGAATTGCTCATAGGCTGACTTCTTCTTGTTTTATCTCACGGATTCAGGGTACAGTCAGGCATGCTGGTGAGGCCGGCGGGCTAATCGAGTTTGTAATGCTTCTCCACCGGCTCCAGGACCTCCCAGGTACAGGCGAGTCCTGCCGGGAAGCTGATGAGGTCCCCGCGTTCGAATTCCCTCGGCTCGCCGCCTTCGGGTGTCACCACGAAGCGCCCGCGCAGGACATAGCAGGTCTCGGTCTGGTCGTAATGCCAAGGAAAGCGACTGACCTCTTTTTTCCACACCGGCCAGTGGTCCACCTGGAGGACTTCCAGCTTGGCAGGGGATGGCTTATGCTCACACTGAATCTCGAGTTCCATCATGGATATCTCCCGGGCTGCAGGGCAATAGCGGGTTAGTTTCCGGAACTGTGAAGGTTTCCCGTGCCCTTTGTCAAGTCGGCATCGGCATACGGGTGACCGGATATGGAGCAAAATGCCTTGGCAAGATGGATGCTTGCAGAAATCGAATCGGATAGAAAATGGGATTGGCTCTTTGCCGAATCGGAAGACGCCCTGGGTCAACTGGCGCTGGAGGCATTGATGGAAGAAGAACAGGGAATGCAATACAATTAAGGCCACTATGCCATGAACATCGGAAACATACTCCCCTGTCATGCCCGTTTCCGCTCCGATCACACAGCATTGATCTGCGGCGATCAGCGGTTCACCTATCGCGAGCTGAACCGGAGTGTGGATCAGATCGCCAATGCCATCCACGCATCGGGTATCCGCAAGGGCGACAAGATAGCCATGCTCCTGCCCAACTGTCGGGAGCTGTGGGAACTCTATTGGGCCATCGCCAAGCTGGGCGCCGTCTCCGTGCCCTTGAGTCTGCTCCTGAGGGGTAATGGCCTGCGCAATCAGCTCAATAATGCGGATACGGCCCTCCTCGTTACCACTGAATCGGTAGTCGCCCACCTCGATCCGATATTCGATGCCCTACGCCTTCGTCATAACGACATCTGGCTCATCGATACGGAAGATCACCATTGCTACGATTCCTTTTATCGCCATAAGCATCGCACATCGAATGAAGACCCCCCGGAGGCCGATATCCGGCCCGATGACCTCTATAACATCATTTATAGTAGCGGCACCACGGGTGACCCCAAAGGCATCATGCACACCCACCGCATTCGAGCGGCCTATATGACACTGTTCAGCAGTTACTACCGTATGACTCCCGAATGTGTGGTCCTACACTCGGGCTCCATTGTATTCAACGGTTCCTTTCTCACCACCATGCCGGTGATGTTTCTCGGCGGCACCTTCATTCTGCATGAAAACTTCGATGCCGAAAAGGTGGTGCGTACCATCAAAGAAGAAGGCGTAACCCATACCATGTTAGTCCCGTCACAGATCGCGGCTGTCCTTGAGCAGGCCGATTTCAACGGGGAGAACATCGCATCATTGGAGATGATACTGTCCGTTGGGGCCCCCTTGCATCAAAAGCACAAAGAGGAAATCAATCGCCGTATTCCCGGTACATTTTATGAGCTGTACGGCCTGACCGAGGGGTTTGTGACCGTACTCGATAAGACGGATTTCCATAAAAAGCCAGGATCGGTCGGCTGTCCACCGCCATTCTTCGACATGCGGATCGTCGATGACGAGGGTCGGGATCTACCGCCGGGAGAGGTGGGAGAGATCGTCGGCAGAGGACCCATCCTGATGGCAGGATACTATAAGGACCCCATGCGCACGCGGGATGCCGTGAGGGATGGCTGGTTGTATTCCGGGGATCTGGGCTATGTGGATGAGGACGGCTATCTCTTCCTGGTGGATCGAAAGAAGGATATGGTCATTAGTGGCGGGGTGAACGTCTATCCCAAAGACGTCGAGGAAGTGGTGATCGAACACCCCGAGGTCCGGGAAGTGGCGGTATTCGGCGTGCCGGATGAGTTCTGGGGAGAAGCGCTCGTCGCGGCCGTTGTATTGAAGCCAGCGAGTGGGGCACGGAGCGATGCGCTCAAGTCCTGGGTCAATGAGCGCGTGGATGCCCGCTTTCACAAGCTCAGGGCGGTCCATATCATGGTGGATTTCCCGAGGAATGTAGCCGGAAAAACGCTTAAACGTGAGATCAAAAGACACTATCTGGAAAGCGAACACTGAGCGTCTTCAGGAAATTGCCGCCCCGGTGAAATGGGGTACTAGTACATAGTTTCGACTGATATTGCAAATTCATGGCCTCTGGTTGGTTCTCATACTCCAGCGCCAAAGCTCGCAAAAGCAATCGAAACTATGTACTGGAGGTCAAGGCAAGAGCAGAATCCCCGCATAGCCCAGCGCAAACCCGATGCCCAGGGCCACCAGGACGTCGCTTGGATAGTGCAGGCTGAGGATCACGCGGGAGCTTGCGACCAAAAGGGTGAAGGGCACCAGGATCCAGGCCAGTCGGGGATAGTAATGCAAGGCCACGACCGTAAAGCTCACTGCATGCAGCGTGTGGCCGGATGGAAAGCTGTAGCGATCCAGTGGGGCAACCGCTGCGGTAACTCCGGTCGCCCAATGGTGAGGACGCTCACGCCGCGTCGTCCCCTTGAGCATCTTATAGAGGAGGTTATCAGTTAGTGAGATTGTGAAGTCACTCAAAGGAAGAATCTCTCGTAAGGAGGAAGCAGTATTGGGGGCGTCACTTTTGGGCCATCGGGTATGGTGCATTCAGTTCGGGATATGTTACAGATGATATTATCAAAGAGCGTATCAGGAAACACCGAGAGCATATGAATCATCATGATGGTAACTTTCCAGTCGAATGAAACCTGACTTTTAGTCTGAGGCGTTCAGTCGGCTTTAGCTGAAACAACGACTTTCAGTCACACCCCAGACTATGGACTTTCAGTCCATAGTGGTTGATTCCCATACTCAAAATATCAACACGCCCTAGTCAGCCGGTACCCAGCTCGGGTTTATAGACCAGGTCATCGGTGTTCTTGAGCATAAGCTCCTTGAACCCGACTCCGAGGAAACGCCGACCGGCATCGAAGCTCAGGACCAGGATGCCAATGAGCACCAGGCTGTAGGCGATACCCCAGGCCTCCTCGCTACCCCCGAGGGTGTAGGCGGCCCATTCCGCGACCGTGATGTAGTCGGTAAGACCGTCCACCAGAAGGAGAGCGTCGAACTGTTCCTGGAACAAGGTGTAGGGTATGTAGCCGATAAAGAATCCGGGCAGTGCCGCCAGGGCCGTCATGTACCCGAGTCCGAGGCGGGCGTAGGTGCGCACCTCGCAACCGACCATGAATACGGCGCCCACGGCGAGCAGGGGTCCCCCCACGAGATGGCCCCAATAGAGCCCCTGTTCCCCTGCCGCATTCGGGATACTGCCTTTACCTAACAACCAGGCACCCAAGATGTAGAGGTTGAACAGCACGATAGCGGCCATGAATCCCTGGAGCGGCAGCAGGCTGCGGAACATGCGGAAGGTGCAGAGTGGAACGCCCTGGGCACAGGAGGTCTCCTGCTTCATGAAGACCGACTCGGGTGCCATCACGGAGCACTCGGTACCGAAACCACACTTGGCGATACCGATGCCGAGTAGAATCCCCGGAACCGCCAGCCAGATCACTTCCGACCAGCCGATCTGACTCACTGCCCCCTGGATGGTATCCCCGAAAACGGCCAAGACCAGCGGCACCCCGAGAAAGACGATCAGTACCCCGCTCATGAGCAAGCGGGCCAGATCGCGCCATGGGCTGTAGTCGGGGTCATAGCAGGGATTATGATGATCGGGGTGGCAGTAGCAATGGGTCGCGATCTCCCTAGTCTCCTGGTGTCGGAAGTAGCCTCCCAACCCGCTCCGGAGCGCGAATCGGAAGGCCAGGAACGCAAAGGGGATCCCGCTCAGGAGCACGACCCAGGAGGCGATGCTCATGGCGGGGATACCGCCGACGAAATGATGGGTGGTACATCCCGCGGCCAGCCGGGTGCCGAATGAGAACAGCAGGCCACCGACGAAGGCGAGCGCAAGCATTCGCTTGTCATAACGTACCCAGCTGCGCACCTCCCCCTCGCCGAGACCTACGAGCCGGGCCCCGAGCAAAGCGCCGATAATAGTCCAGTGGATGCCGGGCCCGTAAACCCGGCCGACCCAGTCCAGACCCAAGAGCTGCTCGCTCGCCGCATACATCTGGGCAAAGCCGGTGGTGACCACGATGAAGTCGTAATGGTCCGAGTGGATGTAATAGAGGATCTCCGCGATCCCGACCAACACCCCGCCCAGCCAGAAGGGCCATTGTTTTTTTATCAATTTCGAAATCATCTGCTCATCTCACGGGACTCGACACATAGGGGACTCTTTTTTTCCGCATCAACCACTATGGACTGAAAGTCCATAGTCTGGAGGACTACAGTCCTCATCCGTGGACAAGCCACGGACTGAAAGTGAAGGGACTTAACGTCCATAGTTTCAACTATGATGCGCTTCGCGCACTAAAGTTATTGAAGCAATGAACGCCACTCAACGCAAATCCATTCACTAATCATTTGCGTTGATTTGCGGATAACGCTTCCGTGCAGGTCCTGCTCGCTCAATGTTATCGATGGTTGGAAGCATCCGTACCAGAGGACACGGCGTTGAACGCAGCGTAACGCAACACGACGCCGGATCTTAACGGATTTCGCCAGGCTGAAAGAAATTCATACTAACGCGCCGGGCCGGTAAGCTCAGAGGCTGTTTAAAAACCTGAGTACCTGCCAGCCGCTTGAACCTGAAGATTCCTCGCTGCGCTCGAAATGACAAGGATGCGCGTTGGGTCATCCCGGGGCGCAGCGAGGGATCATTATGACTCTTTCTTAACATTTAAAGGGCACTTGAAAAATAGGCATTTTCACCAATCAAGCAACTCTAAGCCATTGATTGCTGATGTGTACTGTAGACGAAAACTGTATTTTTTCAAAGTGCCCTAAAATCATGGGCTAGTTTTTAGACAGACTCTCAGGCATCCACCTTCTCGGCTGCCTGCTTGGCCCGCCGTGCCAGCCACACCTCCAGTCCCTGGGCATTGAGGGCAATGTCGGCATCAAGGACTTCACGGATTCGGGACTTGTCCAACGCACAACCCTGATGCCGAGCCCGGCTAATCAGCTGCTCCGCGACGCCTTCCAGCAGCCGTTCGCTACGCCCGGCCTGCGCGTTGCCTTCCTCCGCCAACGCCAGGTCGGCGAGGTCACGGATACTTCGGCGTAGCTCGTCTTCCGATGCCTGGGGGTCATCGAGGCGTCCATAGTGAGTCAGATAGGCGGCCTTTGGGTTGTAGCCCATGAGCCGGTCCAGGCTTTTCTGCCACGCATCGGGATCGAAGGCGACGGGGGTGCTGGGGGCGAACAGGAAGGGCCCGCCGGGTGTGTGAAGCTCTGGGTAGGCGATGCCGAAGGTATCACCCGTGAACCAGCTGCGGGTGTGCTCATCGAAGATGCAGCCATGGTGGTTGGCATGGCCCGGGGTGTCGATGAAGGTCAGCGGACGCCCGTTGAGATCGATCACCATCGAGTCCTCCGCCGCCATGACACGCTGCGCGGGGATCGGCGTCAGGGTGTCGAAATGCCGCACGAAGTTCTCCTCCCCATAAACGGCGGTGGCCCCGGCCACCAATTTGGAAGGATCGATCATGTGGTCCGCACCCTTGGGGTGGATCACCAGCCGGGCATTGGGGCAGCGGGCCATGAGGGCACCGGCGCCACTGGCATGGTCCAGGTGCACATGGGTGGGGATCACATAGTCGACGGCCTCCGGCGTGAGCCCGAGGGCGGAGATCACGGCCAGCATGCGGGGCACCGAGCGCGCGGTGCCCGTCTCCACGAACGCCAGGCGATCGCCTGCGCGCACCAGATAACAGGCGGCTAGGCTGGGACGATACAGGCCGGTTTCGATGCAATAGATACCGGCGGCGACTTCTTCGTAGTGGGATTCGTTCATGGTTAAGATACCTGGAAGCGGGTCAGGTCCGTGACGGTAGAATATCCTAGCCGGAACCACGAGGTGGAGGCCGGACGATTACACAACGGAGGCAAGCGATGAAAAACGTCTTCATCATCAATGCGCACGAATATTATGAGTTCTCGCAAGGAAAACTGAATGCGGCCTTGGTCGAGCGGGCCGAATCGATCTTGTCCCGCAAGGGGTTATGAGATAAGGACCACCAGTATGCAGGACAAGTATGAGGTAAAGGCCGAGATCGAGAAACACCTGTGGGCCGATACGGTCATCGTCCAGAGTCCCTGCAACTGGATGGGGGTCCCTTGGAGCTTCAAGCGATAGATGGACCTTGTCTACTCCGCCGGGATGATGGGCCAGCTGTGCGACGGCGACGGCAGGACCCGCTCCGATCCCACCAAGCAATACGGAACCGGCGGCCTGCTGAACGACAAGCGCTATATACTCTCGCTGACCTTCAATGCGCCCAAAGCGGCCTTCGACGACCCCGACCAATGGTTCTTTGCGGGCAAGAGTGTGGACGATCTCTTCTGGCCGATGCATCTGAACTTCCGGTTCTTCGGGATGCAGCCGTTGGAAACCTTCGTCTGTCACGACGTGCTGAAGAACCCGAATATCGAAGACGATCTCCTGCGTTTCGAGGCACATCTGGAGAAGCACTTCTAGCAATCCTGAAAAATCCTTAGAAGCCGTCCGGTTAAAAGCAATCCTGAACGATCCGGCGTTGTCCGGAGGGATCTTTTTCCACAGCCAACGCCAAACAACCCAGGACCGCAGCCGGACAGGCACGGCGTCGAACGCGGCGTAACGCAACATGACACTGGCCATTCGCTCCCAGTCCCAGGTCTGGTTTTCTTACAAATATGGTGCCACCATGCGCATCCTGATGATCTCCGACGTCTATTTCCCGCGGATTAACGGCGTATCCACATCGATCCAGACGTTTGCCACCGAATTTCCGGAGCAGGGGCATCAGGTTACGCTGATCGCGCCCGACTATGGTTCGGTGGCGCAGCAAAGGAGCTGGGCGTTGCGCAAAGGGACCTCTGTCCCCGCGGCCACTCCCCGCACCGAGCATACCGGCGGTGAGCCGGAGTCTTTCGAAATCATCCGCATCGCAGCGCGCCGTCTTCCGTTGGACACGGAGGATCGCCTCCTGCGCATGGGCCGAATCCGTTCGCTTACCCCGCGACTGGCGGTACAGGGCTACGCCTGGTCCACATCCAAACCCCTTTTATCGCCCATTACACGGGGGTGAAGCTGGCACGTCGGCTGAAGGTCCCGGTCGTCGAAAGCTACCACACCTTCTTCGAGCAATACGTCGACAAGTACATTACCTGGTTGCCTCCGTCCTGGCTACGCCTGGCGGCGCGGCGTATTTCCACCGCCCAGTGCCGCAGCCCGGATGCGCTCGTGGTCCCGTCACAGGCCATGCGATCCGTACTCGAGGCCTACGGGGTAAGGACGCCGACCAGGGTCATTCCCACCGGTATCGAGCTCGAGCAATTCAGTCAGGGTGACGGTGGACCTTCAGACGCCGTTACGGAATCCCGACGGACCGGCCCGTGCTGACTCACATCGGGCGCCTGGCTTCGAGAAGAATGTGGACTTTCTCTTGCGTATGCTGGTACGGGTCAAGCGCTAAGTCCCCGATGTACTGCTCGTCATCGCCGGCGAGGGACCGGCACGTCGCAGATTGGAAGCCATGGGCGTCGAGCTGGGCTTACATGAACAGCTGCTGTTCGTGGGCTATCTGAATCGCGACGGTGACCTGGAGGACTGTTACCGCGCCGGGGACGGATTCGTCTTTGCCTCCCGCACCGAGCCCAGGGCCTGGCGCTCTTGGAGGCCATGGCCCTCGGCGTACCCGTGGTCTCGACTGCCGTCATGGGTACCCGGGAAATCCTCGACGGAGGCGAAGGGTGCCTGATCGCCGCCGCCGAGGCCGATTTTGCCGCCAAGACGGTGCGCCTGCTTTCCGATTCCAATCTACGCGCAAGGCTCGGCGAGCAGGCCCGGACCTGGTCTGCCCCGATCCTCGCCGACCGGATGCTTGCCTTCTACTGGACGCTCGTGTCCAAATGGACACTCCGGTGGTGGCTAAATTTTATACTGCCACACGGCACAATCTGCACATTTCACTCCCTCTCCCTTCGGGAGAGGGCAGGGGAAAGGGAGAAATTCAAAAGCTCAGATTGTGCCGTGTGGCAGTATAAGTGGTGAAACTTGCCAACCCCTACCTCGTCATTCCGGCAGGGAGTGCCAGAATCCAGTGCCAGGGATGGCAAAAACAGTGAGGGTTCGAATCATCAGGTCGCACAACCATGCCACTTGAAATTTAACCACTACTGACAATCCTAATCAAAGACCACATGATCGCCATTGCCGAGCATCAGTGGGCTTGCGGAGCCGTACCGGCCGGAACCATGCACGACCGGATAGCCAAGCGCGATCATCCTTTCCACCGCCGGCACGCCGGTGCAGTGATTGGCGGCGATCTTGCGGAAGCCGAATCGCCCCAGATCGGTGATCATCCGCTCCTGCTCGGGAGACAGCGACGGGTCGAAGGGGGCAATATGGAGCCCTCCGTAAAGGCCATACAAGGTCGGCTCGGTCGCGATGTGGGTAAGCGCGTAATCCGCCAGGGTGGTAACCGTCTGATGGCAGCAGCCGGTAACACAGACGGTCCCCTGGTCCTGAACCTGGAAATACAGTGACTGTTCGCCCCTGATGCCGAGCAGGATGGGCAGGTCGAAGGCCACCGCTACACAGCCGGGGTACAAGACCGTCGGCGCGTCCGGGGGAGTGACGAGAATGCGGCCGATAGACGGACAGGCGGCGCCCTATCCGTGGCGGTAGGTGCCGAACGCTCGCCGCGGATAAACGCCAGCGCCTCCGCGGTGAAGCCGGACGGCACGCGCACGGAAAGGTCCGGACGGTGACGCAGGACGGCTTGTAGCCCCCACAGGTGATCCAGGTGTTCATGAGACAGAAACAGAAACTCGATCTCGCCCCGCGCCAACATGCTGTCCACGCCGGTTGCCTCGAAACGGCCTTGCATATAGGCCTCGTCCCACCCGCAATCGAGGAGAAACCTGTGGCGTGCCCCCGTCAGCAGCTCGACCTCGATCAGGGCGGCGCTGCCCGCGGCATTGCTCGCCTGCCAAGGCTTGTCCCACTGACTGGCATCAGATCCACCCCCACCCTTGATATCCGCCAGCAGCCGGTCCGTGTCATGCCAGCCGATTTCCGAGATACAGGTGATGGTTACCGAACGACATACGCCCAGGCTGTCTTTCTCTTCTCTTGTCATCGGTCCACTACCGTTCCGCGGACAAAAAATTTATCATTCTGCATGATCGCCGTCACCCTTATCCGGATCTGCGTCCAGTATACAGGACAACCGATACATAATCACGGCTGAAACATCGCCTTGGCAAATCTGACGTAAACCAGTATGAAATCTCTCCATCCCAATACCTTCAGTCTCTGGCTGTTATCTATTCTCATTTCAGTGATGGCTGTCGCTGTAATGAGCTATAAGTGGTTGAACGTATACCGTTCATATGGGATGGATACGAACGTGATTCGCAATCAATCACAATTAGAGGACTTTCTGTCACATCATCAGAACACGATTGAATTTTCGGGTGGGCAGAAACCCTATCGGATACCAACGGGTTTTTTTATCCAGTCATTGGCATTTTCTACTGCCAGTGATGTGAATATAACGGGCTACATCTGGCAAAAATATCCCAAGGATTTCCCGCAGGATTTTGTTAAAGGGATCGTCTTCGCGGAAGAGGTAAATTCGGTAAATACGCGCCTGGATAAATTTTATGAGTCAACCGGGGAACAAAACAGCATTCAATATGATGTAATCGGGTGGCATTTCGATGTGACCGTCCGCCACTCTTTCGATTATTCGCACTATCCACTCGATCTTTTAACAGTCTGGCTGCGGGTCTGGTATAAGGATTTTACTCATACCAGGGTCATTCTGGTTCCTGACTTCGCCTCCTATGCAAAAACGGACCGGCCTACCTTCGGACTGGACACCGAAATCGTGCATGGGGAATGGGAGATCGATGAAACCTTCTTCAGCTATCAGGAAGTACCTTATGATACGGATTTTGGACTGTCCACCAATGTTGAAGAACATACATTTATGGAGCTCTTCATCAATCTCGGGATCCGTCGCAAGTTTATCAACGCGTTCACCGTCAACTTGGTTCCGCTTTTCGCCGTAGCATTACTGCTCTTTGCCCAGATACTTATCGTGTCAGGCAAAGAAGAGCTGATTGAGCGATTCGGGTTCACTGTAAACGATTCACTTGCCACCTTTTCGGCCATATTCTTCGTCGTCCTGCTCGCTCATGTTCAGGTAAGAAGTCAGTTTACCGACTCGGGCCTGGTGTATATCGAATATTTCTACCTGATAATGTACCTGACGATCATCTTCTGCGCCGCGAATCTATATATCTTCTCGTTAGAGAAGTTTCGCTACCTGGACATCATCCATTACCGGGATAACTTGATTCCTAAGCTGGCATATTGGCCGGTAATCCTGTGGGCGATGGCGACAGCAACCTGGCTGATCCTGTAGCGATCCTGGATGATCTGGTGTCGCCGGGAGGAGCCGACTAAATTAGACAGGATTTACAGGATGCTTATACCTCATATCGGCACAACATTGCATTTTCTGAACACTTGGAATCTCAGCGTGAGGAGGGAATCAAGCTCCGTCTCGTATGTTGTGTGTGTTTGATTTGAACATCCGATTTCGTAGCAATTCACAGACACTTTCGGCGTTCGATTCCCCTTAGACATGACCGACCAATGGCGGACGTGCTACCTTACTCGCCTATGTTCGGCAAGATCCTCCTGACCCTCGCGGTGATCTTGGGCGCCTACTATGTCATCCGCGCCCGGACGCAGCACGACCGCAAACCGGCCACCGCTCCACCTTTGCGGCCTCCCCTGGTGCCGCCGGGAATCCTGAAGGGCATCGCCTACGGGTTAGTGGTCGCCATGGTAGCGGGCAGTCTGCTTTGGCTGTATCTGGACTATCAATCGGGGCGGGAGCTGGTGACGGTGCGGGTCATCAACGCCAATACCGGCAACGTGACAACCTACCAGGCGCGGCGAGTCGATGTACAGGATCGTCGCTTCACTGCCCTGGATGGCCGTCCCGTTATCCTGGCCGATGTGGATCGCATGGAGCTGAGCGCGGGGCGTTAGGTCGTGTTGACATTTAATTCTAAGGAGTAAACCCCAACCTCCGGGCTTGGCTCCTAATGGTACAGGTATTTCTAGGGTTAACAGGATCTTATAACTGTTACTTAAGAAAATATCCTGGAAATCCTGTTAATCTTGTCCTACTTAGTGGTTGGCACGATGATTATGTCAACAGCCCTTAGTACCTCATTCCATCTTAATTTTCAGGTCGTAGGGTGGGCTGTGCCCACCGACCGGGTTTCGTAGGTGGCCGGCAAAGGGCCAAGGGATGCACCTAGGAATCCGATGCCTGGGCAGATATCTCCATGCCGGTGGTTCCCGAACCGGGCCAGGGTTGGACGGGCACCACCGAAATGCTGTTCTTGGGCGAGCCTTCGATGATGCGGTTGCTGTAGGTGAGGTAGACGAGCACATTGCGCTGTGAATCGAAGAAGCGCACCACCTGCATGGATTTGAAGATGAGGGAGGTCCGTTTCTTGAATACCTCCTCACCGTCGGCCTTGCCGGCACGGATCTTGTCAGTCAGATTTATGGGGCCGATCTGGCGGCAGGAAATAGAGGCATCCGAGGTGTCCTCCGCCACTCCAATGGCACCCTTGATACCGCCGGTCTTGGCCCGGCTCAGATAACAGGCGACACCGGGGACGTTCTGGTCCTCGAAGACCTCCACCGCGATCTTGTCATTGGGTCCAAGCCATTTGAACTTGGTGCTGACGGTTCCGATCTCCTCCGCTGTTACCGTGGCGAAGAGGCCGCATAGGGCCGTGACGAACAGGAGGTTACGCATGGCTATTTGCTCCGATTAGGATTGGATTTCGAATCAAGGGCACCTTGAAAAATGGGTGTCTTCACCAATCGAGAAACCTTAACCCATTGATTATTCAGATATACCGTTGACGAAAACCATATTTTTCAAAGTGCCCTCAACCTAGAAACAGGCGCTCGTATTCCTGGTGACTGCGGGTCAGGCAGTCCTCGATAGAGACCCCGAAAAACCAGTTGCCGGTCACGGCTAAACGGCTGCCGGCCAGTAGGGCGTCCATCTTTTGCACCAGATCCGAGTGGCCAGTGCGCAACGCCGGCAGCTGGTTGGAGATTCGGGACAACCCGGCAATCCGTTCCGGGGCGATCCCGAGCACCTGGCAGATGCGTTCCATTTGGGCGTCCGCATCCAGCGCCCGGGGCCGAAAGTGAAAGGTGAAGCCACGGTAATGCTGGTCGGGCAGATAGTCGCGGGAGACCACGGAGTAGAAGGCATCGTCCACGGCAATCAGGCCCGCCAAGGGCGGTAGGTGCTCAAGTGCTGCGGCGGGTATGCACACAACCAGCGTCTCGATCGCCGCGACACCGATACCGCCGATCAGGTTCCGTAGCTCCTCCATGCCTTTCGGCAGGAGGACCGCGGCGGCATCCGGCGGTACTGCCAAGGTCAGGTAGCAGCTCCTGAATACCTCCCCTGCCGCCGTAAGCACTTGGTAGCCGTCGTCTTCGCGTACTATCTTGGATGCCTGCCGCCCGATACGGACCTCCAGTGCCTCCTGGCGGGCGATGGCCTGCGGAATATCCGCCAGCCCGCCAGGGAAGGTGAAGCTGCGCATGACCTCCTTGCGCCTGGGTTTGCGGCGGAACAGGAGGTCAGCGGGAAAGTCGTCCACCTCCTGGCAGACGACGGCCCGGAAGGCGGGCCCGAACAGATCCCGGTAATTACGGCGGCCGAGTTCGGCGCCGAAAAACTCGGCGACGCCTTTGCCCGCCCTGGTGCCTGTGAACAGCCGGGGCAGCGAGCGGATCAGTTCCCAGGGGTGCAGTGAGGAGAAGATGGATCTGTGCCCATTACCGCGCCAGAGCTGGTAACGTAGCTTCCCTTTGGCCGTCAGGCGTTCCAGGAGCTCTAGATCCGTCAGGGTGTCGAGCAAATGGCCGTAGCTGTTGAAGCAGGTGTGACTGCCGGCCTCGGTCCAAAAGTCGCCGCAGCCGGGAAAGGTCCGGCTGTTCATGCAACCGCCCACCCGGTCCGCTCCTTCCAAGACCAGAGTCGAGACCCCGCGCTTCACCGACCGGTGGGCCATGCCGAGCCCGCTGATACCGGCACCGATGACGATGTGTTCGAAATCCTGATGCATGACTTGGGATGCCCCTCGCCGGTCCTTGTGCGTTTCACCACGGATGGAGATGGGTATTATGCTTAGAGACTGTATAAGAACTAACTAACCTGTAGGGTGGGCTGTGCTCACTACATACGACGCCTGAGCGGTGGGCACAGCCCACCCTACGGGCACGATCCTATTGAAATCAATGGATTAGCTTTTAGACAGCCTCTTAGTGTTTCAATAAGCCGGGTATTGAGAAGCCGTCCGGTTAAAACGGATCCGAGCGTCGTGTTGTGTTACGCCGGGTTCGACGCTGTGCCTGTTCGGGCGCGATCCTGGATTGTTTGGTATTGGTTGTGGGATCCGACGTGTTGGGTTACGGCGCGTTTGGCCCTGTCACTGTACTTCGGGATCGGACAGCGTGCCTAACCCATTAAAATTTAGCCACAGAGTAGAAGGGACAGGGTAACGCAATTTGCCTAAATTAGGCAGCATACCTTGCTTCTATCCCCACTTTGTACAGAATTTAGCGTGAAATTGGAAAGATTAATGATATGAAAGTTCTGATCATCGGCAATGGTGGGCGCGAGCACGCCCTGGCCTGGAAAGTGGCCCAATCGCCCCTGGTGGACCAGGTCCTGGTAGCGCCTGGAAACGGCGGCACCGCTAGGGAACCGGGCGTGCAAAACCTGGACATCCCATCCGACGACATCGAGGGACTGGTCGCTTACGCCCGGCGAAACGTCATCGGACTCACCATCGTAGGCCCTGAAGCACCGCTGGTAGCAGGGGTGGTCGACGCCTTCCAGGCCGCCGATTTGCCCTGTTTCGGCCCCACCGCCAAGGCCGCGCAGATCGAGGGCTCCAAGGCATTTACCAAGGACTTCCTCGCCCGCTGGGGCATCCCGACCGCGGCTTACCGCACCTTCACCGAGCCGGAGCCCGCCCTCTCCTACCTCCGGGAAGTGGGCGCTCCCATTGTCGTCAAGGCGGATGGCCTGGCCGCGGGTAAAGGCGTGATCCTGGCGGAGGACCTCACCACCGCGGAGCGAGCGGTCCGGGATATGCTGAGCGGCGGGCGCTTCGGCGCGGCGGGCAACCGGATCCTCATCGAAGAGTACCTGCAGGGTGAGGAGGCAAGCTTCATCGCGATCGTCGGCGGCGGCCAAATACTCCCCATGGCGAGCTCCCAGGACCACAAGGCCCGCGACGATGGGGACCGGGGTCCCAACACCGGCGGCATGGGGGCCTATTCGCCCGCGCCCGTCGTCACCCTCGAGATCCACGCCCGGATCATGGCAGAAGTGATCCGACCCACCGTCACCGGGCTTGCATCCGAAGGGCTGCCCTACACGGGGTTCCTGTACGCGGGCCTGATGATCGGGCCGGACGACACCCCCAAGCTCCTGGAATACAACTGCCGCCTCGGTGACCCCGAGGCCCAACCCATCCTCATGCGTCTGCGCACCGATCTGGTGGAGCTGTGCCTGGCGGCCCTCGCCGGGCGACTCGATCGGATTGAGGTGGCGTGGGATCCACGGGCCACGCTGGGGGTAGTCATGGCGGCGGGCGGCTATCCAGATGCCTATGAGAAGGGGCACCCGATCAGGGGTCTGGATGCAGCGGTGGGGTTCCCCGGCTGCAAGCTGTTCCATGCCGGCACCGACCTGTCCGATGGTGAGGTGGTAACCAACGGCGGCCGCGTTCTGTGCGCAACCGCCCTCGGTGACGGGGTTGCTACGGCTCAATCCAACGCCTATGCTCTGGTGCACAAGATCGGCTGGAAGGACGCCCACTACCGGACCGACATCGGATATCGGGCCGTCGCCCGCGAGTGAACCTAGGTCGGGTCATCGGTGCAATCCTAGTAGTCCGTCAACCGTCAATTGATGGATATAGCCGTTTGAGCTTGATGCGCGCATCCTCGGCGGTGAATCGCCAGTCCACTTCCACGGCGTCAGCGTTGCGGTGGTTTTCCCAGGCAGTGACCTCCTGGCGCCGGGTTTGCTGGTCGGGGATGCGTCGATTGAGACATTGGCGTTGCAAGATCCCCAACTCGATTTCGGCCATATTTAGCCAACTGCCATGTTTCGGGGTGTAGTGGAACTCCAGCCGCTCCAGGATGCGCTTGGCTTCGGCGGCCAGGAACGCCTTGTAAAGCGAGGAGGGCTTGTGGGTGTTGAGGTTATCCATGACCACGACGACAAATTCGGCGTTGGGAAATCAACCACTATGGACTGAAAGTCCATAGTCTGGAGGACTAACGTCCTCATCCGTGGACAAGCCACGGACTGAAAGTGAAGGGACTTAACGTCCATAGTTTCAACTCTGATGCGCTTCGCACACTAAAGTTATTGAAGCAATGAATATCGACAAGGGCACGCATGAGATGAGCCCAATCCTGGCCGGTGTGGTGATCGGTGACCTCGACATGACGCCAGCCGATCAACGGAGCGAACCCTGAAATACATATAGATAACGATTCCATAGAACATTGAGATTGCCGGCATCTTTTACTCCATTTTGCTAAGGTTAATAAAAATGCCTAACATGCAATAGGCAGCTCCACTACCGTATCTATATGCTGCCATCTATATCTATACAAACCTACAGGCGATTTCTTGCCGCAAGTGAACGCGAGTCAACGCAAATCGGTCGAAATCAGTTCGCCATCATCGACTATCTTGATTCGGTTGCGTTTATTTGCGTCTCCTGTTTTCTATGGTTCTACAATACCAAGATCCCTACAGATTTTTCGCGCCATGAATTCTTTTATTTCAGTATGTCGCGGAACTGCCGCCATTTTTCCTGAATGACTGTTCTTCCATATGGAGTGCCGACCACCTTCTCACAGTAATTCGCAATCATATTTTGATAAGTGACGAACCAATGCGTTACGCTTCATATTACAAATGGAATTTCTTCATAATCATATGCTGCTTGCTTACGTGCATTTTGACAGTGAAGCTCCAGGATACCCTTAACACACTCTCTTAGACTAATCATGAGTTCTCCTTTTGTTCTTTCCTGTGCGTTAGCACCTGGGACTTCTTCGACCCAACCCAGCCACCAATCACCGTCTCTTTTTACTATTGCTGTAAATTCGGCTTCCATGTCATTAGCTCACATGGTAGCAGAGAATTGATCGTCAGATTAACGTTCCCAATCTGCCAGTAAGCCGGGGTTCGTTCCTCGATCCAGCCTACACGGGTTATTGGTTGTAGGGCAAGTTCATCGAGTCCCGGCTCGTCCGGGCTCTAGAGTTTGCTCGGGTTGATGCAGTCGACGAGTAGGGCACCGGGCTTCCTTCGCCATCCCACGCATATTGCTAAGTGGCACAATTTTTAGCGTCCGCTTGAACGTTTTGTTAACGCTCTTTTCAGTAGAAAAAACAGCAATGCTACGGTAGCAGCAATAAAAAAATGAACATGCAAAGACATACAACAATTCAAGGTCAGCTAATTCTTCTCCATTCGATGAACCATAAATATCAATCAACCAAGAAGAAAACGATTCCGGCGGATAAAAGAAAAGATATGGATAGTTACCCCAAACAAAAGTTAGCACAAGCGTCCCCACGATTAACCAAGCATAAAAAATCCAAGATTTAAATAACTGTTTCATCTCACAACAACCTTTCCATAAGCATCTAAACCAACATTAGGTATGGTTTTAGTTTTTGTGTTTTTTAACATTGCCCTTAGAAAAAGAAAGTCTTTCTCCTTTTCAATAACTATACACCCTTGACTTAGCACCAAAAGGGCCTTTTGGATGCAGGCGAAACAGACCGCGTTTTACTTGCTTGCAATATGTTTCATCATCGATTTCATTGTCTATGGCGTATAGCGCAAACCATATATCTCTCCCAGTGAATAAGTCTCTGAGTGGACCAAGTAAGCCACCAGACTGTCGATCAAAGATGTAATATGCTCCCGGTGGTATAGGCCCCGCATTTAGAATGCACGCGGAAGTGCGACGATTGACATGTTCACCAAGACCCGAGAAGGCGGGAAATGATGTAGCCCCGCACTTAAAGGCGCTCATTGGTTTTCCGTTTAGTTCAAATGTACAGTCAATCATTTTGATTCCTGCTTTCCAGCATATCGTGCTGGACGGAATCTGCCTATTGCGATACGTGTTACCACCTACTGATTATAGGGCCCCGCCCGCTCAACCAACTCATCAAGTCCCGGCTCGTCCGGATTCCAGGGCTTGCCAGGGTGGATACAGTCGGCGGGGCAGAGCTCGGCGGCTTCCACCAGTTGGGCATAGGTGCCGGCCTTCAGATCCCCGAGCAGGGCTTGTTTGTCTTCGTTGTAGAGAAAGAGTAGGGGGTTGAGGTTGGTACAGTCGTTACAGCTGGTGCACAGGGGGGTGTCGATCCAGGGCTCGTCGAAGCTCAAAGTAGGTTCGGGTGTGATCGGCTCTCCGATTTCTCCGTCGTCTTCCTCGACGGGCGGGGCTGCCGCCTCTTCCGCAGGTGCCAGGCCCGCCGATTTCGTTGGGATAGTTCCGCCGGAAGTGTCAGTCAGGTCCATCCCCAACAGCATGTCCGTGAGTCGCTGCATGGCCTCGCCGGCGGCGGTCTCGCGGACCTGTTCCAGCTCGACGGCGTGCTCGGCCTGGAGGCGTTCGCGCTCGGCCGCGGCCTGTTGCCGTTCTTCGTCTTGGGTGCGTGCGATTGCCTGTTCCACATAGGGATTGCGCACGCCGGCCAGCTCCTGGAGGGTGTGCCAGAAGTTGAGCCGGTCCCGGCAGGCGAGGATGAGTTCCCTGGAGATGACCAATCGGTGCAGCAGGTTGTTGCCGTCCACGGCCCAAACGAAGGGCAACAGGCGATTGGCCTCTTCCAGGGGCAGGGCCAGATAATCGGCCACCGGGACCAGGGCCGACGAGTCGCAGCCCGGTGGGATGATCCGGAAGTGGTCGCGCAGGCGCTCGACGAGAAGGGCGTAGTCGGCGAAGGTGAAGGCCAGTTGGGCCTCGATGCCGTTGCCGTTCTCGTCCCGGTAGCGGAAGGGGTGTACCGGCCAGTCGCGGGTCTCCTGGGGATTTTCGCTGAAGTCCATGCGGGTGGCCGCGAAGTCCCCGGCCGCCGGGTTGATGCGGAAGAAGGGGTGGGCGCGCCCTTCGATACCGGCCCCGGCTACCAGCCAGGCATTGAGGCGAACCACCGGGTCGGGGGCCCGGATGCCGATGGTGATCAGGTTCAGGCTGGTGTGGGTGGCGTCCAGGGCGTCGAGAAAGCAGCGCATCAGGTGGCGGTGCCGGGCCGCGGACGATTGGGTCACGACGGCCTGGCGGTGGCTGATCCCGAGGTACCCGAGCTCGGTGCGATAGGCCTGGAAGGGGTTCTCGTCCGGCAGCGCGCCGGGGTTGTTGTGGGCCTGGATGCGGATCATGATCTGCACCGGGCGGCCCGAGCTCAGCAGGCGCGAGAAGGAGTGGAGACCGGTGCTGGCGACTCGAACCGCGTCGTCCAAGGCGATGATGCTGGATACGAGCAGGAGCTCGTCCTGGGAGAAGGCCTCCCATTGGAAGTTGTCGAACCAGGGGTCGTGAATCGCCGGGTTGTAGATGCCCCCGATCTCGAGCTGGGCGATGCGTACGGCGGCAAAAACGCTGGCGAGCTTAGCGGCCTCGTGGTCGAAGAGCTGAGTGGCCCGGGCGCAGGGGTCCACGTCGATCAAGTCCTCGGTGTCGTAGCTCTCGGATAGCCAGTGCCCTTTGACACCGCCCAGATGGACGAACCGGACCCGAATCGGGTCCGGTTGCCAGGCCTTCAGGATCGTGAGGACGCGTTCGATCCGCGCCCGCCGTTCCGGCGGCATTTCCTGAGTGCCTTTGGAGTGGTCCATCACCGCCGAGAGGGCGGCGGGGTCGAAGCGCCCACCCTCGGGCCCGACGCTGTCGCGGGCCTGGCGCGGCTCGATGGCCTCGTCGGACTTGCCCCATTCCACCTCGAACAGGGCGCGGAGGCCACGGATGGATTGGTCGACCTGGGACTGGAACCGGGCCAGGCGCGGGATGACCCGGCTGCGGACGGCATGGATCAGCAGGTGGAGGGCCGGGTAGCGGCCATAGCCCATGATTCGGCCTTCGCCGGCCGCGTCCCGCAGCTTATCCAGGTCTTCCTGGAGGCGTTCGCGGTTGGCCTGATCCAGGTTCAAACGATGCTGCAAATCCAACCCCGCTCTCCGCAGGACGAGTGTTGCCGGCGCGGGTCCCTCGCGTTCCCGCAAGGTTTGACGGAGGTGATACTCGAGCCAGTACAGGTGGTCCTTGAGGATACGCGCCTCATGGTCACCGGGGGCGAATCCCTGTACGGTCCGGGCGAACCATTCCGCCAGGGGTTGCTCCAGGTCGTCCGCGTCCTGATGGCCGTCCCCGGCGTCGGGTGGAAACAGAAACAGGGGATAGTCGTAGCGTAGCTTGGAGGTGTCGCGGAACGGGTCGAGCAGGGCCGGCAGGATATCATCGGGTGCCGCTCCGAGCTGGTCCCTGGCCGTCGGCTCGCCGAGATGGAAGTGGCGCAGGGTGAACATCAGCTCCTGGGTGGCCTTGGCGTCTTTCACTGCCGTCGGCAGGGCCGGGATGTTCTCCGGTTGCGGACCGGGGATTTGGGTCCGATGCCCCCTTGCTGTTTCGTTGGTGGTCATATCGGTCAGGCGATTGGCGGAGAAGAGGTTATCCGATTTTTTAAAATGCTTCCATATGTGGTTCGTCGAATCCAGTTGGGAATCAGCAAAAAATATGGGTGTCCGCGATGTTTACAACTGCTGCTCGCTGATGGAGGTGTGGTAGGCATCGGGGCCTTCAGTGGGACCCTTGACGTTGCCGTGCCCGTCGAGCCCGATGCCCAAAACAAGATGGGTATCTCTGAAACAAGAATGGGGGGGGGTTGTCGTAAACGTTGAGTACACACAAATCCGGTTCTTTGGTTGTTGTATCTCCAGTTACCGGCATCGAAAGGTCTTATCCGAGGCTTGTCCACGGATGAGGACTTTAGTCCTCCAGACTATGGACTTTCAGTCCATAGTGGTTGATTAAAGCCATGCAACATTACGCGAGTAATTGATTCTTTATTGATAGATTCCTTTTCTTCAACCAACTCGACTCCATTTTTTACGTCAAAAGAAATAACTCGGTTCATCGGTTTACCTTGAGAGTCTTTAAAATCGCTATTTATCTCCACCTGATCGAAGGCTTTTAGCTAAAGAAGTCGTCCTACCCCCCTGCCTCCTTTGTCAATTTTGTGGTCAGAGTCCAGAGTTTCGAACGATTTCATATTGGTATCGTTAAATCCAATTCCGTTATCTTCTACAACAAAACCTCCAATGTCGTTAACGTGTGATTCTCCATCCAACTCCAATGATGCCTGGGAAACCCCAGATATCCTTAACGTAATTTTCCCCTCGGTTTTTATGTTCCCTTGCTCTTCTAACGAATGGATAGAATTCACAACTGTTTCAAATACCGGCCACAAACCATGACTTTTGGCAAGCGTGTATTTCTAAGCCTACCTTGAAGATTTGTGTGCAAGCTCATGATAAACCTTTGTTAAGATGATTTTGAGGTTTTGGGGTTCTGGAGATTATCTGTTGGGCAACGACTAAATCTAGCGAAATCTTGAACTATGACTGGCTATAAGCCCATAACTACTAATTCCGAAGAGTAAAGCTCGCCAATGCCCGCGGGAGGGTTGAAAGTACGGCCCGGCTGCAAGTCTGCCCGAAGGGTCTTCGTATGATGGCTGGTCGTGGATTCGAAAACAAGATTGTTCCCGATGTCTATTCCACCATAGTTGACAGACACTAAATCCACTTTGAACCCGGGATTACTCCCCTCTCTCATTGGATTTCACGGAGTACGCATCTTACGACACCCTCTCGCCGGGAGAGGGGCTTTGAGGGCTAACTTAAACCACCCTAAACGGTGAGCCGGTCCAGGACCCCGTCGAAACGCTCCAGCCGCTCCTGGGGCGTCATGTCGGTCCCTTGGCTGGACAGGTCTTCGTAGCAGGGGGCATCCGGGTCGCGATAGATGAGGCCCACGGGGATCAGTGCCGGGTCCGCGGCGAGCTGGAAGGCCCGGGCCAGGTCGTTGGGGTCGTGCTCCAGCCGCTGGGGGAACTGGCGCTGGGCGCTGGGGTCGATCGGTATACCTTGCCCGTGTTCGAGCAGCAGGAACCTGGACGAATCCCCTTGTAGCACCTTCGAGACCTCTTCCGCGTACACGGGGCAGCGTTGGATGATGCGCACGAAGCCGGTCCCGCGGTGGCGGTAGGCGGCCTTGAGGGTCTCGTAGAGCAGGGGCGGATTCCAGTCCACAACCTGGGCCACGAAGGATACATTGGTGATCCCCAGGGTGACGGTCAAGGGATTGAGCGGGTCGATGATGGCCCCGAAGGGATGGGTGTTGGTCTTGAAGCCGAGGGGGCTGGTGGGGGAGGTCTGGGCCTTGGTGAGGCCATAGATGGCATTGTCGAACACCATCAGGGTCATGTCCATGTTGTAGCGCAGCGCATGGATCCAGTGGGCGGTGCCGATGGAGAAGCAATCCCCGTCCCCGGTGGCGACCCAGACGTCCAGATCCGGGCGTCGGGATTTGATACCGCAGGCCAGGGGCAGGGCGCGCCCGTGCAGGCCGTGGAAGCCGTAGGTACCCAGGTAGTGGGGCATGCGGCTGGAGCAGCCGATACCGGATACGCACACCGAGAGCTCAGGCTTCTGTTGCTCGTCGCGCAGCACCCGCTGAGCTGCGGTGAGCACCCCGTGGTCGCCGCAGCCGGGACACCAGCGGGCCTCGCCGCCGGCGTAGTCGCCGATGGTGAAGTAGCGCTCGAAGACCTCGAGGGACCAATCCGCTTTGAGTCCGAACATCAGTCGCTTCCTCCCGCGTTTTCGGCCCTGTCCCCGACGTCCTGCGGGACCGCCAGGCGTTGTAGGATCACGTTGTGGATCATCCCCGGTTGCAGGGGATGACCGTAAACCACGGACCAGCAGTCGATGTCCAGCAGGGTGTGGGCGCGCAGGAGCCAGGCGAGCTGGGCGTAACGCCGGGGCTCATCGGTAATCAGGGGGGCGTCAGGATTGTCGCTGTAGTTGATCTCTACCGTCATGACCTTGCCAAAACGCGCGAAGATCTCCCCCAAACCCGGCTCCAGGGGGGAGAGGAAGCGCAGGTGCAACGATGAGACCCGGTGCCCCTGGGCCCGCGCCCGGTCCACCGCCTCCTCGATGGCGCCCAGGGTGGAGCCCCAGCCCACCAGTAGCAGGTCACCCTCCTCATCGCCGTGGATCTGGGGTGGCTTGAGGGTACTGGCCAAGGCCGCCAGCTTGCGGCTGCGCATGGTGCAACCCTGCTGGTTGGAATCCGAGTCGTAGGCGACCTTACTGAAGTTGGTGTGGGCTAGGCCGGTGAGTATGTATTGGCCACCGGGCATACCGGGGATGGGACGTGGCGAAAGCCCCGTCTCCGGGTGCCAATCATAGGGCGGTACGGATTGGTTCCACTCCGACTGGTCGATGGGTGGCGCCAGCCAGTCAGGGGTGGGTTCCGGGCGGGGGTAGGGCTGCACGCCGGTGGCCAGGTTGGCGTCGCTGAGCAGGATCACGGGGGTGCGGAAGGCCTCGGCCAGGCGCCGTGCCATGATGACGAAGTGCAGACACTCCTGGATGGTGGCGGCGGCGATGACGACCTTGGGGGCATCCCCCGGCTCGCCATACAGGGAGGCCAGCAGATCCCCCTGCTCGACCTTGGTCGGCAGGCCCGTGGACGGACCGCCGCGCTGCACCACCGCCAACACTAGGGGGATCTCGGCCATGACCGCGAGGGCCACCATCTCGGTCTTGAGCGCCAGTCCGGGGCCGGAGGTGATGGTGCAGGCGGTCTTGCCCCCAAAAGAAGACCCGATGGCGAAACCGATGGCGGCGATCTCGTCCTCGGCCTGGTGGACGAAGCCCCCGACCTCGTGATAGACGTCGGCCAGATAGTGCGACGCCGAGGTGGCCGGGGTGATGGGATACATGGACACCAACTCCATTCCTGAAGCCATGACCCCCAGCGCCAGGGCCTGATTGCCGTTGGTCACGATGAAGCGCTTGCCTTCCGTCTCCTCTGGCGGTCGCGGCGGGACCTCGAAGCGGGCGTCCAGATGCTCGGCGGCGAAGGCCAAGCCGGCGTCGAACAAGCGATGATTCAGGGCGATGACATCCGCGTCCTTGCGCTTGAAGGTGGTGGTGATCTCGTCCTTGGCCTTCTGGACGTCCCGCGAGTAGAGGTGGCAGAGCATGCCCAGCACGAACATGTTCTTGCCCCGGCGGGGGTTGGACATGATCTCCAGACAGGCCTGCTCGATGGGTAGCTCGTGGACGATCAGGCCGTTGTTTCGGAACTCCGTAACCGCCTTGGCGTACTGGTCGCGGATCTCGGGGACTGGGTCGTCGCGCCATTTGTCTTCGAGCAAGACCATAGTACCTCGTTTGTAGGCACCGTTGGCGATGCGTGAATAGAGCACCTGCTCGTTGAAGGCGACCACGATGTCGGCCTCGTCCCCCATATTGGTGACCTGGTGGGAGGCGAGGCGGATCCGAATCCCGCTCGCGCCCGCGGGGGAGCGGGCCGGCGGCTGGATCTCCGCGGGGATGATCTCCACCGTCCAGACGCCGTTGCCCATCCGGGCGCAGATGGTCCCGAAGGTCTGGCCGGCCTTCTGGGCCCCCTCGCCCGAATCGCTGACGATCTCGACGATGTGCTCGCCGATACGCTGTACGCCGGACGGCGTGGCAGCGTCCGTCGCTGTCTGTTCCTTCCTGTTGCGTGGGCTGGTCGAATCTGTGCTCATAAAAGCTACTCTGTTTCCGGCTGGGCCGAATGTCGCTTCCCGGATCGCCGCGCGAGGTCCCCGGAATCGAGACGGCCAAGGTACGGAGGGAATCCGATATTGCCTATGACGCAGATCACCGTCGATCCAAATCTTATGGTTGGCGGGGACGGCGAGCCGCCGAAAAAAGGCGAAGACCACACCCTCCGAGGGCAAGGCCGCTCTCCGCTGGTGCCGGTATCCATACAAGGATATCCGATAAGCTGAAGGCTATATTGTCGCAGGGTTTGGTCGCCGAAGAAAATGCGCTGAAACACTTAACATTATATGAAGCTTAGACCCTTTTGGCCCTGTGCTCGACTGCGCAAGCAGGGCAAGCGCGTATAAATCCTCCTGAAAACATGATGTTGCCGGATTGGTTTTCCCCGCGCTGGAACGCGTAGGTGCGGGGCAAACCGGCGGCTACCGTTCAAGGCGAACCACCGCCGGTGCGGCTGACGACCGGAAGCCAGCAGCAACCTGTTAATCGGCAACAGATTTTACGCGCTTGCCCTGACTCCGCAAGAAGGGGCCGAGATCGCAAACCGGTGACGCCCTGACCGCCCCTGGTCTCAGGCTTCCGTTGCCTCGTTTAGGCTTAGAAGTCTTCGCAAGAATCAGACCGGGATCGGGAACAGACCCCGCGGGATCACAGACAAGATCCGTTCGGTCGTTTACCGCTCGTGAGTCGAGCTCGTCCATCGTTACCTGATGTAATGCGCCGCCGCGGTGGGTAAAGAAATGGCACAAGACTTTAAACCACGGCTGGATATCCTGCCACCCTCACAGCGCCGTTTGTGGGGTGAACTGATCAACGTGCCGAAAACCTTCACCCTGTACGGTGGAACCGCCATTGCCTTGCAGCTGGGCCACCGCGCAAGCGTGGATTTCGATTTTTTCTCGACCGTCGCTTTCGCGACCGGATCCCCTTTATGGGTCCCTGCCATTTCTGGAGGGTGCGGAAGCGCTGCAGAGCCAGCCCAATACGCTGACCTGTCTTGTGGATCGGGGCGGGCCAGTGCAAGTGTCTTTTTTCGGCCTGCCGAGCCTGGGCCGTGTGGCGGAGCCACTGCCCACTGCGCACCCCTGACAATGGTCTTAAAATCGCCGATCTGGTCGATCTTGCGGGTATGAAGGCGGCCACGGTTCCGCACCGGGCCGAGGCCAAGGATTACCTGGATATCGCCGCCATGCTCGAAGCGGGTGTTACCGATCTTCCGACCGCCCTGGCCGCCGCGTCCGTGATCCATGGGCCGCAGTTCAACGCGCAACTCACGCTAAAGGCCTTGTGCTACTTTCACGACGGGGACCTACCCGCTATTCCGCAGGAGGCCTAAAGACCGACTGGTGCGTGCTGTGGCCGCTGTCGATCTGTCCCGACTGCCACGCCTTGAGCCGGTGCGCCCATGGGCGCCCCAAGGGCCGGAGAATGGCCGATGAAGCCCCTGCAACTCACTGCAGAACTAGAGCGTGTGGCACGGCGTACAGTATGGTTCAAGTCGCCCGCAGCAGCGGTCCGCGATCCGGTACATTTCATCGCCCATGTCCTGACCTACGGCACCCACGAGGATGTGCAGGCCTTGCGGCAGCAGGTTTCCGACCAGGAGTTGGCCGAGGCGATCCGTAACGCCCCGCCGGGGGTGTTCGATGCCCGTTCGTGGACCTACTGGAACCTCAAGATCGGGCGCTATCCCCCGCCGCCGCTACCGGAGCGTAAATTCGGGTGATCTGGAACAGAAGATTCTTAGAGGGTGTACAAAAAGTTATGCTCGGATTATCATTCCAGGCATGAATAAACGAGCTTACCCTAGCGACTTAACAGATAAACAGTGGTCAATCATTGAACCCATGTTACCACCGGCCAAGCCGGGAGGGCGTCGGCGTTCAGTTGAGCTACGTGCGGTCGTCAATGGGCACTCCTTCATGAGGGAATCCTAGAGGGGCCCGGTCCCGCTACCTCCGGGATACGTGTGAGCAAACGTTATGGCCTGCGCTACGACCCAGCCAAATCAGGGCTTTCATCCGACTCCTGGGCCTGCCGCCGAAACGCTGGATCTGTTACTCCCAGATCGAGTTCGGGGACTGGGGCGGCAAGCGTAATCCCAGTGATCTGATCCCGATCCGGACAGACCAAGTGTTCGCGTGGGAGGACGGTCTCATAGTGCTGACGGACGCAGTCGTCCGATCGCAATGTGGTACCTGATCCGAAGGGTGATCCCAGCCGTCATGTTTGCCTCCGGGTGGGGTGCCAGTTTGGCTACCGAGCCAGATCCAGAGATTGTGGCCCGCCTCGTGCACGAGCGGCACTTTGAGCACCCGCCTCTGGAAGAAATCCCAACCGCAGATCTGCAAGGATTAAGCGACTACCTTCGCTCCCTGGCCCCCTGGTCCCGGCTCTTGTCTCCCCAACAGGGTGCGAATATAGGACGTACTCATGATCGGTATCATGAAGGTATTGGTGCGACCTATTTCAAACGTGCGGAGGGAATTTTGCTGGTACCCCTCCCGAATGGTCCCCTGTCTCGGAGCGGAGTCAGGGAACCCGTGCGTCTGCTCGCCGCTGACGATATTCCCGCCACTGGCGCGTGGCGCGAGGAGGCCCTTGCCCGTATCGCTGCCGGCACCGGGAGCATCAAATTGACGCTCCTTAAGTCTGCGAGCGATGATCAGCGGCGGATATTGCAGGTCCCCAGGGCCCGATTCCGCATGGTGTCTGCTGCTGTTACTCATCACGAGTCTTGGCCCATATTGCGTATCTACCGATTTGTCGCCAGCCATACGGAGAGCTTGATGCGCCGGCAGCTCAATGCCCTCGCAGCCGTCTCGCCCGGCAAGCGTTCTCCTTTGGTTATCGACTTGCGATACACCACCGGGGGCGACCTGCTGGAAGCCGCGGCGGCGGCTGACCTCTTGTTGCCGGAAGCACGCCGCATCTACGCCATTCGATCTGTTGTCGATGGCACCGCGGATTGGATCAAGGCCACAGCTCAACAATTACAAGGATTCAGCGCGAGTCAGACCGTCCTTCTCTTGGGTCCGGAGACTGCCTCCGCAGCGGAGGTGTTTGCCCGCGCCCTCATCGCCGCTGGAGCGGTTAGTATCGGTTTGCCGACTGTTGGCAAGTGCATAGGTCAAGAGGTCACTTCGCTAGTAGAGAATTGGACCTTGCTGCTCAGCACCGCGCAAATTCTGGATCCGGACAGACTCTATTGCGACGGCGAGGGGATAAAACCCAATCATATTTTGGACGCGGAACAGGAGAACCTAGACGATACCCGTTTGCTGCTGGCCCGAATAGCCCCAGACTATCCTGCATTGCAAATGGCTTTGGAGAAAGCAGGGCTGAAAAAGGGGCGTGAGGCTCGGGCTAGTCGGATATCGGGTATCGTCCCTCCGACAATCCTGTCATCACCTCGACCCCCGGTGCAAGACGAACTGTCCCCTGGTCCTACAGGTAGCAGTGCACCACCGCCTTCCAGCAAGGACCCGGTGCGGCACCCAGTCTCCTACGTCTGTCGTCGCGAGCCGGGCCCGAAGCGGATAAAGATCTGGTCCGCCTGATCGACGGCGGCGAGAAGGGCTTCGAGTTGGTCCGAAGGACGGTGGGTGTGCCCAACAAACATAGCTGCCCGCGCGGACCTCGCGTTGAGTGTAGGTTGCGTTAGCCGCGCGGGGAAATGCCTGGGGGACAAGGGATCAAACGCGGCGTAACGCGAGAGGCGACGCGGCCATGTGGACCTGATGGGCGCGGCTGAGTGTAAAGCCGTCCGTTCAGGATCTCCCCGGTCAGGCCCGTGGGCAGGGCCTCCAGGGCCTCGTAGAGAGTGGGTTGAAGTGCCAGTTGCATGCGTTCAGTATTCCTCGACGTTACAAAGCCTGCGGCTCCTGCATCCATTTTGGGATAGCGCGTTTGCCATGGAGCACGCGCCATACGTCGATGTGCTCTTCACCCTCGACGTAGAAGATGAGGTAGGCGTGGCCGGGTTTTCCCCAATGTGCGTATAAGCCCGTTCCAAGACATCAACCAACCACTATGGACTGAAAGTCCATAGTCTAGAGGACTAAAGTCCTCATCCGTGGACAAGCCACGGACTGAAAGTGAAGGGACTTAACGTCCATAGTTTCAACTATGATGCGCTTCGCGCACTAAAGTTATTGAAGCAATGAAGCCTATTGCAGCCTGTTCGGAACCTTCCGTCAGATAATAGTCGACGATCTCCTCGACGTCTCGAGCTACCCGGGCACGGGGAATGATCGGCTTTGTGCTCACCCCTGAACGCCTTGGCGAACCCGACTACGAAAGCGTCGAAATAGGCCCTGTCAGTCGGAGCCGTGGGTGCGGAGCCGGCGCCATCGAAGAGCAGGGCGCGGACGCGCAATCCGTAGATGAAGAGGTCACGCAACAGCTGACGTCGGGCTGGGGCGCGCCCGGATCCATTTGCACAATGCAACATCGGAATGCGCGCCTAACCCGACCTACGGGATGAAGCCCGTCGGTAGTCCAACCTAGATCTGCAGCAGGAAATAGGCAGTCAGGATGGTGCCGACCAAGGCAATGCCGTATCCCACGACCGACACGGCACCGTCCGCCCGTAGTCCCAGGCCGTGCAGGCCCACGCGCAGGCGATGGGCCGCGTGCCACAAGCCCAGGCTGACGGTACCGAATGCCGCCAGCTTGATGAACCAGTTCGCCAGCAGTCCTTGCATTTGCTGGAATTTCACGATCTCCGGTATACCGTCCGGCAGACTTCCGTGGGCGGCGATGAGGGTAATCAACGCCAGCACTGGGAACACGAAGGCGGTCAGGGTGCCGCCGGCGGCGAACAGGCTCCAGAACAGGGCCTTATTGACTTTAGCCATCTTAGAACACCCCCGCGAGAAACAGGACGACCAGAGAGAAGAGGATCCAGACAACGTAATGCGCCCCGGCGATCACGCCGCCGGGTACGAAAGCTTCTCCTTTCTGAATCGGCATGGCCTTGGGTGTCACCTTGAACCAGGCGATGGCGTGGTAAAAGATGACGATGGTGGTTACCCACAGGAGTATCAGCATCCCGGGACTCATCAGGCACTCGAGAAAGGACTGATACGCCTCGGGACCACTCGCTACGGCACCGATCCCCCATAACAGGAGCAGTGCATAGAGGCCGACGAAGATACTGGTCAGCTCGTTGAGCATATGAATCGCGTAGTTACGATTCTTCAGGTACCAAGTTGTCTTGGAAACAGGTCTCACATAGGCCATGATCATTTATCCCCCATACCGATGATCTCCTTGTACCACTGGACGGTGGTGGCGATCTTGAGCTGCTGGAGCGCGCTGGCCGGATCCACATGTTTGGGACAGGCAATGGAGCAGGTGTCGGTAAAGGAGCAATCCCACACCCCTTCCGGCTTCGAGATTTCCTGGTGACGCTCGGCGAACCCCTGGTCGCGGGAGTCCGTATTGTACCGATGGGCCAGGGCCAGGGCCGCGGGACCCATGAACTCCGGGGTCAACGCATACTCGGGGCAGGCCGCATAGCAACACAGGCAGTTGATGCACAGGGTGAACTGCTTGAACTTCTTGAGTTCGGCCGGCGACTGCTTGTATTCGCCTTCTTCGATGGGCTTTTCTTCCTTGGGAATGATATAGGGCTTGACCCGCTTGAGCTTCTCCATGAAGTCGTCCTGGACGACGACCAGATCCCGCTCGATCGGGAAGTTCGCCAGCGGCTCGATGCGTACCTTCTTGTCCGCGTAATCCCTTACGGAGGTCTTGCAGGCGAGCTTGGGTTGTCCATCGATCATCATGCCGCAGCTCCCGCACACGGCCATGTGACAGGACCACCGGTAGCTGAGCGTGGTGTCTACGTGGTCCTTGACGTGATTAATAGCATCCAGAACCATCCACTCTTCCTGGCACGCTACCTGATAGGTCTGAAAGTGCGGCTCCTGATCCTTCTCAGGATCGTAGCGGAGTATCTCGAGCTCTAGCTGCACCGCGCTCATTTGGCCCCTCCCGAATAATCCCGAACGCCTGGCTGCGATTTGGTGATGACCACGTCGTGATAATCGATACGGGGCGCTTCCTCACCCTGGTAATAGGCCAGCGTGTGTTTCAGGTACTGCTCGTCGTCCCGTGCCTCGTAATCCAATCGCTGATGCGAGCCGCGGGATTCCTTGCGGGCCAGGGCGCCTTCCGCTACTGTCTGGGCCAATGCGAGCATGTTTCCCAGCTCCAGGGCCTGAAACAGGTCGGTGTTGAAGACATTGCTCTTGTCGTGCAGCTCGATACCCGCGTAGCGTTTGCGCAGATCGGCGATGGTGTTGCAGGTCTTTTGCAGGGTCTCCTCGGTACGATAGATACCCGCACCCTCCTCCAAGGATTTCGCCATCTCGGAGCGCAGTGCGGCGATGGATTCGGTACCGCCGCTCTTCTGGACGAGCTCCCTCACCTTGGTCTGGGCCTTGTCCGCCTGTTCTTTTAGCTCCGATTCGCTCGCTGCGGAGTTCTGGCTGCGGGCAAACTCAACCGCGTTCTTGGCCGCCCGTTTTCCGAACACCAGGAGCTCGGTGAGCGAGTTGGAGCCCAACCGATTGGCGCCGTTGAGGCTGGCGCAGGCGCATTCACCGACCGCGAACAGGCCAGGGACCGGGGTCTCGGCGTCAATGTTGGTGTGGATCCCACCCATCATATAGTGCACTACCGGACGGACGGGGACCGGCTCTTTTACCGGATCGACACCGGCGTAAGTGATGGACAGCTCGCGCACCAGGGGCAACCGCTCGTCGATGTGCTTCTCGCCCAGATGGGTCATATCCAGTTGGGTGCTGTCACCCCAGGGGGTGAGTATGGTGTTGCCCTTCTGCTGCTCATGCCAGAACGCCTGGCTCAAGCGGTCACGCGGCCCCAGCTCCATGGTCTTCAGCACCGGCTTGCCGAGCGGGGTCTCGGGTCCCATCCCGTAATCCTGCAGGTAGCGATAGCCGTCCTTGTTGCGCAGCACGCCGCCTTCGCCCCGGCACCCTTCGGTGAGCAGGATGCCCGTCGCCAAGAGGCCAGTCGGATGGTACTGGACGAATTCCATGTCCTTGGTCGGTACGCCGGCGCGATAGGCCATGGCCGTTCCGTCCCCGGTCTTGATTGCCCCGTTGGTGCTGAAGGGGAACATCCGGCCGGCTCCACCCGAGGCCAGGACGACTGCCTTGGCCTGGAATTGGAACAACCGGCCGCTCTTCATCTCCATGGCGACGACGCCCTGGCAGCGGCCATCCGCCACCAGCAGGTCGATGGAGAAGAATTCGTCGAAACGCTCGATGCTCGGATACTTGAGCGAGGTTTGGAACAGGGTATGGAGGATATGGAAGCCGCTCTTGTCGGCCGCGAACCAGGTCCGCTTGATCTTCATGCCGCCGAAGGGCCGCACGCCGACGGACCCATCCGGCTCCCGGCTCCAGGGACAACCCCAGTGCTCGAGCTGCAAGAGCTCCTTGGGGGCTTCGTTGACGAAGTACTCAACCACATCCTGGTCGGTCAACCAGTCGCCGCCACCCACGGTATCGTTGAAATGCAGGTCGAGGCTGTCGTCCGGCTTGATGACCCCGGCCGCCCCGCCTTCCGCCGCGCAGGTATGGCTGCGCATGGGGTACACCTTCGAGATCAAAGCCACCGTGAGATCCGGGTTGCTCTCGGCGACGGCGATGGCCGTGCGTAGACCGGCCCCGCCCGCCCCCACGATTGCAATGTCTGTCTTTATCAGCTCCACACGCTTCCCCCTTATTTTTTACAGTTCTTAGTGCGTGCGACCATCATGCTGCTGCGAAGGGCACGCAGTGATGCCATGGATACTGCGGCACGGGGCGGTATGTTACACGCCCGCCCGTAAAACGGGAATATCGAAACGCCGGCGTAATGGTGAAAGACTCGGTATGTAGCTGACGCCGGGCGAACAGCTGCGATCGGCGGTGATCCGCTCCCTATTCGGAGGGTGTCGCAAAAGCCCACAGCTGGGCTTTTGCGACACCCTCACCGGGAGAGAGCCTGCCCCGAGCTTAACGAGGAGACTTGGGGAGCGGGTGATTTAAACCGGCAGTCCTCCGGGGAGCGCCAGCAGCTTGTTGGCCTGCGTGGATACGGGCCACCGGGCGGAGAAGGCGGTCTCCCCGGATCAGTGCCTTAGCGACACCTGCCGCCTGGAAGGCGGCGCTCCCGGAAACGGGCGCTCCCGGCCAACGGATTTTTGCGACACCCTCTGTTCGGGAAGAAGACCCGCCCGGAACCGTCGGCCGCGGCGTTGATTACCCCCCTGCGCCGGGCTCGGGACGCACGACCCGCCGGCCGGGTCGATAATGAACCGCTGTCATTGAATGCCACCCAGCAGTGAGTCGGACCTGTCCATCGCATCAAGTAACATCTGATTAATCCTGCTTCCTCTTCCAGGAACCTGGCATCGCTTCAGTTCGTTGTTATAGGCGTTTTTTCCTGGGAAAATATTTAACGCCTTCCAGTGACTCAAAATCCGCATCCTGTGTCCATATCAAAGCATTAAATGTTCGTGCAGTTGCGTAAATTATGCTATCCGCCAACGGTAGCTTGTATTCCACTCCATAGTGAGCCGAATTGATGGCCAATGTACTATCTAATGGCACAATCTTGCCTTGTTCCATATGAGCTATACATTCCAATGCCATATCTTCACCGCGTTGGCGCAGGATGCATTTGAAAACTTCGGTGATAGTAATGGTTGGCACTATTAGTTTATGGAGGTCTTCAATAGGACGCGAAAACGCTGCTGCATTATCGTCACCCGCAAAGTAGGACAATCACCCGGAAGAATCAACGACATTCATATACGATCATCATCTCGCTGCACTTCGGTATCGATCCCTTTCAAGAAGCCCTTCATTTTCTTCATTGGTTTGATGGGAATCATCTCTATACGGTTGCGATAGGCCAGCATTCGCATTTTTTGCCCGGACACTATCCCCATTGAGTCCCTGATGTTTTTTGGGATGACTACTTGGAATGTGGGGGAAACCGTCACCGCTCTCATGTTCATTCCTCATCAATGCATAATTAGTATTACATTAGCCGCATCGATGCATCGTGTCAAACACATGACGGTTAAGCGCAACGCAGTCAGGCTCATGAATTGTCGTCGTTGCCATAGCATCAGGCCTGCCTGATCCTCGTGGAAATCCTGGAAGGACAAGACCGCCTCTTTCATATCGGTCTCGATTTGGAAACATGGCCTAGTACATAGTTTCGGTCGATATTGCGAATGCATAGGGGATGTTCGCATCAAGCTCAAGCGACTCTACCTGCAATATCGAGAGAAATGAGGTACTAGTCATAGCGGATGGGAGCAGTTCCCTGTTGCTGTACTCACGCCTCCAAGAGATCGGCAACAAAGGGGTTCTCCGGCCCGATAGTTTCGACGTTCACGCCATAGGCGTTCCGAAAGGCCCGGCCCTTGGTGCAACGCCCCGACCACTTGATCTCAAAAGCGCGTAGGCGATCGCCCTGCTTTACGACCAGATCGATTTCCGACTGGGTGCGGGAGCGCCAGAAGAAGAGCTCCGCCGACGCGCCGAGCAGGGCATTCCGTTTAGCAATTTCCGCAATCGTCCAATTCTCCCATAGGGGGCCGATGTCCGGTCGCAGCGCCTCGGTCGCAAAGGCATTGAGCAGGGCATTGCGGATTCCGGTGTCCCAAAAAAACACCTTGTGGCCCTTGGCGATCTCCTTGCGCGGGTTGGTGCTGAACGAGGGCAGCCGGAAGATAACGAAGGTCTGTTCCAGCAGATCCAGGTAGCGCTCTACCGTCGGTCGCGCCATCCCCAACTGGGTTGCCAGCTCGTTCACCGATACCTCGGAGCCGACCTGGTGGGCCAGCAGCAAGAGTAGGCGCTTGATGGGATCCGGCGTCTTGATCAGACCGGTTTGCAGGATATCCTTCCAGAGATAGTCGGCGCTCAGCTCGCGCAGCAAGCGCACCGGATCGGGGGTCAGGACGACCTCGGGATAAGCGCCCAAGGCCAACCGTTGTAGCAGCGAGGCCCGCAGCTGCGGGGCAAAGTGTCGGAGCAGCTGATCGCGCGGTATCTCCAAGCTTGCCCACGCTTGCGCTGCGAGGGTCTCGGAAAACAGCAAGGGGGGCAGGATCAGCTTGCGGTTGCGGCCGGTGAGACTCTCCACCGCCTGGTCGAGCAGGTCCAGCGAGGAGGAACCGAGCAGCAGAATCTTTACCGGCAGGTGGGCATCGTACCAACCCTTGATGATCCGAGATGCCTCGGGCAGGCGCTGGGTCTCGTCGATAACCAAGACCCGCGGGTTGCCGAGGGAGCCTAGGGCGTCGGCGGGCGGCAAGGCGGCTGCGGCTTGGAAACGCGCCTTGTCCACTTCCACGTCGAAGTTGAGAAAGACCGCCCCCCGCCTCTGCACGACATGCCTGATCAAGGTCGTCTTACCGACCTGGCGGGCACCGAGGATAATACCGATTTTGTCGCCGGAGATGATCTCCTGGAGGGCCGCTTCTGCCAATCTTTTGAGATACATAATGTGCAATTTAACCGATCATACTGCACAGTACACTGATCAGAATCTGCCAATATTTTGGATATAGCACTATACAATTTAACCGACGATATTGCATACTCCAATTTCCTGGAGACGGTATTATGGAATAGTATGTCGGTGATTCGACCCCTGTGAAGAAAACGACGCATCGCGCGGGTCCACACGAATCGGTTCGCGGTGATGTGTGGTACTCGTAGTTTTCGGGGGACGCTCCCGTCCCAGGGGGCCAACGTAGGACATCCAAACCATGAGTATGCTGACCGAACCTAGTACCCCATTTCGCCTTATTGTTCGCTCTCAGCGCGGCGAGAAGCGGCTAGATGCGAGGCACGCGAGCGCAGGAATAGCTCCTCCTCTTTTAAGCTCGCGCAACACCGCAGCTGGTTGCTTCTCGCCGCGCCTGAAGGGAGCCCCCCAAACACGCCAAGGCGGCGTTACAGCGCTTGGCAAGAGCGTGGGCTATTCCCGGCGCGCGGTGCCTTGCCGTGGCGCGTTTGGGGGGTTCTGAGCGTGAAAAATAAGGCGAAATGGGGTACTAGAATCAGGCCCCTTACGAACATCCGGGAGATCAAGGCCGGTAGCTTTATCTTCGAGCGACCGCTGGCCCTGTCGCCCGCCTTCTGTGATGAGGTCATCGAGCGCTTCGAGGCCCATCCCGAACACCAGCACGCGGGCCGCATCGGTCAGCTCCGGGTCGAGGATCCTGGGGTGAAATCGACCACGGATCTGGTGGTGAACAACAAAGAAAACTGGAAGGATGTGGACCAGATGTTCTTCCGCTCGCTGGCGGTAGCTATAAAGGAGTTTCGGGAGATCTTCCCCTACTTCAAGGGGTCGTTCAAGGATGTCGGCTACCAGATACAGCGTTACCGGGCCGGCGATTTTTACCATTGGCACATCGATGGGGGCAGTCACGAATTCAGTCAGCGGCAACTGGTCGTGCTCTGGTACCTCAACGATGTTTCAGGGCCCGGCGGCGAGACCCAGTTTCTGTATCAGGACGTAAGCATCCAGCCACGGCGTGGCAAGTTGATCCTGTTCCCCCCCTTCTGGACCCACGAGCATCGGGCAGTGGCGCTGAAGGAAGGGGTCAAATACATCGCCACCACCTGGGTGATGTTTGCTTGAAGCACACTTTCGAAGCACCACCAGTTGAGGGGATTATCCAGAGTAGAGAATGCATCGCCTTGCCTTTTAGCCATCATAGAGCATAGAGCTCGGAGGCTACCCGAATTTGGCCCCGCTTTACAGGCGGCTCGGCTTCGAGACCGAAATTGTCAAGGGAATTAGTAGTTATAGGCTTGACGTCTAGAAGAATCTAGGATAGCTTTCAATCAAGGAGGATAATATGATGAATTTGTTCCGAATTTCAACACTGTTCCCAGATCATGAGGCGTGCATTGAGCA
>Ga0209679_1000126_pt1 | contig 37654 bp, 41 predicted proteins | sample WorMetHEROISLAND_4_FD_187408 | JGI IMG/M metagenome (GOLD analysis project Ga0209679, IMG submission 187408) | Marine gutless worms symbiont microbial communities from Max Planck institute for Marine Microbiology, Germany - Olavius sp. 2 HERON... ...
AACAGCCTGATGAAAATTGGATTGAATACTTCGAACGAAGAAAAACGGCTGCTGAAAAAGCAGGCAATGAAAAGGAAATTCAGGAATTTACAGAAGGACTGAACAGAGCCAAAGAATGGGATGAAGCAAAGCAAGGAAGAAAAAATGAAAAAGAGCAGAGAAAACAAACTCAAAATCGTGAGGTCGATTTAGATTTAATAAAAGAACTAGATATAGAACACGGAGAAGAAGAAGAAGAGCTAGATATGGAGTTTTATCGTTAAACAGAATTTAAAAGGGAGGAGGGAGGGAATAAGAAAAATTAAGGAGAACCTAGAGGTCAACGGAATCACGGAAGACACTTCAATAAAGGATACTAGAAGGAAAGTATGATGGAAATAACAGACTGGATAGACCTTCGGAATAAAAAGGACCTGAAGCTTGTAGGCGCTGAAAAGTGTTCTGATGGCAATTTAGGCGACGATACGCTGATCGTATTCAGCTATGGCGATCGCTTTGAGACCGCCGTGTATGCGAGCGAGCTAGAGGCTATTTATGCGCATGCTGCTGGAGACGCGACGGGCGGATATAGCATAACTGTCACTGAAGGTGAAAATGGCGAGCCGGAATGTAACGTTGAGGCGTCTGGTTGCGGAATCATCGAGGTAATGAATAGTGACGCTGTAGTGGAAATGCTTACGTCCGAGAGTTACCTAAAAATGTTCAACGAAGACGAACACTATGATGATTGGATGTATCTGATCGAAGATAAACAAGGAGAAGACAAGGTCGTTTGTATTACGGATTTGGCTAGGACTTATGAACTCCACAAAGACGTGCCTAGAGGCTCGATCAAATGTGAGATGAATATAGGAGGCTACTATGTAGAAGGCAAATGGGTGGGACGTTCGTTTAGCTTTTGGAATCCAGAGACCAATGAGGGAGATGAATTGAAAGACGCGGAGGTGCTAGACCTTGTGAAGTCCGATAGCTATCAAACCTGGATGAAAGAAAAGCACGAAATTGAGATGCAGAGTTTACGAGGGGAAATAAGTGAACCTGAAAAATGGAAATTGCTACGAGGGGAAATAGGTGAACAAGAACTTGAAAGATGACAGCAGAGAAAAATTTATACGGTTAGACGGCAAAGAAAAAAAGCTTCAATGTTATAATCGTTTACTTTCGATTATTTCCAAGGATGAGAAAGGATGTTATTCATATTCAGAACGAGTGCTTCCTCTTGATGATTTGAAAGGTCTTTATAACGAGTATACTCCAGGAGAAGACGCGATCTCTGTGGAAATTGGCAGGGACACAAACGGGGAACGAGAATTTAGATTTTATTGTGCTGAAGGCCTCATGGAAGCAATGGACGATACAGACATGATTTTTATGCTAGAATCTGATGACTATGACAAATATTTGAGCGATACGTACGATCATTATGAATACCCTTACTCCAGACCAGATCATTCTCAAGATAGTGTTGAATTAGGGTTTGAAAGATAGTTTACCTGTCCACATTCCCACAATCGCACTGGGCAGAGCCCCACTCTCTGCCTGCGCGCTCATGCTGGAAATGTGGACAGGTGGCCAGTTGTTAAGCGAGAAGAAAATTTATGAGGTTAGAAAGAATCAACCCAAAAATTATACAATGGGCGCTTGACCGCTCTATGAAAAACAAAGAAACCTTGAAGAAAAAATTTCCAAAGCTTGAATTATGGCTCAAAGGAAAATATCTTCCAACACTCAAGCAACTTGAAAATTTCGCTAAGTCAACTTATACCCCAACTGGTTTCTTTTTCCTTCACGAAGTACCTATAGAAAAAATACCCATCCCAGATTTCCGGACACCAAACAATTTTTACAGCCGGCCTAGTGCGGACATGCTAGACACGATATATATCTGCCAGAGGCGGCAAGAATGGTATCGAGAATATATACTCTCCATGAAAGCCAATTCATTTTCACTCATCGGTTCGGCTTCAATAAATGATGATATTCTCAAAACTACAACAAATATTTTTAAAATACTTTGCCCAAGAAGTTTATGTGAATTTCAACGTCTCATAGATCTGATAGATAAACTTGAAGCATTAGGAATATTAATCATGCTTAATGATATCGTGAATAATAACAAAAAGCGCAAACTCAAGTTGCAAGAGTTTCGGGGTTTTGTTTTAATAGATAACTTAGCACCTTTGATTTTCATCAACAGCAACGCTAATGAACTAGAGCAAATATTTATGTTAGTTCATGGACTAGTTCATCTTTGTTCTGGCCACTCTGCCCTCTCCAATGCAGAAGTTCAAAAAACATCATCAGACCCTGTCGAAGAATGGTGTAAAAATGTGACAAGAGAAATTTTTGAATCTATGGCTTTTGACTTACCTTACCTATCTTCTAAGAAAACAAATACAACGACTATAAGTAAAAATTTTACTCGAGCTTTAATCACTAGCACTCTCGAAGGAGGAACTCTGTATCGAGATGCATTTGAACTGCTAGAAACATGGAAACATGATGATTTCCTTGGCATAGTTTCAAAAATTATGCCAAACACAACCTTTAAGAGGTAAAAAATGGTAAAAGAAAAAGAGAAAGAAAAACTTTCACTACCAACATTCAAAGACTTCGGAGATTGGGTGAAATACTTTGAAGCATCCACTAAGTATTATAAAAAAGTGGGTGACGAAGAAAAGTACCAAGAACACCTAAAAAAATACAAGAGAGCCATTAAAATTGAAGAGGAAAAAAAAGAACTAAAAAAACCAAAAACCAAGGATTATGAAAATTGGACTCAATACTTAAAAGCATCTACTGAGCATTACAAAAAAATAGGTGATGAAGAAATGTACCAAGAATACTTTGAGAGGCTCAGAGAAACATTGAAAAACCCAGAAATTTATCAAATTAGTAATCATGAACTAGCACAAATATATGAAGAAGTTACTGGATCTGAAAAAGGAAGCATAAGTGTAGATCTTAGTGGAGACTATGATGTCATACAAAAATGGCATGTGGAAGAAAATGGCAAAACTAAAGATGAAATGGTTTTTGGTGATGTGAAAAGATTGTTAAATGGGGAATTTTTCAAGATCAATTATAGAGATCCTGACTTCAAACCAGATTGGAGCGAAGACGGATCTAAAGAAGAATTAAAAGAAATGTACGAAAGAGAAGCAGAAAGAAGTCAAGAATGGGGAGATGATTACGAGGAAAGAGCTGAAAGGCATGAAATGGAAGAAAGAATCAAAGAATTATTCCCAGATCAAGACGAAAATAACCACGAAGAAATAGCCAAAATATATCGAGAAGAAAATATAGCAGCGATGTATCGAAGAGAACGACGTGAAGAAATGAATCTTGATCGTTGAAAACAACTTTCATTTTTAGATTTATTACACTATATAAGGATCAACCGTGAAGAAAGAGAAATTTTCCATTTACATGTACCCAGAAGAAGATAAAGAACTCAAACAGAAAAAAGAACTTCTGCTTGAAAACCCTGAACAGAAAGAAAAACTCATTAGAACTTTTTTTTACGATTATCTAATAACGACTAAAAAGATGAAACGAATAGTCGAAAGAGGAAAGGAAATGAAACCGAGAGAGGACCCCGAAATCGAAAAAAACCGACTGGAGAAGAAAATCCTAGAGAAAGAGAAGGAACCTCAGAGAGAAGACGAATGGGAAATGGAGAGATAGTCCCCACCTGCCCACAATCTAACGGTTTTGGGAAATCCTCAACCAGAATGACCTTAACATGGTTCTGAGCCTGAACGTCGAAGCCAGCATCCTCAAGTTTGCGCAGACTCATTGCACCGCGACCGTGGCGGAGTTGTACTTATAGGTAGGCCAATCAGGCCTATAGTCATCGGCCTGATTGCCCCACATTGTCCAATTCTTGCGCAGTCCGCGACCAAAAAGTTCCAAATATGGTCCCCAACTGCATCTTTCTATCAAAGCATATTGTTCATCCGGTTTGCGCGAATGCTCGCGTTTTCGGCTAGCAATCATGTTAATTTGGCTACGTCCTGGATTGAGAGTTCTCGCTCTTTTTCCACGAATGCCAAAGAGTAAAATTTCCGTTACGTTACGGAAGTAAAAGCCTACACCACGGCCATCCGATCCTCCATCCTTTCTAATTTTGTGCCATATCAGGTTCGTCTTGTACTCAAAACCCCACGCATCAAGAACACACAGGCCATCCGGCAGAAGTGCGTTCGGCACCCATAGGTAGCCCAAATGTATGCTCTTTCAATTCTCTTGAAAGTTTTTCGGCAACACTCATATTTACTCTAACTATTGCCTTTATTCTCGTTCCGTGCAATATTTGTTTTTAACACCGTAAGAATGGCCATTCTGGCCGTGGTCGTTGACCCGGCCAGAATGGTTTTCTTGTCGCGCTCCATGCGGGTGGGGTGCGGGGATTACAACGTTCAGATGCGTGGCCTGGAGCTTTCGACTCCAGGCCTTTTTTAAACTCCTTCCGCTGCTAAAAGCAAGCTAAGAACAATGATGCTCGCATGAACGCCGCCGTCCACATATTCATCATCAATAATGCGCTTGCCCTGAAAGTTGAACACTAAACAAAAAAGCGAAAAACTTCACTTCTTCCCTCCTTGTTTTATCTCTGTATTATAACACCAATAACGACCTGAGAATCACCCGAGAATAAAAAGGTATTTAGGTATCACTTAGAAAGAGAAAAACGACTCAGCTAAGCTCAGCTAAGCCGTTATGTGCCTAATTTCTAAGGTCGTTTCATTTTCTCTCTAAAAATCTAAATTCCACGAGATTCAGCTACTAAAAAAACCTCCCATCTCCTAAAATTCAGCGAAAAATCGAAAATCGAGTTTTTCCCTTTTTTCGCCGTTGCCCGTGCACAAGGCACACAGGCTCGCGGGTGCTCACCTGTGCACTTGTGCACGGCCACGGCACCACGAAGGGGTTAAAAAAACCCCCTTGAAACAGGGGGGCTTTCGCCCCCCCCTAAAGGGCCCCCCCCCTTCTGCTCAGAACTCCCTCTTTCTTTTAGAAGAGATCTCCTATCCTTCTCTACTCCTTGGTGAGGGTTTGAGCAGAAGGGCGCAATTCCCCCAGCCTGCCGAACGGCAAACTATGGGACTCTTACGCCCTCGCTTAGCTGGTCTAGGGTTACTCCCTGGAGCCAGGCCGTCGCTTCGGGCGGCCAAGTACATGACAGGCTGTACCTGGCAAGCTACAATATTCAGCCCCTGTCGGCTGGGCCTTCGGCTATGTAGCCTTATCCCTCCTGCCGTGCGCTTTCGACCTCACCATCTTGCGCAAAGCCTGGCCATCGTGGTATGATGCCAGACAATACTTTCCTTCCCCGACAAACGCTTGATTCCAAGGGAAGGCGAGTTCACTTCCTTCCCGGGACCTCTTGGTTCCAAAGGAAGGCGATGTGTGTAGCCCTGGTTTTGAAGTTGCCAGGGCTTTTTTTGTCTAAATGGAATGATTGAATAAGAATATATATCTGTCGCTAAGGTTTTTTTCTGGTTTTGATTCTGGGGAGTAGACTTAGTCTTGATTTCAGAATATAATATGACTGTCATCTTTCAACTGATGACGACTCTAGCACAGCTTTCCAAAGTTGTCAAGAGTTGACCCGGAGTTTTTTTAACTTCGGGTCTCTTTCTTTTTTTTTCTGTGTTTATTTTTCGAGATTCGATTGACTTCTTTTCCGATGAAATATATTCTGTAGCTAACATTTTTTTCTACCGGCACCTGAAAATGCAAATCTGGGGAGATGGGCTTTTTGGGTGCTATTCTGGCCCGAAGCGGTTTTCCGCTTCGGGTTTCTCTTTTCGAACTGTTCGAGCTGTTTTTTGAGGGCAGATAAAAAAGACAATGAAGTTAAGGCGTTCATGTGTATCATACTAGACTAGACAAAAAAAACCTGTCAAGAGAGAATCGAAAATAATTTGTCGGGACTTCGGGGTGATCTATTTCGCATCGAATAGTTAAGGTGTTCATGCAAATATGGCCGCTATAATGCGAGCCTAACTTCGGAGTCCCTCTTTTTCAAAACATTTTTAGAGATAGTCTGCTAAAAAGTTAAAAAACAGACAAATAACAGCCTGTGAATGGCTTTTCCAACTCCAGGTGATACCCTAAATGCCTTATTAAACTCACGAGCTTCATGAGCCGTTATTTAAGGCCAAACGGTTCTCTGTTTTTGTTTTTTGTTTTTTTGCTGTTATTGGTAATTTCTGATAATGAGTTCATTAGTTCTTCCTCGTTGATGTCCTTTACATGATATCATCCGGAAAGCTTGCACATTCTCGATAATGAATTTGCTATCGTAAAGGCTGTAGACAAATTCTGTGTCAGAATTGGACAACATAAAAAGCCCTCCTTCTTTATCTATTTGTTGACACAAAGCAGCCAATTCTTCATGTTCCGCATTGCTAAAACCCTGTCCATTATAGCCATCATATGTGTTGTGATATGGAGGGTCTAAGTAATAGAAATCGCCTCTTCTAATGGTTGTCTGGATAAAAGATTGGTGTTTTATGTCAGCATTTTGAAGTACTTTTGATACGTTCAAAAGATTCTTCTCATCAAGTATAGTTGGATTTTTATAACTTCCCATAGGAACGTTAAACTTTCCTGCTTTGTTTACACGATACAATCCATTATAGCAAGTTTTATTAAGATAAATGAACAATGCTGCAATTTCTGAAGCTACTAAGTTTGATGTATTGAGTTTTTCTCTGGCTTTGATGTAATAATCTTTGTTGTGTTTTGTTACATGATTTTTTAGATCTTTGATAACACCATTTGCATTGTCTTTAATAGCTTGTAATGTAAGTATAAGGTTGAAGTTAATATCAGATAAGAACGCCTGTCTAGGTTGAACTTCAAAAAATAATGCTCCTCCGCCAACAAATGGTTCGTGATAGACACTATAAGATGACGATGCTGGCATACGTTCTTTTAACTGTTGCAAAACAGAACGCTTCCCGCCAGCCCATTTAAGAAATGGTCGAGTTAACAAAAATCACCGATCAAGAGAAAATGATGCTGCTAATTCTGTTGCTATGGGCATTATTTCTCCATCAACAACTGCATTAACCACAAACCCCATCAATGCCATTTGCCATTTTTGAATCCTCTGCTGCCCTATCTAATATTCTAGCCAATCTCAGTGCTTCTCTGTCTAATGCCGGAGTATTCAATTTTCCACTTTGCTTTCTCACTTTTCTCCTCATCGATTAAATCCTCTACAGAGCAATAGAGGACGCTAGCCAGTCTCATCAATGTGGCGACTTTGGGGTAAGCATTCTGCTGCTCAATGTCTCTAATCGTGCACAGCCCTACGCCGGATACCTTCGCGAGGGTTCTTTGCGTTAACCCTTGCATTTTTCTGTGGATTTTTAGATTTTGCGACAATTTCTCTCCTATATCATTTCCCTTCATAACATGATCCTTCAAACCCCCCATACGGGGAATGAGCACGCCTATGTCGCACGCGCTCGATATTTAGATTGTGCTAGCTTGTCCTTCCATTTCTCAACTTGTCTCTCGTCGCCTATCTTTTCGTAGTATTCAACCATCTTCGAAAAAAAGTCGGTCCAACTATCGCAATCCTCAAGTCGGGGTTTTCCGTCGGCTTTTTCCTTTTCCGTTCGAAGGTCCACGTCTTTAGCTGGGATTGCTGTTTCACCTTTGTCGGTGCTCCCGTAAACTCGATCTCCGTTTTCCGAAAACCAGATAGCCCCATATTTCGTGGCATCAATGTTATTGATATGCCTCATCTTGTAATAACCGAGATTGGTGGTCGTCCATGTTTTGCCGGCATCGTCACTGATTGCAAGATAGTTATTATCGCCATCATTACCAGCCGCGATATAGCGCATGGCATTGTCATTGAGCTTGACGGATTTGACATCGTAGTATATGATGTCAAATTCGGCTTCAATTTTTGCAAGCGTGAAAGCATCGCTTGCGACTGATGCTTGCCCCAGCAAGTTTTTACCAACGATAATCATCAAATCATCGTCAATCTGCTCATATGCTTTGACCGCGCCCTGGTAGCTGGCCTGCATCTCCGATTTGCTGATCTGAAAATCAGCTCTGACTATGTTTGTGTTGTTTGACATAACAACCTCCATCGATTATTGATACCCAAAGTATATGGTTAAGCATATACTTTGTCAAGTCTTTTCTCAATTTTTAAGGTCGAGTTAACAAAAATCACCGATCAGGAGAAAATGATGCTGCTAATTCTTCTTTTTCGCGTTTTCTCTCTCTTATCGGTTCGCTTTCCTTGTGAAGTTTCACTCTCAATTCTTTCACACCCTGAGCGTTACGTTTCTCAGGGGGTAATTGATCATACAACCACCTCTTAACATCTTTGAAGCTGTAGCTTAAACGTTCTGTAGGTGTATCATTTTCATTTTCAGAAAGTTCAGTAATCAAAATCTTCCTTTTCTTCCACATTCCCTCCGATATTTCCTCTATTGAAAAATTCTTCTTAGTTATCAAACTACCTGCTTTTCCATCTGATTCTTGATTCGCCCAAAGTGCAATAATTTCTTCATCTGTTGCTATGGGCATTATTTCTCCATCAACAACTGCATTAACTACAAACCCCTCTTTCCACTTTTCCATTCCCCATCCCCACTTCTCTTTCATCGCGCCAGCTCGAAACTCTCTATATTTGTCATAGGCATCTGATTTGAGCAATCTAACTATGGAGTCTGCCTCTAAAGCATCGAGAGTTTTATTATTTGGATACTCAAGATGAGGACTGCGAGGAGAAGAAAACGTGAAATAGAAATCCTCGTAAATCTCCGATGCATCGATTATCGAACCTTTTTCAAAGCCGTTACGTTTCTCAAGTAATGCGCACATTTTTTCTGAACTAATCTCAACTGTCCCAAAATCCTCAGTTTCAAAAGCCACCCCTTTTTGGGTATCTTGCAATCGAGACCCGCTAGCTTGACTTTTCTTAAGCGCTTCCGAAATCTCCTCAAAAGATTTCCCCTTTGTTTTCTTTTTCTGTTTCTCAAAAAGATAATAAGCTATAAGACTTTCAATTATCTCATTATCTTCAATTATGCGCTCGTCCGAAGTATGATCGGGATTGTCATACTTCTCAAAATAAATCTGTCGTTTGAATTCAACATCAGTAACAAACCCAGGCGAGAGGTCTTGGTCATACTCATACATCCGTGCCATTTGATCTAAAGTTGCCTCTCGCGTCCCAAATTCCTCATCAGAAAATTGAAACCGCTTCCCACCATCAAGTATATCCAGATTGTGTTCTGTACACTTCGACATAATTCTCTACCTCCTCTATTACATCTGAGTCACATAAAACGTTTATTTACGAAACGTCATCCAATCATACATATCCAGCCTCATTACTTTTGAAATCAATCAAGATAAATATAAATAACAAAACCAATAAACCTCCAAGAATCGCTACAATAAACTGTCTACTATTATATCTTGTTGGCGTTATTTTTGCACCTCCTCTCTTTTCTTTTCGAAACTTTACAACATACAGGGTTCCAGGTCGAGTCTGTCCACTCGATGGTACTTTTTTTCATACACTCTTCACTTCAACAAGAGGTGGTTTAGATCTTATTGAAGAATGGAAATTTTCAAGATGTTCAACCGAAGTGATAAAATCTATTATCTCTGAATCGTTTAATTTGTCAGGTTCTCCGTGTTCAAAAATAAATGTAAACTCCCAGCCAATATCAATACCAATAACTCTTCCGACGTTCACAGGATCATCCATGTATTCTTCGTAGATCACTGCCAGGTCCCATGACGTAACTTGTCGTAGCCCAACTGTTTTCCCATGATATGTCAAATAACTAAGGTCTAAGAAACCTCTCTTGACTTCGAGGTTTCTTTTTTGTACCTCTAAATTTGCTTCTTTTATTTCTTTATTATTCTTTATTAAATCTCGTTCGTCATCTGAGTAGGATATATCACGTATATCAAATACATGGTCATTGTATTCTGGAGATGTCAAAATACTCACTACTTCCTTATCACTAAGTACCTTGGAATCTTCGGAATTTTTAGTTCTAGAATGTACAGTAATTTGCCATCGGATTTTAATGTCGGTTACCGCTCCTTTCACAGCTTTCCGCACCTTGTGTTTATCATAGAGATTTTTTAGGTCATCAAGCTTGATTTTTTGGACTTCTTCTTCCTTTGAATACCTTAAAAATTTGCCATCCTCACTAAGACTTAAACAATCAAATGAAAATGGACTTCCTTCATAATCTCTCATCTTTCTATCTCTCCTTTATAAAAATAATGCGGCTATTGAAAGCCAAGATTTACATAACCATAAGTCAAAGTTGACCGGTCTGTCAAGTGTTTTTTTCAACTTTCTGCTGATTTTCTTGAATTTCTACAGTTACACGAAATAATTCAGACCTACAACCCAGAGCTCTGGCTAGTAATCCCACCTTCATGTTTTTTTCAACTCTCTGCTGATTTTCTTGAATTTCTACAGTTACACGAAATAATTCAGACCTACAACCCAAAGCTCTGGCTAGTCCCACCTTCATGTTTTTTTCAACTCTCTGCTGATTTTCTTGGATTACCACACGAAATAATTCAGACCTACAACCCAGAGCTTTATCTAGTCGCATGATAGTGTTTAGAGTTGGCGCATTCCGGCCATTTTCAACTCGGGATATCGTCTCTACTCTTATACCAGTCATTTTAACTAAATCAGTCTGCCGAAGACCCTGACTCAAACGAATCTCCCGAAGCTTCGCTCCCACCTTCTTCCTTGGATCATTTTCCTCATTCATCATACATAACCATAAGTCAAAGTTGACCGGTCTGTCAAGTGTTTTTTCCAACTTTCTGCTGATTTTCTTGAATTTCTACAGCTACACGAAATAATTCAGTCGTGCAACCCAGAGCATCAGCCAGTCGCATGATAGTGTTTAAGGTTGGTGCATTCCGGCCATTTTCAACTCGGTATATCGTCTTTATTCCCATGTCGGCTTTTTTAGCTAAATCAATCTGCCGAAGGCCCTGACTCAAACGAATCTCTCGAAGCTTCGCTCCCACCTTCCTTAGATCATTTTCCCCATTCATCATAGATAATAATAAGTCATTTTTGACACTTTAGCAAGCATTAAAATATATGCTATAATATATGCTATAATCACTTTTAGGAGGTGGAAAAAAATGAGTGAGAAAGGTCAAGGGCAGCTATCAGAAGACACATATCATTATGGGCTTATTAAGGCAAAATATTATGTTCCCAGATATGAAAGATATCATCATGAAACTTGTCTAGACTGTTATGCAGACGTTCAAAATCAAGAGTACAAAGGATTTACAATAAATTCTGTTAAAAAAACTCCTTTGCAAAAACTGATCAATGAATGGCTCGTGAAAAAAAGCAAAAACTCATATTTAAAATTAATGACCAAAATTGAATTCGAATTTGATACTATTAACTGGGATTGGCGCTCTAGCCGGAAAAATAATATAGCTGAGCTTCATGAGAAAGCGAATACAGCGATGAAAGGCCCTGAGTATACCTACTGGGGTTTAACACATGTGGGATATTTACTGTCCTGGGTTGATGATATGTATGACGAAAATGAAGATTTAGATAAGCTTAAGATTCCACACTACAAAAGACCCGAAGAACCCCAATTTGAATTTCCAAAAACAGCTGGAGTATTTTCAGACAGATTTTTTACAAAAACAATATATTGTACCGAAGTATTGACTTCAATGATTAGTCGTGAGATTGAACTCGGATGGGAAAGTACAGAAAAATTAGTTAAATTAGGAAAACAACTTCAATGGATTTATGGAGAAAAAAGAAAAGAAGAAGAATTTCAAGTAACAGCCCTAGAAATGGCTGGCCAATTTAGTACCGTCACCAGCAATGCGATCATTGAAGGTTTAAATGCACTATCTGAAGAAAACGAAATAGAAATAGATGAAACCTTTGAAAATACGCGATGATTATACTTATCTGATTTAAATTTTCATTGAGCTATTCGCTCTTTTCTCTCTTGAAATTGTAAAAAAGTGTAGTCTAGACCCGCGTAAAGCTCCACAAATGTCAATCCTTCACAAATCAACAATTGAGTTTGAACCTAAAAAATAACCGCTTTTTTACATGTCCGACAATATTCACCTACTGAATGCAAGATAAAGGGAGTCGGACATTTGCTTTTTATTCCTTTTGTGAAAAGGAATTCTTTGTCTGGCACTTCAATTGTATGTCGGACAAAATACACTTTTCTAACTTTCAAAATACCCCTAAAAATTATTTGTCGGACAAAGAACTTTCACGTCAAAGTATTGAAGCTACACATCTCAAAATAAAACACTGATCGAAAATGCAGAGTCAGCCTCACCTTCCCCTACCTTGACGGCCAGGGCCCGGGACGTCGTGAAGAGCCGTGAGCGGCTTATGTCGGCGTAGTAGTGGGTAAGCATCACTTTGACGTCTCTATCCGTTGCGGCGCCGCTTTTGGCGCGCCTAAGCGAATTTTCAACCTGGCTGTACTTACCAAGCTCGTGTTTTTTTCAAGTGCGGTATTGCTTTTTCTTGTAAAATCTTCGAAAATGTATTCATAGCATTTTGCCTTGTGGCCAGTTTGGCATGACCTCCCAGGTCTTGCTAACTGGCCTTTTTTTGTTTTGGAGTTGTTTTCTTATCTGAAATATACGAAGATATATTCATCGTTTTGTGTCGCCCAAGCTTGGCATGACTTCAAAAAGTTGTGTCAAGTGAGGGCTTTTTTTTGTTTTTGAGTTGCTATCTCTTTTGGATCATGCGATGCTTTACGTGCAATAAATTAGCTTCTGGCCAGCTCGGCATGACCTCCCAGGTCTTGCCAACTGGCCTTTTTCCTAATTCGGCCAGCTGTCCACATGAGCGGCGGAGGACCGCCTAAGTCCGGAGCCGCGATTGTGGGCAGGTGGGCGGGCATATCGAATTTTGTTTCACGGTTCTTTTTCTAGATTGTGGCGTATGTGATTTAACTGCTCCATGATTCCGATAAGAACTTCAATTTGCATTTTTTTTAGTTTAAATTCGACGCGTTCCAAAGTTTTTACGTCAGCTTTGCTCATGACTGTTTTTTCTAGTCGTTCTAATCCTTTCTTAATATCCCATGAAGAATCTGTATCCATGGCTTCATTTTTACCTTACTTTGCGCTATTGGTCTAGACATTAATTTCGTGCTGGACTTTGCTTTTCAAACCTTGTACTTTCCTCTAAAAATATCCTTATCACTCTTAACCTCCCTGATATCAGAAAAACATCTTTTCATAAATGTTTGATTTCGTAATCCTCTAAAAACATTCCTTTAAGAAAATTCGCGAGATGAGTACGATGACATTTCATCGGATTTGCTTCATAGCAAGCAAGTGCGACTTTCGAAGGTCTTCTAATAATTGCTAATAACTCATTTATGGCCACAGACTGATCAGAAAGCCATTTAAATCGATACATTTCAAACAGATTATCATAATCCTCCTGGTCATAAAGTTTTTGTCTATGAATTGAGGCTATTCCTAGTTCTGGCATATGAAAATATTCAATCTTCAAATCCGAAGTAAAGCCCGCAAGAGCTTTTTTCGAGAATCCATATTTCCGGCTTTTCGCATTACGTCTAACGTCTATTAATGCTTCGATATCCGCTTCTATCAGTCTATTAATATATGCCTCAATAGAAAGTCCCTCATATCCGATGGTATACAATATTTCCTGCGAAGATTTACACATAAAAAAAGCATAAGGCAAAAATGCCCGGCCTGTCAAAATCACATAACATAACAACTAGCGAGACAATTCTATTTCATCGCTTTCTTGTTTTCTCTGAACCTCTTTTTTAATGTTTTTTAACAAATCAAGATTAGGTGCTAAAATATCCCCTTCTCTTTTTATCTCTTCTATTTTATTTGGATGGATCTTCACTGTCTGAAAACCATCTCGCGTTTTAGCGCTGATCATTTTGCCCTCAACCTGTAAATAACTACCAATTTTTGTCGCGTTAATTTTTTCACTTAATTCTGGACGAAAAATATTATGAACTATGACTGTATAGATAGGTTTCCCATCAGGAGTCTGAAAAATCTGTCCATTAAGTTTGAAATCTTTTGACGCAATCACGCAAGCAGCATTGAAAAATCTAAAATCATCGGAAAGATTATCTGATCTTAATAGAACACCTCGGTTAAGTTCAAAATTAGTGACCTCTTTTACTTGACCTACGGCTTCATATTCTTTTTCATCTACATTTGTTAAATCTTTTTCTTCAAAAATTCGACCGGATTGTGAGCTTTTCTTTATTTTGCCTCTCACCATTGATTTCTTCAATTTTTCCGAAAATTCTTTGTACTTCTCTTCGTCACCAATTTCTTTGTAATAATGAGCAGAGGCGGCATAATACTCTTTCCAATTCCCGTAATCCTTAAATTTAGGAATTAAAACCTTATTTCTTTTTTCTTTATCCATTCCTTTCTACCTCGTGCGTTCTTTACGCTCTTTACGTTCAGTTTTAAAAGACTATTCCGTAACCATCGGAACCATCGGAATTTATAAGTTTTATTTTTCATCATCAGCGCGTTGAGAAAAAATATAAGCACTTCACGTTCAAGTTTGAAATCTTCAGAGCTAGCTTTTCTTTCACCTCTTTTTAGTTCTCTGATTATTATTTTAACGCTCTTGATTTTATTCTTCAGCTCTATTTTTGTTGCTGAAATCTGGGGATATGGTTGAGAATACACTAGTTTCAATTTTTTTCCTATCTCTCTCTTCCTTTCCGCCTTCTTCGTCCAATAATAATCAAAAGCTTCGGTTAGGATTTTTACATTTTTTATTTTCTGATTTACTAGCTTTAATTCATCCCTTTTCTTTGCTAGTAAATTCAATTCATCTTTTTTCTCTTCTTCTATTTTTCGCCTTTCTATTTTTCGCTTTTCTTCTTCACACATTTCCTCTTTTATTCTTAGTTTCTTCATTTTCTTGCGAATTTTTTTTATTGCGTCTTTCTTTTCCCCTTCGTTTAATATTTTTTTCGCTTTTTCAATCAACATGCGTATTTCTTTCGAATCGTTCTTAAATTCCGCAATCATTTCATTCAATTTTTCCATTCTTTCCTACCTTTTCCTACCTTTTCCTACCTGGAAGCAAAAGTTATTTTGTAATCTGCGTTTAAAGTCAGAGCTGCATTAAAGTCTGAACCATCCTTCCGATAGAGCTTTAGATTTTTTGTTCTTTTACCTTCGAGTAATAACCCCACATCCTTTTTCGCTAGTGTAATTCCGAATGTGGTTTTCCATAGAGTAAAATTACATCCATCTTCATCTTTATAGCGCGAACAATAATAACTCTTCTTCCCCTCATAAATCCTACCTTTAGCGCATTTAGGACAAACACCAAAAGTCTTTTTTTCATCAATATAAACAGCAAGCTCACTTCTTTTTACATTAGCTACAATTTTTTCTAGCTCAATCACAGTGGCATCATAAAAACGTTCGGGGTTTTCTTTTAGCTCCGTCTCCCACCTAGCAGTCTCCGACACATCAATTACTTTTGCTAATGCAGGAATTTTCTCTGCTGAATGTACAAAATGAATGCCCTTCTCTGTGACAGCTAGTCTTTTCCCTTCTCGCATAAGATAACCACGAGTCAAAAGCGTCTCTAAAATATTTGCGCGAGTGGCCTGAGTCCCGATACCAGATCCTTTCTCGAAATGATAATTCAAATCTTTCTCATCAAAAGAAGAATGTTTTTCTGGATTCTCCATAACAGCCAAAATGGATGCATCATTATATGCGGGCTTCGGTTTGGTTTTCTTAGAAAGGATATTAAAGGCTGTTAATGAGACCTTTTCCTCTTCTTCTAAAAGCGGTAAATTTTGCTTCTGGATATCATTGTCGTTTTCATCCTTAATATCAACTATAATTTTTCGCCAGCCTAGTTCTTGTATGTTTCTTCCTGTAGCAACAAAGCTATAGCCTCTCACAAGTAGAAAAATTTTAAAGGAGAGATAAACATATGGAGGAGCAAGAGCAGCACTGAAAGAAGCTAGAATTAGACCATATATTTTCTTTTCTTCTTCTGAAGTTTTCTCTTCGGGGATGGGCGCAAGCGGGAGTAATGCGTGATGGTCTTCTAGTCTTTGGTCATCAAAAAGCCTTTTATTTTCGCTGGTGATTTTTGTCCTTGAATAGTCTTGAAAAATGAAAATTTCTGAATAGACCTTTTCTAATTTTTCTACAATGCCTCGGACTAAAGATATGTTGGATTCGCCTAAAACTCGAGAAGGAGTCCTGGGGTATGAAACACATTTATGAACCTCATAAAGCTGTTGAGTAATATCAAGAGTTTTTTTTGCTGTATAACCGAAACTGCTATTCGCATCTTTTTGCAGGGCTGTTAGGTTGTAAAGCAAAGGTGCCGCTTTAACAACTCTTTTTGATTCAACTTTTTTCACAATGCCTATGTTATCAGCCTGGTTTCTTAATTGTTCTTCAAGGTCAAAGAGGGGTGCTTTTGAATCGAAGTTGTTTTTATTTTCATGTGTGTATAAACCTTTAAACTCTTGGCCTTCCTTTATAAAAATTCCCTCAAACTGAAAATAGTCTTTGGTCTTAAAAAATTTTCGTTCCTCTTGCCGACGTAATATTATGCCCAGAACCGCGCTTTGAACACGCCCAACAGAAAAAGCGCCGTTAAGTTTCAGACTAAGCAGCCTAGAAAGATTGATGCCAATGAGCCAATCGGAAAGCTGCCTATTAATCCCCGCGCTATAAAGATCATCGTATTTTTTCATTATTATTGGCTCTATTCGTTCTAGGCCGCTAAAAATAACCTCTGGTGTTAGTGCCTCTGAAGACCAAAAACGAAAAACTTTTCCCCAATCTTTAACCCCACAATGCTTCAAAATAAGCCTGGCTATGAGCTCTCCTTCCCTTCCTGCATCAGTAGCAATAATTATTTTTTCATAATCTGTCTCATTTATTGTTTTTTTTATCAACGCTAATTGTTTTTCGGTTTTCGGAGTTGAAAGATGTTTGAACTCGGAAGGAATAATAGGCAGGTCTTCTAATGACCATTTCTTCCAGTTCGGATTATATTTTTCAGGCACCGCAAGATGCACAAGATGCCCTATTGCATTCAAAATAATGTATTTAGAGGACTTAAAAACTCCGCCTTTAAAGATACAATTTAGCGCCCTAGCAAAATCTTTAGCCACAGATGGCTTTTCAGTCAGTACGATAATCATTTTTTTCTATCTCCTTTTTCACATATTTCATCTTTATTTTCCGCTGTTCTAAATAGATTGACAAAAAATCAAAAAAAGCAGGATTAATATAAAAGAGCAGCTCCTCATCCATTCGAACGATTAATTCTAATATTCTTTTGAATCGCATTACGACCCTAGAACCATAAAGCCGTAAAATAATATCCACTGGTATAGATATTCCTTCTAAGAAATAACCCCCGTCTACACTGTCAGAAAAAAAATAACCTAAAGTCTTTCGAGGAAAACGATAAACACATAAAAAAAGGCCATCAGGCCATGAATCAGAATGAGCTTCAAAAATAATTTCGTGCATCTTTTTTCCTTCTCTGAAGATACTGAAGCTCGCGGGATGGTACAAGTCCAAAATAGCGGCTATCGAGACTTAAAGGATGATCAGTCGCTAAAAAAAAATAACCTTTTGGTATCACACCCAAGGGACAAGTCCGGGTCTTTACCCGCGGATTTAAATCATAGGAAATACCGCGAATAAGAATAGTCTCATCAGAAGAAAAAATAGTATCTCCAGGAATACCTCTCACTTCCTTTATTATTCTTTGAGGAAGATTGGGAAATTCGTTTTGAGAAAGAATGGAAGAAGAAAAAACAACATAGTCACCTAAGCTAGGTGTCTGATTATATTTCACCCTATAAATTCCTATTGGCGTTGATGCAGAGGTATTAACAATAAAAAATTTCTTATCACCTAGCAAAAAAGGAAGTACAAGAAAAATTGAAGAGATAATAAAAAAAATTTTCACTGTGTGATTAGATTCCAGTATTTGGTCTGCAGTTTCAAGGTTTCATAATAGTTCTCTGCATTGTTTTTCCAAAGGAAAATTCCCGTGAGAGATATCCCTACACCAACTCCTGTTAGTGCATAAGCAGAATAATTTAGTGTTGTCGCGGCAGTAGGATTAATTCTACCAGCACCTTCGAAGGTCGAAGACAATGTTCCTAGAACGGGACCAGTAACTAAAATAATAATTCCCGCCACAAGAACCCAGCTCCCTGTTTTCATGCGATGCTTGTATGTGTCTAGGTCATACTGGAAAGGGTCATTATACTTATAATAATCGTCTCCTCTAGATGGCAGCTCCTGGCTTCCTAATCTCCAAATTGAACCTATAAAAATAATCAAAAAAAGTGTTTTTTTATGCATTTCTTCTACCTTTACAGCCGAGAAACAAGTTTTATTATATGCTGTCTTACAGTGCCATTTTCCGCACGAACAGCGATGTCGGCAATGTCGCCGACATGAACCTCGGTACTTTCATGCGGTTTTAAAGTTATAGTTACTGTATTATCTTCAATAGCATAAGACTGAGTCATAGCGTCATATGGATACACGCCGACTATCGCTGCTTTGTCATTAACAACTAACAATATGCTATCAAAAACATTAAAATTAAGAGGTGTGAATAAATTTTTCTTAGCAACCGTATAAATAAACGGTCCCCAACTTATCCAGCTATGAGAATTACAACTACTAAGCTCTCTACTGTTTTTGCGAATTCTAAATCCAAAATTATAAGTTTGTGATTCTATGATAATTCCGAGAGGGACACTGTATTCATCAGTTGGAAAATTATTTACAATAGTAGCGTTAGAGCCTAGCCTTTTCGTGGCAATGTCGCCATAAAAGACTTCAGGTTCACTGAGAAAAGTTCTTGATGGTTCAGCATTAAGTCGATTAAAAATAGGCCTTAGAGCCTCAGCATAACCGCCTCTACAACCTCTCCCCCTCTCAAAAACCGCCTCGGTGAGTCTTGAAAAAGCACAAGTCACCACACGACCATTAGAGTCATAGCAATTATAAGTCATCCTTTTGTTTTTATAAATTAACCACTCGTCTCTATTCCAATCTTTATACAGTCTTCGAGTAAAAACTGGTCTAGTAGTAGCTATGATGCTTTTAAACCCATTTGCACCGCTTTTCTCCGGCTCATCTGGTTTCTTTTTAATTCCCAGAACTCCCGAAAGATCACATAACACAAGTCCTGTTATAGAAATAACAAAAATAATTAAAAACAACGCCAACTTTTTCATTTTCATTTTTGCGCGCCCCCTTCTCCATTTAAGTTCATCGGATCAATTTTTATTGACAAATCAGCTATCCTCTTCACAGTCTCCTCTAGTGAATGAAGATTCGGCATTGTTCGTATCAAAGCTCGTTGATAATCCGAAACAGCTTTGCCAAGTTTTCCAAGCGTCACATTAAAATATTCAGCCGCCCTATCGATGGACACTTGCAGGTTCCCACTTGCCCGCTCTAATGTCTGAAATTCCTTCATTTTTTTTCACCTCCTATTCTTTTATTACCACCCATAAAGCGGCAGTATAATATTACGATTTACAATCATTGTAGTTCTGAATCCGGGTCTAACTGTCAATGTGGGCTGGCGGTTAAATGTATTATCAACGAAATTATCTACTGCGTTTTTTGCCGACGTGGCGTTATCATTGAAAATATTTTCTGCCTCATCGCCAAAATTAAAAATATCAAGTGAGTTAAGCGCCGCCGACGCAAGTCCAACGGCAAGGTCAAAAACGCTCCCAATAGCAACACCGGCACTAATGGAGTCATAGTGATAGTCCACTTTGTCTTTTACGCCGCTCATCCCGGCTCTATCTGCTCCCTGCATCCCGCCTAAAGTAATAGTAACCCCGTCTGTACGTGTTATTCGATCCCAGGCAAAAAGAACTCTGTTTTGCCCGAATGATATCTGACTATCATACTTCCCATAGACAATAGAACCACCTTCAATGAGTAAATTAGTTCCCGTATATGAATCGTATATATCGGTAAGCACTTGTCCCTTTATTTCGCCAGGGAGATCAGAATTGATGCCTGTGATCAAAATAATGGGAATTATGGTCCCTGCAAACAATTCTTGACCCGGAGCTACTTGATCAGTGAAGAGCGTATCACGATATATGCTATAATCACCTTCCTGGGCTTCTAACCACGCAACTTTCTGTGCATGTTGATTTAATTTTTCATACTCACTTAAGGGCACTGCTTGCGGTTGTCCTTTGCCTGAGGCTACACTGGTTGCTACCATATCACCGCCATCTATGCTAACTGAACTACCAAAGAAAATAGTACTTTCATTAGCTTCTTGTTCCAAATTCTCTTGATCTGTTTCTAAAGGAGTATTATCTCCAAACACAGTAGGCCCACTAGCTCCTGTACGCACTGCAACTACTTGTTCTTCATCTCCTCTTCGATCATCACTTGCATAACGATCGCTTTCTAAAAAATTCTCATCATCTTGACTAGCCACAAGGGCTTGAGTTTCCGCTTCTTTATCAAATTGTTGGGAATAATCAGATTCTTCAATATCTAGCCTAGTCGGGAGATCATGATCTATCTTTTTTACACTTTCTTCTTCTCTTACATTTCTTTTAGTTCTCTCAGGGAGATAAATCTGAATTACACCAAAAACAATAAGACATATGAAACCTATAATCCCCAAACGCAACGTGTTTCTGTTCAGCTTTAATTTTTTCTTAGGCGGCGGAGTGAGTGCTAAAGAAGGATCGTTCTTCGAAACAAAATTAGGCTCTTTTGTTTTTGCTTCACTTCCCATTTTTTTATTCTCCACTACTAGTTCTTTTTATCGTGATGACATTTCCAGCATTAATATCAACAATCAACTCCGCATGATTGATGACCTGATCAACTATGTAATAATCTCCTGTTACCCGATAATTAACAAGAATGCGATCTTTATTATTCTCGATAAGAAATAACGCCGGATTCTCAGCTGCGCGTTTCGCTGAAGGGAAATTAATATAAGTTTTCACTCCATCATTAAACACCATCGAAGGCGCCCAACGCGGCATGTGAATGTCGTGCGGAATAATATCGTATGAAAAGTCTAGATCCCGGACATCGCTATTAATAATAATATTTTTAGCATTTTTTGCTTCTTCTTTTTCCTTGAACTCTTCTATCGAACTCATAGGGTACTGAAAATAAACGATGGGCATATAGGTACGCTCAAAGGCGCAAAGTTTAAAATGATATATCCTCTTGTTCGTGGTGATAACTAGGTTTGTCTCGTTCCCCGGATTGATCGCTTTTAAAAGAATATGCTCTGTTACTTGTGCACCCAAAACCCCTTTAGTTTGAATGCTAGTTGCGAGCATAAAATTAAGAGTATCACCAGCAGCGGGCGGCGCTGTCATTTTTTCGCCTTCTTCTAGTATTAGATGCGTGAGCTGCCGCGGTGCTAGAAAAATCTGATATATGTGGTTTTCAACATAATTATAAACCACAGCTCCACCAGAAAAAGTTTCTTTTTTGGGTAAAACTGTAAAATCTTTTGTCCGCGTATGGACTATGTTAACAGAGCTTTCTGCGGTATCACGTGGTACCGCATCATCAGGCATTTCGTATTCAACAACCTCAATAACCCTGGGAACATCAATGTCCTGAAAGATCTCTTCTTCTACATCTTCAAGAACGATATTATAATTATGTTCTTCTACAGGACTTTCAGTACTTGCACATGCAGCAAAGACCAAAAAAACGAAAATGACAATATTCTTTAAAAATCTCATTCTCTTCTCCTTTCGCGAATATCAAAACTAGAAAAATAGATCCCTAGGGGATTATTTTCAGCCTCAATGATACTTTCAGCCTCTCCACGTTCGTATAAAAAAGTACCTCTCATTTCTCGCGTTCCAATGACAACGCCAGTCTTCCTTTCGATCTCGCGCCAGTCTACGCTCCATGTGGATTCACCTAGCTGATCGAAGGCTAAAAATCTAACATCTACGTATATGTCTCCTTCTCCAGCTTTTTCAAGACTTTTCGCCTCTCCAATATAATCAGTTAAAATTTGCCTGCCGCTTTGCGTGACAAGATAGTATGCATCTCGCAAATTATTTTTCAGCTTTAATTTTTTCTTAGGCGGCGGAGTGAGTGCTAAAGAAGGATCGTTCTTCGAAACAAAATTAGGCTCTTTTGTTTTTGCTTCACTTCCCATTTTTTTATTCTCCACTACTAGTTCTTTTTATCGTGATGACATTTCCAGCATTAATATCAACAATCAACTCCGCATGATTGATGACCTGATCAACTATGTAATAATCTCCTGTTACCCGATAATTAACAAGAATGCGATCTTTATTATTCTCGATAAGAAATAACGCCGGATTCTCAGCTGCGCGTTTCGCTGAAGGGAAATTAATATAAGTTTTCACTCCATCATTAAACACCATCGAAGGCGCCCAACGCGGCATGTGAATGTCGTGCGGAATAATATCGTATGAAAAGTCTAGATCCCGGACATCGCTATTAATAATAATATTTTTAGCATTTTTTGCTTCTTCTTTTTCCTTGAACTCTTCTATCGAACTCATAGGGTACTGAAAATAAACGATGGGCATATAGGTACGCTCAAAGGCGCAAAGTTTAAAATGATATATCCTCTTGTTCGTGGTGATAACTAGGTTTGTCTCGTTCCCCGGATTGATCGCTTTTAAAAGAATATGCTCTGTTACTTGTGCACCCAAAACCCCTTTAGTTTGAATGCTAGTTGCGAGCATAAAATTAAGAGTATCACCAGCAGCGGGCGGCGCTGTCATTTTTTCGCCTTCTTCTAGTATTAGATGCGTGAGCTGCCGCGGTGCTAGAAAAATCTGATATATGTGGTTTTCAACATAATTATAAACCACAGCTCCACCAGAAAAAGTTTCTTTTTTGGGTAAAACTGTAAAATCTTTTGTCCGCGTATGGACTATGTTAACAGAGCTTTCTGCGGTATCACGTGGTACCGCATCATCAGGCATTTCGTATTCAACAACCTCAATAACCCTGGGAACATCAATGTCCTGAAAGATCTCTTCTTCTACATCTTCAAGAACGATATTATAATTATGTTCTTCTACAGGACTTTCAGTACTTGCACATGCAGCAAAGACCAAAAAAACGAAAATGACAATATTCTTTAAAAATCTCATTCTCTTCTCCTTTCGCGAATATCAAAACTAGAAAAATAGATCCCTAGGGGATTATTTTCAGCCTCAATGATACTTTCAGCCTCTCCACGTTCGTATAAAAAAGTACCTCTCATTTCTCGCGTTCCAATGACAACGCCAGTCTTCCTTTCGATCTCGCGCCAGTCTACGCTCCATGTGGATTCACCTAGCTGATCGAAGGCTAAAAATCTAACATCTACGTATATGTCTCCTTCTCCAGCTTTTTCAAGACTTTTCGCCTCTCCAATATAATCAGTTAAAATTTGCCTGCCGCTTTGCGTGACAAGATAGTATGCATCTCGCAAATTATTTTTATGCGTGGCAAGATCCGTGCTCACCTTTGAAATGTCAGAAATAAAGCGGATAAGGTAACTACGAATCATAGCGGAGCTCAAACTCACTGAATTAGTATCGATACGGCCTTTAAAATTCACATCTCCATTGTCCTTTACAAAAACAACATAAGGAATAAACTTAGGACGCGTAAAATGATACCCTGAAAAAATCATCGATGCTATTAAACCTAATGATAGAAGAATAGCTAAAACCTTCCAGGTAAGAAGTTCGCCATGAATTTTTTCGATCCAAGTATCCCAAGCTTCTCGCGCTTTATTTGTCATAATTATTTATCCATCCTAAAAACCTGATGATTTCATTATTGGCCGAGCTGGTTGAAAATCTTTAACTGCAGAAGAACCGTTAGAAGCACCCGATTCTGATCCTGTCTTCGAGCCTGCCGCATTGGCACCTTGGCTTTGAGCATTTCTAATCATTTTAGCGGTGCCTTTTCCTGCCCATTTTCCAACGTTCCATACGGCCTTTCCAACCCCAGCTACAAATTTACCTGCTTTGCCAGCTGTTCTTTTGCTGCGTATCATTGAAGAGGCAACACCAGCGGCTAAACCAGAAAGCGTCCTGAACGCTCCGCCGGCACTAAGTGAAGGAACCCCAGAAAGAAGCGAAGCTGCCAGGCCTGGAACCTGAATCACAATGTAAGCACTTATCGTTGACATCACTATGATAGCCATTACCCATTTTAAGTTTATATCTTCAGGAGATGGAAAACTAAGTGCTTTCGTAAAAAGATTGATTACAATCCCCGCCACAACAACAAGCATACCTATTTTAACAGCCGCGCCAACAACAGCACCAAATGGTTTATTCCCTATAAATCTAGTAGGCTCGAATATAAGGAAAGGCACAAGGATCAAACTAAAAAGCACAAGAAGATGAAATTCTACGATTGCTAAAACTATATTAATAGCAATAACCCCAAAACAAAGCATCACAATAACCCAAAGTAAACCATAGGCAATATATATGCCCAAATTCCCTAGCTTAAATTTCCCTAGTTCTTTCATCAGATCATTCATGGGTTTTAACAATTCCCTATTCGCGAAGCCAAGAATTTCATCAGGTCGCATAAATAGATCAACATTCGTTCTGCCGCTAATCTTAGTTGATATATTTAAAACAGAATTTTCAAAGAGCCAAGAAAGAGAGGCAAAGTTGATAATGATATAATATAGAAGACCGGTAGTTAAAAGCTTCCAGGCTATGGGCCCTATGTCAGCATCACTGCTGCCAAGGGCTATTTTATATCCCCAAAGAGTGAAATCGATCACTAGCAAAAGAAAAAGTAGACGATTGATGAAGGGACGGATATTGCCAATTCCCAAAGCCACAGCATCAGTAAAATTCGCTAAAAGATCAGTTAACATTTTTTCCCCGTGTCTTTTTTTTATTCGTTAGCTCATTCTTCTTCTCTTTCTCTTCTTCTTTTCTCCGCATAAGTCCTAGGTGCCGCATCCCATGCCCGCATAAAATTTCTACCATATACAGCATCTTCATAGTCTTCTTGAGTGCGCTCTGGAACATAGGGATCATCATCAGAAAAAAATCTTCTATTTAATTCATCAGCCATTAATTCTTGGTGGCGTTCTTCCGCTTGCTGTGCAACTAAAAATCTATTCTGTGCCATATGTAAACGTGCGACATCGTCGATACCACCCTGAAGCAACGAGAGTCTTTGTTCTACTAATTGCATTTGACCAACAAAGGAATCAACATCACGCGACTTTCGCAATATATATTCTCCTTGATTCGCGCGGTACTCCATCGATTGGACAAAGTCGTCTGTTGACCACATTAGTTCCGTCGTGCTCGCCATAAGTTCACCAAGTTTTTGCGATTTGTCTTTCAGTTCCTGGAAACTTAAAGTCTCTGTGATCTTTTCTAATCCGCCGATCGCTTCCGCATCTGTTATAAACTGATTGAAATTTTCAAATGAGCGATTCGCGTATTCCATCGCTAGAACTGCACCTCTCCAATCACCGCGCGATAGCGCCTGTATCATTCTACCCTGATTCGTTAGTATATTTGCTAGATGAGTCACCTGGTTAATAGCCGCATCTGCCGTTCGGAGTGTTTGGTTAAACATCCCAGTGTAGTGTGAAATAGTCAAAGGCGAATCTTGAGCAATAATTACGGCTCCAGTAGTTACCTGGCCTGAAACTTGAACGCCTATTACTAAAGCGAAAAACGCTACTCCAATAATTTTCAGCATGAAAACCTCCTATTCTTATTCTAAACTAATATTACCACCTGGACCAAAATTAATCACGCGATGGTGTGAGCGTAAATGCATAACCCCTCCGTCCCAGCTTTTTCCACTTGTGTCAACATATGAAGGAATCATGCCTTCATATCCTCGCACTATCGGAACATTAATAGTAATGGTTTGGTTATGACTTAGATTATTTAACTTCTCTTGTTCTAAAGTACTAAGAAGCGACATGAAAATTCTTGCACTGGCTACATCGCTAGCAAAATTAATTCTAAGAGTAACCGGGGTGGTTTTATATGCATCTGAAACATCAGGGATCCCTCCCTTACCACATCCAATTAAGCTCGTGGCCACAACAATTAATATTAAAAACAACACTCCGGTCTTTATCGTGAAATACCTTCTCATTTTATGAACCCTCCTTTAAAATTTTGAGTTGTTTCTTATCTAAACATAGCTCAAAAAGTTGCTTACCTTTTGGGCTAGCATATAGATACTCGCGCTTCGGTTGTGCATCAATCAACACATCTAAATCATCATCAGAAAGACCCAAATCAAAGTAAAGTCTCTGGTTTTCGCTTTGTCGTGCCTGGTTATTCGGCAGAAAAATTTTTGTCATGCACGCGTTAGCAATTGTTGAAGATATAGAAGTGTGAACATCAGACATTTCTTGTGTCGCGAGAATGACATACACATTCTTCTTGCGAAGCGTTTTAAGCCATTCTCTCATCATACCCGCAAAAAATTCATTGTCAAGAAATATCCAGGCTTCATCTACTATTAAAAGAACTGGATCTCCAGAAAAGCTATAAGAAACCTTTTGAAAAAGATATCCTAAAATAAATTTTACAATAGATTCTTCCATTTGCATAAGCGCCCCAAGCTCAAAAGTTACCCAGGGGACATTAGCGATATCATCTTTGACAGGTGCAAAAAATCTAGAATACTCACCCCCTAAAGTGAAAAAATCCAATATAGCTCTAGCATCCTCTTCTTGCACCTCGGCCTGGAATCGCTCAAATGAGAGCTCATCTATTGATACTTTTGCCTTGCCCATAGACTCTAAAGCTGAAAAAATTTCGGCCTCTTCTTTAGGCCCAACCCTCATTCCCTTAGACTTAAAAAATTCACCGAAATATTTTGAAAGCCAAAGCTGATGAGAGACATTCTGAACATCAGCAAAGGGATTTAAAAGATACTCACAATTTTCACTGCCAATATCAAAGAATTTCCCTCCGACATTTTTACAGACGTTTTTTGAAGAGGCATCTTTATCAAAAAAAATAATTTTTGCTCTCGGATAACGATAAAACTGTAATGCAATAGTAGCTAAAAAGATTGATTTCCCCGCCCCTGTAGGTCCAACAACTAAAGTATGCCCGACATCTCCGACATTCAAATTTAAATAGAAATACCCTGCGCCAAATCTAACAAGCATATGTGGATCGTTGACCCCTGAAATTTCCCCTAGATGCTCATTAAAAACATCTCCACGCCATGGCTCCGAAAGAGGAAAAAGATGAGCAACATTATCTGTACTGATTAATGGAGCTCGTGAATTATACTTAACATTCCCGTGAATCGTCCCTAAAAAGGCCAAAGGATTGTTAAGGCCTTCCTCCTTGCCCACATATCCATGAACATTCATTATTTTTTTCAAATTTTTTATAGTCTCTTTTCCCGTCTCCCAGTTTTTATCCATCACAACAATAGTGGTAGTAAGATATCCGAAAAGCATATCACTCGCTAAAAGTGATAAAGCTTCTGATGAATCCTCTGTATGCGCTATTGCTTCAGTGTCTTCAAGCGCTGTTCCTTCTTTTGTTATAGCTTCTGCTATAATCCCCCCCAGACCTTTCCGCTTCTGAAAATGAGCACGACGAATTCCCTTTATTTTCCCGCCTATTTCACTTTTAGGGATACAAACAAAACGAAGCGAAAAATGGAAATTCATATTGCTCGCCATGAGCGTGGTGATCATATTGGACCGTGTTTCAATAGGAAAATCATGTATACTTAAAGTATGAACATAAAAACCATCTAAAGTCGTGACCGAATCAGGCACAAAGGTTGAGTCTGAAAGATAATAGTCTAAGTAAAAAGGAACCTCGGCTGGCGCCTTTACAGGATGAAAATAAGGAGACACACAACGATGAAAAAAAGTCATGGATTCATCATTACTAAGAGCCCTGATACTGCTAAAAACACTCGAGAGCGTTCCTTTAATATCCTCTGTCTTTTCCCTGAAAATACGAAAAGCCGCTAAAAATTCACTCTTTGAGTATGTTTTGTTTTTACTTCGAAACAACAATTTAGTCATGCGACTGCCAAAATACGGATTATAGCAGAAAGTAATAAAATGATCAGATGCAAAAAAATCGCCGAGCGCGGCTAAATGAAAAACATCAAAATTTTTTGCAGCTTCAGGCGCATTTTTTTCAAAAATATTCTTCCTTGATGCGTCTATCTTTCCGCGAAAAGAATCTAAGTAGAATGCCCAACCCTCACTAGATAACACCTTAAAAAAATTACCTACTCCTCTAAAGGCTTCGATGATTTCAGATTCAATCGCAAAAGAAAAATCCTTAAGTGCGTATCTATAAGTTCTTAAAAAAAAGCCATTTTTGGTTATACAAATACCTTCTTCTGTATCACCGACAAAACCACCATAGGGCAAATAATCACTAAAATTTTCGACTTTCTTTTCCTTTAGTCTCATTATCTAATCCGCAACCTTAGGAAGTTTTATTGCAGCAAGATATATATCAAAAAAATAAGCATCGTTTTTGTTAGCATACACACCTATAATCAAAAGAATCACAGCTATGAAAGAGAACCATAACTGGCCTAGTGCAAAAACCATCGAAAAAGTAGTAATTATGATAACTAACGTAAATTTTCTAGGAAGTCCAAAAAAAGTGGCAGGAAAAAGTAAAGATTTATAGACTTTTGCAGCAATCATCAGCTTATCCTTGAAATCAGCAAACCACTAGCATCACCATAAATCATACTCACGATAGATGCCGCATTCAACGCAACCCCAATTCCTATTACTACCCAAAAAACTCTCTTCGTCGCTTGACCCTCTGTGTACCCAAGAGCTATCCCACCCCCGATGAACAAAATAACCCCGACAACTTTAGCAGTCGGCCCAGAAAGTGCATTAGCCACTTTTTCAAGTCCGCTGTCCCAGGGCATGCTTTCTCCTCCAGCTGCAAAAATCACATATGGCACTAACAACATTGAAACAAGAAAAACCATTTTCCACTTCATTTTTTATCCTCTGAAAATCCCTATCTTTGCTATCTCTATGAACGTCCAATCAAGAAAACGAAAAAGAAAAAGAGTCCAGAAAAACAATACACCGATACCAATTGCGCCAGCGAGAATTACAAAACGTAAATATTCAAGAATTTCCATTTTCTTCTCCTCTTCTAAAAAACAATATCGCATTATAAATTAGAGAGACAAATCTTCTTCATTCTGTCCAAACTTTTTATCTAAATAATTAATTATATCATCTGCTGTTGCAAATGACTCAATTTCGTGCTCTTCATCATCTACTGTTGAAAATAACTCACCATCTATTCCATGCTCTTTATCATCTACTGCTGTAAACAACTCATCATCTATTCCACGCACTTCTCTATATTTTACTGCTCTCCTAATCGCATCTGGCAATTTTTTTACCGTATTCCAATATCCCTTTTTGTCGCCAATTTCCTTGGCTTTATTAATAGCCGTAATTAAAAATGTCACACAACATTGTTCGTCGCCAGTTTTATGATAATAATCTTGAATACTTCCGTGATATTTCTTAAAATTTCCGTTAAAGTCTTCAAACTCTGGCATTTGCATTTTTGGTTTAATTCTCTCACTCACAGTTTCCTCCTACCTTCTAAATCAATTATAGCACACCTTTCTTAATTTCGGTAATCCTTCTAACTACTTTCCCAGAAGAAATAACTACTTTTTCACAAAAAACTATCAGATTGATCGCAGCGTCAATCAACTTTCTGTCGGGTGAAATTACAACTTCCTGAAAAAGACTATAAAAACGATCGTGAACAGCAGATGCATTCGATGCATGAATTGTTGTTATGCCGCCAGGATGGCCTGTAAGCCACGCCTTACAAAGCTCTAGCGCAGCAGCACCATCTCTAATCTCTCCTATGATAATCCTATCAGGCCTGAGCCTAAGCGCATTGACCACCGAGTCACGATGACTAAAATGTGAATTTATCAGAATATGAACACAAGTCGAAGAATTTGTTATTAGTTCTGGATTATCTTCAGAAATAATAAACCGCTCGTCTGGATGATTCTGTAAAATTGTCTTTATCAATGCATTTGCAATTGTAGTTTTACCGGAACTCGTGGCACCTGCAATAACGATATTTTGTTTTCTTTTCAAAGCGTCGAGTAAAGTTCTATAATCTTTTTGACCTACCGTATCATTATCGTATAAATCTTCTAACGATAAAACACGTCTAGGTGGCATCCTGATAGAAATAACAGGTGCAGCAACAAGAGGCGGCACAAGCGCATGAAAGCGCCCACCATGAAAAGCTGGAAATTTCGCAGATAGAACTGGGTTATCCTGATTCACTATAAAACGATGATAGCCAGCCACTAGCCTTATAATGCTTCCCACCCTAGCCTGGGTGAAGGACACTTCCGTTTTAAGGAGCTCTCCCGCGCGCTCAATCCAAACCGAGCCATCCGAGTTAACGATGATCTCAGATAAATCATCATAAGAATCGACATAAGACCGGAGCTCTTCTATTTGAGTTAATATTGCGGCTCCCTGCCCTCCTCGATTCTCCATCTTATTCTCCCTGTTTGCTTAGTTTTTCAATATCATCAAAAACTTTTTTTACTACGGTTTTATCAACACCTTCTAGCTCAAATCTATCCAAAACATTCATGATTTCACGCACATCCTCATGAGGCGTTTGTGCTCCCAAATTTATAAGATAGATTCGAAGAGACGAAAGAAGAAAAAAAAGCTTACTCCCTATAGACGCTGTTTTCTCTGGAAATTTTTTCTCTTCTAACTCCATTTTAAAACTTAGCTTCTCTTTTTTAGGCTGCTTTGTCTCCTTCTCTTCAGCATCAGAAACAACTGCTGCCGCTTCTTTAGGCTGTTCTACTTTTCTTTTTTTGACCTCGACGTCCTCGGGGACATTATCTTTTTTTGCTTTTTTCTCCTCAGTAATTACTTTGAAAATAGCATTGACACTATAAAGACCTTTAAGTATTTTCGAATGATATTCTTCACCTTCTCGAATTACTTTCAGCCATCTAGCCGCCGTTGTGGGTGACATTCCATAAAATCTACCAACCCTATCACGGAGTCTGTTTTTCCCCTCAACCCCAGGAATATAAGAAAACTCAGGATCTTCAAGATAAGAATCTAATATATCTTTAAATTTTATTGATTCTGGAACATTTCGCCGGCCATACTGAATCTTTTTTATATACGCAAGAACTTCATCGTCATTTGCAAAATCGCTTAAAAGCAGAATTTCAGCTGGCACCTTTCGAATACCATTTTTTACTGCAGCCGCCACACGGCGATGTCCATCAATAAGAACATAACCCTCATCATTGTTCCAGATGAACACAGGGAAAAGCAAACTATAACCTTCATTCCCCATCGAAAGGCATATTTGATCGAACTCATCACCTTCTAGTTCAAATGCTCTGTTAAAGGGCTCACGCTGAATGATATTTTCAATCTCAATTTCTTTGACCTTTTTATCCCCACTCCCTCTTTTTTCTCTCATCTCCTTGAATCGCTCTCTAAATGTACTTTCCATTAATTCTCTTCACCTATCTAAATTCCTCTAGTTTTTCAAGATTCCACGAACCTTCCGTCTTTGCAATAAGGCAAAATTGCCCGGCCTATTAAATGTCTTACTTTATTCTTCTTCCTCCACTTCTTCTAATTTTTTCAAGGTCTCTATGAGCCCTCCGTCTTTCCGAATATTATCTAATATAAATTCCATCATTCGTTCATGTGCTTCTGCAGAATTCAATTCAGCGCTTTCCCATTCCGCCTCAGGTATTTTAGACTGGTAAGCAAAAAAGAATCTAGAGAAACCATCAATAGCGGCTATACATACTCTGACGTCTTCCCGAAGGCTTTTAATTTCAGTTAACTGTCGAGTTAAACGTTTTAAGATAATTTCCCATCTTTTTTCCTCCTCTTCTTCTTGAACTAAATAAAAATGACAACTATTGACTATGATTTCTGAAAGTGTTTTCTCTTCTATAGCAGCACGTTTTTCTATCATCTTCACCATTTCACGCGAAAAACGCACACTCTTTTTTACATCTCTTATGATCTTCATGAAAATAATTTTACCGCCTTTTCTTGAATAATTCCCTTACTCTCAAACAATTTTAAGGTCTTTACTGGTTCTTTTATGGTATCACGTGGTACCGTAACTATAGGTTTTTTCCTATTGTTACTAGCTTCCCTTGGAGCTTCTAGCTTTTTAAACTTCGTTTTCATTTTCTCTCTTATTTCTTTCATTCTTTCTTCTGGAACTGTAACCAAAGCGGCGTCCGCAAATGCACCCGTTGGACTATTTATACCTGTAGCTGAAGTTTCATTTTTCTCTACTTTCTCCTTGTATTTTTTCATTTTCAACCATGGGTGAATGAATCTCCTAGGTGGCAGGTATGCCTTTTGATCTACAGGGTCATCTGGAGCTGAAAGTTCTGCACGATGAGAAAATTTAGGATCTCCCCAATACATTATTTTCTTCGCGTTATATGGATAAGTTCCGCCCTGACAAACTATAACTTCATCGAAAGGAAGTCTGTAAACTTCATCTTCTGTGAGTAGAGATCGTCCAGTCTGAGATGACGCTTCCGAAAGTCCGGAAAGAAACATAGATGCAGACTGGCCAGAGCGGGTAATGTTCGTTTGTGATACAGTCTCCTTTCCTAAAAAATCACTGATATTTTTAGCTTCTTCTGGAGAATCCGCGCCCAAAAAGACCTTAACGCGACAGTTTGATGAAATCGAAGTTTCTTTCGTGTAATGTTTATGAAGCTGACTAAAAGACTGAATGATGATCATGCATTTTACGCCATAACCCGCAAAAAAGGCTAGCTGAGTTTCAAAAAACTCTAATTTCCCGAGTGAAGGAAACTCATCAATTAAAAAAAGAAGCCGGTGATTTCTTTTTCTTATCCCTTCGCCAGTAAGTCTTTTCCCTATCATTGAGATAACCATCCTGGTTAATGGCCGAAGTCTATCGGCGTCCTGTGGGCTGACAACAAGATAGAGTGATATGGGATGATCAGCATCCATTAAACTGTCAATAGTAAAATCACTATTCGCTGTGGTCCTCGCGATAATAGGATCTTGATAGAGTGAAAGATAACTTGAAGCTGTTGAAACAATCGAAGAGAGTTCTTGAGATGCTGTGCCCTTGGGCATTTTGTTCAGACAATTTCTTGCTACTTCTGCTATAGTAGGATGAGGTCGATTTCCTAAATGTTTTGTTAGTAGCATTTCCTGAAGTAAAACAGAAATGGGTTTTCCAGGGTTATTAAGTGCTCGATAGACACCATAAAGGCTTTTTTCCTCAAAGGTATATAATACATGTAAAATTACTCCGACTAAAAGTGCCGCACCTGTGATAGACCAGTGATCCTTCTTTGCTTCCCCGAATGGATCTGATATCATTTCAACTATATTCTGAACGTCGGGAACTTCTTTGGGTCCCTTTCTAACTTCCATGAGTGGATTAAAGCATACAGAAGATTCACTAGTCGGCTCGAACCGAAGCACATGAGAAAACTGTTTTCTCCACCCTGCTGTTTTCTCCCAATTTTCCTTTTTAATATCGTATACAACACAAGAATCAGTCCAGTTTAAAAGTGTCGGGATCACATTGTTAATACCTTTCCCACGTCGTGTGGGTGCAACTATCAAAACGTGTTCCGGAGAATTACTAAAAAGAAGTTTTCCTGGCTTTTCTAACTTCCATTTTTCTTCTCCAAGTACAACTTCTCGCTGAAACTTCGCTTCTCGTGTCTGGCCGAGAATGACGCCGCCAGCTTCAAGCATTCCACTTTTTTTCACTTCTCTTTTTTTCATCCATCTTGAAGCTCCGTGAATGTTCTCTTTTGTTTTCTTCTTTTTCCCCTGTCGCGAAAGAAGAATCAGAAAAACACTAGGAAGAGCGGCGCCTATGCCCATGACAATGTACGTTATGATCAATGCCTTCTTAGCACCAGAGAAATCAATTTTAAAATGCCATCTTACTATCTCGAAGGGTCCATAAAATGACCCACCCCATCCAGGAGAACCAAAAATTTGAGGATTCTTTACCAAACGAGGTAAAAGATTACCTCCGATCAATCCTCCGAGCATCACCGAAGATAAGAAAAGAAGTAATAAAGAATGCTTTTTCACGATGAAACTATCTCCTCTCTCTGAAAAATCCTCTTATTTTCGAACTCTTTTTTAAGCCTCATTCCCACACGGCCATCAATGAAAATGTGTTTACCTCCTTTTTCCATCACTACATAGGGTTTATTACGAAGCTCGTCGATGCTTCCTGTTTTAATAATTTTCCCACCCATTATGTCAATCCCTGGCTGATGGATCACTAAACGGCCTTTAGTTTCTATACCCTTTCTTCCATATACTTCTTTTATAATGTCACCGTGGCGACCCATTTTTCTTAACTCTTCAGAAAAACTTTCCTTTAATCGCCATCGATTAAAAACGACGTGAGTGGCCAAATTTAAAGTGGATAAAAATTGTAACCTTTTTTTCTCCGGTTCGTTAATCGGTACAATAACACCATCTTTTTCCCGGAGGGCTATCATTCTACGATCTATTGATGTGAATCTTTCAGCGTCAATTTCTTTGATGCGCGCTTTTAAAATATCTTTCTTTAATCTATAACCAAGTTCATTGGTTGCTTCAAGCTGACAAATCTCCCGGAAGCCATAACGCATAAAGCGTGAATCGATGATGAGATTTTTTTTATCTTTTGTTAGCCCACGTACAATGATATGAATATGGTGATTTTCAGTATTCTTGTGAACGACTGCGGCCCAATGAAGCTTCTCCCGCAAACAGCGCTCAGCTTTCTTCATGATTTTTTGCGTATAATTTTCTAGACTTTCAATTTTATCTCCATTTTCCGGTGATATGATGAATTTGAAAATTCGCTTTTCTCCAGGCATATATCCTAATATTTCTTCTATTTTTTGAACTTCGTGTTTCTGGGTGAAAAATTCAGGTTTTTTGCCCTCGCTCCCTGCACTGTCACGCGTAAGATAAAAAAGATGCTTTTTAAGTTTTGAGGGAGGCGCATACGCGGCTTTCACTGTTACTCTTTGATTATACGGCGACTTTTTAGGGAAGCTGCCTATCTGACGATGGTATCCATTCTTAATCGAATGAGGATGAAAACATTCTTCAGAAGGATTTCGACGCCAAAATTTAATATTATCAAGAGAATTCAACAGAGAAGCCATATACAACATTATATCATACCATACGAATAAATTCTGTCAAGGTCCGACGTTTAAGAAATGCTAATTCTTTTAATAACAAGAAATTAACAATAAGAAAGTTCTGCTTTGCCAGACATATTCTAAAAGAGCTTCAAAAGGTACTAAAATTAGCTATTTTCTGTCCGACATACATTTGAAGCGCCAGACAAAGAATTCCTTTTCACAAAAGGAATAAAAAGCAAATGTCCGACTCTCTTTATCTTGCATTCAGTGAAATTGCTTTTATATATCCGGTGCTGATGGTCAATCTTCAAATATTCCAGAAGAAGAAGAAATTTGCAGAAAAAATGAAATAGCGAAATAGCGAAATATATTGTTTTATATACTATAATATGTGTTATAATATATTAGCCAGGTTGGCCAGTTAACTAACTGGCTAGCTGACTAGCGCTAAGAAGTAAGAAGATAGGTAGAAAAAATGATTGAAAATGAAAAAGAACAACTTAAAATCAAAGAATCAACCTTCGGTGGAGATAGAATTATTATTCTCGAAGGCTATCGGAATAAGGATGGAAAAAAACGCATCACTAACACCAAAGAATTAGCGCAAATTTATAAGCTCGAAAACAAGATCAAAAAAAACACAACAATAAAACTAGGACTTCATAACTCTCGAAAAATCAAAAATAAAGACGATGATCGCTTTGTAGTATATCAGAATCACACCACCTTCCTAACAGGAATGAGCGATGAAGATATTATTAATCTCATCAAGTCTAATAACTACAAAAAAGTCATGAAAACAAAAAATGAACCAAAGCTCGCGCTCCTCGGATATTTCTATTATAAGTCGAATAGTATTCTATACCTGATTAATAATTACAGCGGAGGAGCAGAGAAAACTACTTTGAATTACACTAATTACTACGATGAAAATGGAGAAGAAAGAGGTGGTGACTATGAATACTTATGTCGGATTTACGAACTCGATTATAAACTTGAACCAGGTTCAATCTCTATAAAATTTGGCAAACAAGAAAATGAAGAGCCAATTTTTCAAATTCACAAAAATGATGAATTCATTGAAAAGATAAAAATAAAAGACATAATTAATCTTCTAAAATCAGACAACTACGAAAAGGCAATAGATAACTATCGATTAATATTCAATGAGAGAAAAGACGAAATGGAACTCTCCCTTTAATTTAAAAATCGTGTATATCTCTATTAGGAGGAGGTAAAAAAAATGGGACCCTAACACCTTACATTAATTAAATCACAAAAAACCTAAATCTAAAATTTATCATCTATCAGGAGGTGGAAAAGAATGTTTACTTTGAAACTAGTCGAAGAAATTATCAAAAACGACGTTCTCGGACAAGAATCAGTAAGTAAACTCATATACCAGAAAGACGAAAACTCGGCGCCTCTGGAAGCGACAATAGAAGAAATAATAGAAGTTGCAGGAGGTGGAGATCTTATTTATATCAGTGAAGATAATCAACAATATAAGCTTCATACCACTGAAGGAATTCTAGAACACGAAACAATTGGTGATCTCTTCAGAACTAGCATCTATAGAAAAGTCAAAGAAAAAAACCATGTGCTAAACGAGAAGCGCAGAAGAACAGCTGAATATTTAATGGAACAAAATAAGGAAGAAGAAAAAATGGAAAAAACTAAAAAGCGAGAAAATGAGAATTCAAATAGAAAGCAAAAAGACGAAAGCTGGAGTCATTACTTCGACCGAAGAAGGGCAGCCGCCAAGGAAGCAGGCAACGAAGGGTTATATCAAAAGCTCACAGAGAAATATGAAAGATCTCTAAAATGGGAAGAAACAGCAAGAAAACGCAAAGAAGCAGCAAAAGAGCGTAAAGAACACGGAAATGAACCTCGCTTAGACATGCAAAAGAAAGAGAATGAAAGATGGAGTCACTACCTCAAGAGAAGAATAGACGCTCTTGAAAAAGAGGGTGGGAATGAAGAAAAAATACAGGACTTCACGGAAAAATACGAAAGAGCTCTAGAAATCGAAAAAAGACAAAAACAGCCTGATGAAAATTGGATTGAATACTTCGAACGAAGAAAAACGGCTGCTGAAAAAGCAGGCAATGAAAAGGAAATTCAGGAATTTACAGAAGGACTGAACAGAGCCAAAGAATGGGATGAAGCGGCAAGAGAGCGTAAAGAACAAGAACTCGTCATGCAAAAGAAAGAGAATGAAAGATGGAGTCACTACCTCAAGAGAAGAATAGACGCTCTTGAAAAAGAGGGTGGGAATGAAGAAAAAATACAGGACTTCACGGAAAAATACGAAAGAGCTCTAGAA
>Ga0209679_1000130_pt1 | contig 36934 bp, 33 predicted proteins | sample WorMetHEROISLAND_4_FD_187408 | JGI IMG/M metagenome (GOLD analysis project Ga0209679, IMG submission 187408) | Marine gutless worms symbiont microbial communities from Max Planck institute for Marine Microbiology, Germany - Olavius sp. 2 HERON... ...
AACTTTAAGAAGCTGATAGCGGAAGCCGGAGGCTTGGACGTTATGGGGCGGCTTTATCCGAGAATGCAGATCCTGTCTGTGCCGGAAATCTTTGAGGGTAAGCGATTCGATACGCCAGGGGCGGTAGATCATGGTGACCGGCAGCACGCTTTGGCTTTACCAATAAGCCTATAACTACTAATTTCCTAATTATAATATGTTGGGAAATTAAAGCTTGTTTGCGGATTTTATTTTACCGTTTCCCGCATATTGAGAGACTGAACATGCCTGACGGCTGGCTGCCCCAAGCCCCGCGCGCGCCTTGCCCCAACTGGGACGAACGTCCCCCGGGTATAGCCGTGGATCTGCTGGTGATTCACGGTATCAGCCTGCCGCCGGGAGTGTTCGGTGGCCCCTGGATCGATGATCTGTTCCAAAACCGCCTGGATCCGGAGGCCCATCCGTTTTTCCAAACCATTGCCCGGTTGCGCGTCTCCTCCCATCTGCTCATCCGCCGCGACGGGGAGCTGATTCAGTACGTGGATCTTTACAAGCGCGCCTGGCACGCGGGCGTCTCGCGCCTCGAGGGCCGCGAGGCGTGCAACGATTTCGCCATCGGGATCGAGCTGGAAGGCACGGGTGAGGTTCCCTACGAGGAAATCCAGTATCAGGTACTGGCTCAAACGACACGGGCCATCCGGGCCCGTTTCCCAGCTATCGGCTCGGAGCGTATCGTCGGCCACAGTGACATCGCACCCGGCCGCAAGGCGGATCCGGGAGCCGCCTTCGATTGGGGATATTTCCACGCTCTCATCGGAGCCGGCAAGAGTTGATGGAGGTTAAATAAGGATTGATGGGGGCAGCGCCTGCCTGTAGGGTAGTTTGGATCAGGTAAGGTGGGATCTCATGGAATCGTCCGTGCGACCAAGTCGGCGAATTGTTGCGGAATGACATGCCTTGCGCCGAGATAATCCATAACGATAATCGGAGAGGTGATGAACCATGAGGCAGCGGTTGGCACTCCACCGGATTCAAGCGGTTATCCTGGGCAGGCTTTGTCTACAACTGGGATCGACGGCCGCAACGGCCTCGGGTTTTTCCATCCCGGAGGTCTCCACCCTAGGGACCGCCATGTCCAATGCGGTGGTCGCAAACCCGGAGGAAACGGGGGCTTTCGCTTACAACCCCGCCGCCATGGGGTTCCACGACCAGACGAGCGTCTCCCTGGGGACCCTCTTCATCGGGCCGAGCTTCAGTGTCGACACGGCCACGGGACACCATGACGGCGCCGGTGCCGACTGGGTAACCGTCCCCCTGTTCCAAGCCGCCCTCCGGGTCCATGACCAATGGCAGATCGGTTTGGGCGTCAATGCCCCCTTTGGATTGGAGCCGCGCTGGGAAACCGGGACCTTCCCCAAGCTGAGCGGGGAGACGCCGGTTACGGTGGCCCCAGGCGTCACCCTGCCACTACCCTTCGGTGTCCACCCGACGAACAGCAAATTGGAAACCCTTGCCTTGGTTCCGACCCTGGTCTACAAGGTGAACGAGGATCTCAGCGTCGCAGTCGGTCTGGACTACTACAAGACCAATTCTGCGCAACTCAACTCCCAGCTGAACAGCATGAGCGGAGACGGCGACGGTTGGGGCTGGAACGCCAGCGTCCTGTATCGCCGGGGCGCGCTGAGCCTCGGGGCCGTCTATCATTCTCCCTCCACCTCGGAGCTGAAGGGACACTACAAACCCCTGAATTCCGCGCTCGCCTTCCTGGGAACGGTGAGACCGGGTTCCGGCCTACCGCCGGCCCAGGTGGCGAAGGTGGATCTCAATCTGCCCTGGCGCCTGCAACTCGGCGCCCGCTATGCGCTCACTGATAAGTTGGCGGTCGAGTTCGACTGGACACGGACCGGTTGGAGCGAGTTCGAGCGGATCGAAGTCAAGGGCAGAACGACCGGGAGGACTCTGTTCTCCGACATCAATGACTGGAAAGATACCAACGCCTACCGCCTGGGTCTGACCTATGACGTCCTACCCGGCACCCAGCTGCGCTGCGGCTATGCCTTCGATGAGACGGGACAGGGCAAGGACCACTATAGTGTCCGCGTACCCGACAACGACCGCCATCTCTTCAGCCTCGGTATCGGTCAGGATCTGGGTCAGGGCTGGGCACTCGAGGTCGGCTACACGTATGTGAAGTTCAAGGACCGAGACCACCGGGGCAGCAACATCTATACCCCGGTGGCGGATCTCGGGGAGGGAGTCAACGACACCGACGCCATCGACGGCAATTACGAGGGCAACGCCCATCTATTTGCGTTGGAGCTGAGCAAGACCTTCTAAGGCAATGCCATTCGCCCGCATGTATCCGGCGGATTTCACCTATCACCACGCGCTGCCTTGCTTCCCGCCGCCGGTGCAGCGCAGACAGTCGAGAACGCGGTGATCCGCCGCCGCTGGCGGGGTCGAATTCAATTGTGACGCCGGTCATGGTGATTGCCTGTGGTCAAAAAACGACGCATCACGCGCATCCACACGCATCGACTCGTGCACATTCGCGTGATTCGTCGTTGGAAATTATTGCGTTCGGGATACGCTGACATCAGCGGGTAGCAGCCGGACGGGTACCCTTAAAGCCATAAGATAACAAACGGATCATGCAGGATATCCTCGAGCGAGCAAGACAAGTCCGGTTAGTGATCTTCGACGTAGACGGGGTCCTGACTGATGGTAGTCTCTTCCTCGGCGATGACGGTCAGGAATACAAGGCGTTCCACTCCCGGGACGGTCACGGCATGAAGATGCTGCAACAGGCCAGCGTCACCCTCGCCATCATCACGGGCCGGACCTCGGAAGTGGTGCGTATCCGGATGGAGCAGTTGGGGATAACGCACGTCTACCAGGGACAGGAGGACAAGCTACGGGCCTATGAAGAACTCAAGACGATCCTCCGCCTGAGCGATGAGCAGATCGCTTATGTAGGAGACGACGTGGTGGACCTGCCGATTATGCGCCGGGTCGGGCTCGCGGTCGCTGTCGCCGATGCCCACTCCTTGGCCCGCAACCATTCCCATTGGCAGACCCACTTTCCTGGCGGACGGGGCGCCGCACGCGAGGTGTGTGACCTCATCATGGAGGCCCAGGGCACCCTGGACGGGATGATCGCGCCTTATCTCTAGCGAGGCTTCGCCTCAGACCGCCGAGTGCCCAACTCGAGCGCCGTCGCAGAACGCCAATCGGACAGGATTGACAGGATTACACAGGATTTACGCGATGTTTGTTTTTCCTGAATTTCCGACGCCCGGGCACGCCCTGACCAAACCGGCAAGCATTCTTCACAACAAAAAATCCTGTTAATCCTGTACGATTAGCCGGCGAGGCGAGACTTTGCCTTAAGCCCACCGGGCGTGAATGTTTTGTGCCGTGCACAAACTTGACTCATTTTAAAGATACGGATCATTCAAGGGATTCTAGCCGACGACGACGAGGTAACTCGGTATGCTGTCCGCGCGCCAACGTATCCTGGTCCTGGCCATGGCGTCAGTGGGGGCACTCGCCTGGTGGCTACGCCAGGGCGAGGAGACGCCGGGTTCGAGTATGGATGACCCCGAACGCCGTCCCGATTACACAGTTGACGGTTTCAATGTGACTACGATGGATGAACTCGGGGCACCACACAGGCATCTGACCGCTACTGAGCTGCGCCATTATCCTGACGATGACACCAAAGAGCTGGAAACCCCCCGCCTGACCCTATACGTGGAAACGGGTCCGCCCTGGCTGATACGCTCCGAGACGGCCTGGATCTCGAGTGACGACAACCTGATCCGGATGCATGGTGAGGTGTACATCGACCGCGCGGCCGGGGTCGAGACATGGCCGGTGCATATGAAGACCCGTGAGGTGGTTGTGAAGCGGGACGAAAATTACGCCCAGACAGATCAACCGGTGCGGATCACCAGTGAGTCCGACTGGGTGACCGCGGAAAACGGCGCCCAAGTTTGGCTGGAAGAGAAGTTGCGGATCAGGCTGTTGGGACGGGTTCGAGGCGAGATGATCGTCTCCAAACCGATGAGGAAACGCCCCCAAGGTCGAACGACCATCCGAGGCAATCGCAATGATTTTTAGTACCCCATTTCACCTTATTTTCCGTTCTCAGCGAGGCGAGAAGCGACCGGATGCCAGGCGTGCGAGCGCAGGAATAGCCACTCCTCTTTTAAGCTCGCGTAACAACGCAAATGGTCGCTTCTCGTCTCGCCCGAAGGGAGCCCCCCAAACACGCCAAGGCGGCGTTACAGCGCTTGGCAATAGAATCCTATTCCCTACGTGCTGTGCTTTGCCTTGACGTATTTGGGGGGCTCTGAAATCAACCACTATGGACTGAAAGTCCATAGTCTGGAGGACTAAAGTCCTCATCCGTGGACAAGTCACGGACTGAAAGTGAAGGGACTTAACGTCCATAGTTTCAACTCTGATGCGCTTCGCGCACTAAAGTTATTGAAGAAATGAAAAATAAGGTGAAATGGGGTACTAGAATCTCCCCCCGCGCCCTTACCATCCTGGCGGTGCCGATCCTGGTGCCGGCACTACTTCTGGTCCCCCAGTGCCTACTGGCCCTCGAAGGCAACCCCGAGGAACCACTCTACCTGGAAGCGGATAGCGCGGAAATTTTCGAGGCCATCGCTTTAAGCATCTATAAGGGCGGCGTTATCGTCAGGCACGGCACCATGGAGATCCGGGGCGATCAGGTCACGGTGCACCATGACCCGGAGCGCAGACCCGAGTTCATCGTCGCAATCGGCAGACCTGCTACCTATCTGCAACGGGAGCAGGGGGAGGAGAAGGACATCGAGGCAACGGCCCTGCATATGGAGTACGACCGGGCCAGGGACGAAATTACCCTCATCGACCAGGCCATCGTATTCCAGGGCGAGGATACCTTCCGCAACGACCGCATCATTTATGATCGCGCCCAGGCCCGGATCAAAGCGGGGGCCATAACCCAGGGGAAAGAGCGGGTGAAGATTCGTATCTCCCCGTCGCGTCGATGACAACCCTGCGCGCAACCCATCTAGTCAAGAGCTACCGTCGCCGTACGGTCCTAAAAGGCGTCAGCATCGGCGTCAACGCGGGCGAGGTCGTTGGCTTGCTCGGACCCAACGGCGCGGGTAAGACCACTTGCTTTTACATGATTGTCGGACTGATTCACGCCGACAAGGGGACCATCTATCTCCAGGAGCGCAACATCACCCTGCTCCCGATGCACGCCCGCGCCCGGCAGGGCCTGAGTTATCTTGCCCAGGAACCGTCGGTCTTCCGTAAGCTCACCACCAAAGACAATCTGATAGCGATCCTCCAGGCGCGCCAGGACCTCAACCGACAAGCACAGGAAAACCGCGGGCTGGAGCTGCTCGAAGAGCTGGGTATCGCCCATGTGAGCGAATCGTTAGCCCTGAGCCTCTCGGGCGGTGAGCGCCGGCGCCTGGAGATCGCGCGCGCGCTAGCGATGGATCCGCAGGTAATGCTTCTCGACGAGCCCTTTGCCGGTATCGATCCCATCGCCGTGAGGGACATCAAAAACATCGTCGCCCACCTGCGGGACCGCAACATCGGCGTCCTGATTACCGATCACAATGTCCGCGAAACCCTCGATATCTGCGACCGGGCCTATATCATCAACGACGGCAAGGTCATCGCCGAAGGCGGGCCGCAGGAGCTGCTGGAAAACGCAGAGGTACGGTCGGTCTACCTGGGTGAGCACTTCACCCTTTGACGAAGCCGACCCGCACAGACTTCAACATTAGGCGTAGGATGCGGTGAGCGCGGTAGATCTTACAGGATGGCACCACGAGGAGGCGCGAACCGCATCAATGGACGCCTGCGGCAAACCGCATCGGTGATGCCCCCTCCCAGAGGTGGGGGAAGGGAGATCTGCTTTTCCCTTTCTTAAGATCCGCCCGACGGACCCTCTTCTCCGCTACCGAACAAGTCCCGCATCTCGGCCTGCGGTAGGATTCCCGGTGGCACGGCCATGCCGAAGTGTCCATAGGCCACCGGGGTCGCCACGCGTCCCCTGGGGGTGCGCATGAGGAAACCCTGCTGGATGAGATAGGGCTCGAGTACATCCTCAATCGTGCCCCGTTCCTCGCCGATGGCTGCCGCCAGGCTCTCCACCCCGACTGGTCCGCCGGCGAACTTCTCGATCACCGCCTGCAGCAACCGCCGGTCCATGTGGTCGAAGCCCAGGCCGTCCACCTTGAGCATGGTCAATGCCTGGTCCGCCACCTCCGCCGTGATACGGCCTCCGGCCTTGACCTGCGCGTAGTCCCGCACCCGCCGCAGCAAGCGGTTGGCGATGCGGGGCGTGCCGCGGGAGCGACGCGCGATCTCCCGAGCACCGTCTGCTTCGGTCGCGAGGCCCAGGATAGTGGCGGAACGCCGGACGATGCGGGTCAGCTCCTCCGGCGAGTAATATTCCAACCGCTGCACGATGCCGAACCGATCACGCAGGGGTGAGGTCAAGAGCCCGGCGCGGGTCGTCGCACCCACGAGCGTAAAGGGAGGTAGATCCAGCTTGATGGAACGGGCGGCCGGTCCCTCCCCGATCATGATGTCGAGCTGATAGTCCTCCAGGGCAGGATAGAGGACCTCCTCCACGATGGGGCTTAAGCGATGGATCTCATCCACGAACATGACATCCCCAGGTTCCAGATTGGTGAGCAGGGCGGCGAGATCCCCCGGCTTTTCCAGCACTGGGCCGGAGGTCTGACGCAGGCCCACCCGCAGCTCGTGGGCGATAATGTGGGCCAGCGTCGTCTTGCCCAGTCCCGGCGGACCGAAGATGAGGACATGATCCAAGGCGTCACCACGCTCACGGGCGGCCTGGATGAAGATCTCCATCTGCTCGCACACCGCCGGCTGGCCGATATAATCGACCAGGCACCTGGGCCGAATGGCCCGGTCCAGGGTCTGGTCCTCGGACTCGGCTTCCGGACGGATCAGGCGGTCGGAATCACTCATACCGGTGTCGTCCTGGCCTCAAGCGTGTTGATATTCAGGGTAGTGGTAATTTTTCCAGGTGGGTAGCCCAGAATGGTCCGCACAGCGGACCCTGCGCTAACCATTTGATTGCTGTAGGGTCCGCTGTGCGGACCGCTTGGGTGTTGCAACCGTTTAACATATGCAAAACAATCGGTTAATGCTAAATGTCAACAAGACCTAGTATAGATGCTCTCAACTATCGATAACATTGAGCAGGCAGGACCTTCACAGACAAAGTTAGCTGCAAATAAACACAACAGGATCACGGACTGCCGATGATGGCGAACCGATTGCGACTGATTTGCGTTGATTCGCGTTCATTTGCGGCAAAAAATAATTCCCGTCACAAGGGAATGGGGTAATGAGTGTCACTTTTCTGCATACGGCGGACTGGCAGATCGGTAAGCAGTTCGCGCAGATTCCGGGAGATCCGGGGGCCGTGCTGCGACTGCGGCGGCTGGATACCATCAAGGCTATCGCCGAACTCGCGCGGGAACGTCAAGTGGATGCGGTGCTCGTCGCCGGTGACGTTTTCGAGCACAACGCTGTCTCAGACGAGACCCTTAGGCGAACCATGCATGTGCTGGCCCCGTTCGAGGGTCCCTGGGTACTGCTGCCCGGCAATCACGATGCGGGCTTGACCCAGAGCGCCTGGAGCCGCCTGCGCCGGCTCGCAGTCGTGCCCGCAAATGTCATGCTCGCCGATCGGCCTGAGCCCATCATGCTTTGTGGGGGACGGCTGGTCGTACTGCCGGCCCCGTTGCGGCGTCGACACGAGGTGGGGGACCTTACGGAGTGGTATGACACCCTGCGCTTGGATGCGGGCGTATTACGGGTCGGGCTCGCACACGGTACGGTTACGGACCGGTTGCCCGCGGTGGTCGATGCCCACAATCCCATCGCCGACACCAGGGTGGAAACGGCGGACCTCGACTATCTGGCCTTGGGCGATTGGCATGGGACCCTTGAGGTGGCGAACCGGACCTGGTATGCAGGCACCCCCGAGCCGGATCGCTTCAAGGCGAATGAGCCCGGCAATGTGTTGCTCGTGACCTTGCAGGAAAGCGGCGCCCCGCCCCAGGTCGAAAAGATTCCGGTCGGCTACTACCGCTGGGTCCGGCTGACCTTCGACGTCATGGATGACCAGGCCCTGGTTGTCCTGGATGGCCGACTGGCTGCCTTGGGTGAAAGTGAGCGGACACTGGTGCGGTTGGAGCTGACCGGCACGGTGGATCTCGCTACCAGGCAAGCGCTCGATGGGCTGCTCGACGGCTGGCGTGCCCGTCTGCATTTCCTGGATGTCGACGATGCGGCGCTGCTGGCCCGGGCCGGTCCCGATGCTATTTCCGCGTTGATTGCCGAACTGGGGGCCACTGGCTTTGTGCGTGATGCGATCGAGACCCTGGTAGGCATCGAGGGCAACGCAGGGCATCCCGACCAGGCCGATGCGGGACGGGCCCTGCAGATCCTCTACCGCGAACACAGGGCCCTGCGGCAATGAGCGCCATGCACTTCAAATCCATCGAGGTGGCGCAGTTTCGGCAGTTCCGAGGCGCGGTGGCCGTCCGTAGTCTGACCGCTCGGCTCAATGTCATCGCCGGCCACAACGAGGCCGGTAAGTCCACCTTGGTGCAAGCCGTTCGCGCGGCCCTGTTCGACCGCTATACGGGCAGTGTGGGAGAGCATTTTCGACCCTATGGCACCGCGGTGAGCCCCAAGGTTCACCTGGTGTTCGATCTGGACGGGACCCAATACCGGCTCACCAAGGTCTTTTCGCGGCGACGCGATGGCGAAGCGACCCTGGAGGCATCCGATGGCCGTCGCTGGGAAGGCCCCGAAGCGGAAGATCATCTAGCGGAGCTCCTGGGGTTCTCCTATGCGGGCAGAGGCGGCAGCCGCTCGGAGCTGCAGGGCCTGGCTGGGCTGTTGTGGGTCGAACAGGCCAGGGCCTACGAGCCCGTGACCCTGACGGACCAGTCCCGGCGGCAGGTCCATGCGGTATTCGAGAACGAAATGCGGGAGCTCTTGGGTGGCGATCAGGGCGAGGCACTGCATCGCCGCATCACGGTGTTACGGGGGGAGTACTTCGACGCGCGGGGCAAGCCGCGCGGCGACTACCGGCGTTTGCAGGAACGCGAGGCCGAGCTGCGACAGCAACTACAGGCGATACGCGGCGAGCTGGAGGCATACGAGGACAAGGTGGACCGCCTGGAGCAACGGCAAACGGAACTGCTTGCCTATCGGGAAGATCGGGCCTTGGAGAAGGCCGAGGAGCGCGCCCGATCAGCGCAGGCAGTGGCTAAGCGGGTGACCGAGCTGCGGGCCCAAGTCCAGGCGGGTAAGGAGCAATGCGGTCGGACCAGTGCCGAATGGGAATCGGCAAAACAGGCCTGGACGACCCGTACCAGGTTGATCGACGAACATAGGGAGGCGCGGGGGGTGGAGCGGGCCGCCGAGCAGGTGGTACGGGAAAAGGAAGCCAAGTTGGTGCACCTGAAGAGGCAGCTTGCGCAGCACCAGGACCGGCTTGCCGAGCTGAAATCCCGTAAGCAGGACCGGGATGTCGAGCTCAGCTTGGCCCGTGACGCCGAGGCTCTCAGTCGTCTCGTAGCTGAGTACGAACGTTTGAACGCCAGGCTCGAGGACGCCCGAGGCGCGGATGCCGAGCGGCGGCGGTGCGTATCGGAACGGGCCGCGCTCCGGGTGGCGGAGGAGACGGTATCGGCGCTAAAGCGGATCGAGCGGGCCCGCGATCTCACTGAAGGGCGCCTACATGCCGCCGCGACCCAGGTTGCGTATCGGTTGGAACCGGGCGCAATTGTCAAACTTAGGGAAGAACCGCTCGCCGGTGACGGATCGGTACGACTGACCCGGCGCACCGAACTCCGAATCGAAGGCATCGGACGGTTTACGGTCCTCCCCGGTGGGAAGGACCTGGACGCGCTGCGGCGCGAGGTGGAGCAGGCAAACCGCCGGCTCGGGCAGGGACTTTCCGAGGTGGGCACCGACAGTGTGGCCGGTGCCGAGGTGATGCTGCGTCGCTCGGGGGAGCTTGTCGGCCGGGCGTCGCAACAGGCCGCAATCCTCAAGGGATTGGCCCCCGCAGGTCTCCAGGCCTTGGAAGACCAGCTGAGCACCGTCGGTGCGCGGAGGGATGATCTGCGCCGCAAGCTGGGTGACGACGCTGGTCGGGAATTCGCAATAGACGGCTTGGAGCAAACGGTCCGAACACTCCAGGACCAAATCGCCGCGGTGGAAGGTGATGTCTACGCTGAAGAAAAGCTAGTCCAGGGGCTGCGGGAGGCAGTTGCAGGACTCCGTGCGGAGAAGCTGTCTGCCGAGCGACTCGCCGGGCGTTGTGCCTCCGAGCTGGAACAGGCCCGAACCGAGGCACCGGACGATCGATTGGCGGAGGCCCTCAAGGAGACGGAGCAACGGTTTGGTGCGAGCCGCCACCGTCTGGAAGCGGCGACCCGGGCGCTCGAGGCCGAGCAGCCGGAGACCGTCGAGCCGGAGATCGAACGGTCGAGACATGCCCTCGAAGACATCAAGCAGGAGATCGAGCAGCTCGAGCGCGAGGTCCGTGATCTGAGGGTGGAGCTCGGCGCCCTCGGGCAGAAGGGGCTGGCCGAAGCGGTGGCATCCGTTACGGCGGACCACGCATTTGTGGCCTTGCAGCTGGAACAGGCTGACCGGCATACGCGCGCGCTCGATTTGCTGCAACGCACCCTCGATGCTGCTCTCCAGCGAGCGAAGGTGGCCGTCGCCGAACCAATCGTGGCCAAGCTCGTTCCCTACCTGCGCCGGTTGATCCCAGACGCCGTTCCCACGATCGATGCAGACCTGATCCTCACCGGAATCGAACGAGGCAGGGCGATGGAGCCTTTCGACGACCTGAGTATCGGCACCCGGGAGCAGCTGGCCGTCCTGATCCGGCTGGCATACGCTGACTTACTCAGCGAGGCAGGCGAGCCGGTAACCGTGATCCTGGATGACGCCCTGGTCAATTCCGATGACGAACGCCGCGAGCGGATGAAAGCGATCCTGTACCAGGCGGCGCAACGTTACCAGATAGTGCTCCTGACATGCCATGGCAGGGAGTACCGGGACACGGGCGGGACCTTCATCCGGCTTGAGAACGCCCTCGAGCAAGGCGAATCAGGTTAGGGTGCGGGTTACTAAGAAAATCGGGTAGCGGTCCGACGCGTGAGAACGCGCCAAAAAGCCCTGGACTGAAGGGTGAGGCCGGGGCCGCTCGTGCCGGGTTTCGTGCCCCAATCCAGCCGACCACGACAAGTTCGCAGGATGGGCAAGGCCCTGGTTTGCCATCCGCGGCACCTGGGTTCCGGTTCAACCGTCCCCCTTCCGATACGACTTGGTGCCAACGTAGTTCATGGGATTGATGGCCTTGCCGTGTCTGCGGACCTCGAAGTGAACGTGGGGACCAGTGGAGTGCCCGCTGGAGCCGAGCTTGGCGATCATTTGCCCCTTCTTGACCAGATCGCCTTTCTTGACCAGGTTCTTCTGGTTGTGGGCGTAGCAGGTTACCAGACCATCCATATGACGGATTTTCACGATACGGCCATACCCGGATTCCCAACCGCTGAAGATGACGACTCCGTCGGCAGTGGCAAATATGGGCGTTCCCCGTTTTCCGGCGAAATCGACGCCGCTGTGGAGGTGGCACTTTTTGAGGATCGGATGCATGCGATATCCGAACCCGGAGGTGATGTAGCCGGAGCAAACCGATCCCCCAGAGGGGATGCGTGTTTCCCGAGACCCCTCTCCATGATCATTCGCTCAAGTTGTTTCAGCTTAGGCTTACGGTCGTTGATAAGATCAGACAGGTCGGTCATCCCCCTCAACAGTTCCGACAAGTCGATTGTATTGGTCGCTCGGGTATCGGCGGGGCCGCCCAATGGAGGCGAGTTCTCGAAATCGAACTCCTCGGCATCCAACCCGGCCATCTCCACCAGACGCCCACCCAACGCATTCAGGCGGAGGATCTCGGCCTGCAGCTCGCCGACCCGACCGGCAAAGATATCACGTTGGGCCTGGGACTCCCGGCGGGCCGCTTCCAGTCTCTTGCGCTCCTCCTTGATCACCGCCTCCAACACAGGAACCATCTGGAGAGACATCAGACTCGATGGCACACTCACCCCACCGTACCAGAAACCGCCCCGCCGCCGCGGCAACCGAAACACCCAGAACGATCCCTCAAACGATAACGCCTTTCCACCCGCCTCTGTTTTGTAAGTAGATTCGGCTCATAACGATACTTCCATCAAGCTGAATAACTAAATTATTCTAGCAGATTCTGGATATGCCGTCAGCAACACCCTTTTTGAGACGCACTTCCGTTCGTGCCTAAACACTTCCAACATGCCAGCCGCTTCCTGCGACATAATGAGAAAATCGCCGGTTGTCTCACTGCGATCGAACGCCACACTCAGCTGTTGCATGAGATCCGAGCCGTCCTACCCCCACCCCTGGATGAGCACTGCCTGCATGCCGCCCTTGATACCGGCGTACTGACGTTGATCACGGATTCCCCGGTCTGGTCGTCACGCCTACGTTTCTTTACCCCGGAGCTTGAGCATCATCTTACCCCACGTCACGGCCCCATCGTTACCTGCCGTATCCGCGTCCAGCCCCGTGCCTCCGTATCCTCCTCGAAGGCCTCAGGTAACATGCTGTCTACAACAACGATACAACATTTGATGGACGCAGCCGCAGGCATCGAAGATGCCCGGCTCGCGGCTGCACTGCGTCGGCTGGCGAAGGGCGGCACACGGAAGCGCTAGGGAGTGTTCTCAATTAGGGGTAACACGATGATCTTACTCGATAGACGTAAGATTGCCCCGGTCATCCGGTGGATGTCGTGGCCAATTTCTAATCGCAGCAAAACCATCGCGTTAAGTCTAACCCTGGAGTTTAGGGCACTTTGAAAAATACGGTTTTCGTCTACAGCACCTCTCACCAATCAATGGCTTAGAGTCGCTTGATTGGTGAAAATACCTATTTTTCAAGGTGCTCTGTACCTCACGGATTCAGGTTGTCGATTGAGAACACCCCCTAGGCCGACACAGCCAAGGGTTGCAGGTAGGAAATCGGCGCGGACCTGGAGTCCTCGAACACGACCTGTTCCCACACCGTTGCGTCGACCATCAATGCCCGTAGCAGACGGTTGTTGAGGGCATGACCGGATTTATGCCCGCGGAAGGCGCCGATCAACGAATGGCCAAGCAGATAGAGGTCACCGATGGCGTCGAGGATCTTGTGCTTGACGAACTCGTCCTCGTAGCGCAGGCCCTCTTCGTTGAGCACCCGGTAATCGTCCACCACGACGGCATTGTCCATACTGCCGCCGAGAGCGAGGTTGTTCTGACGCAATGCCTCGATATCGCGTAGGAAACCGAATGTCCGCGCGCGACTGACCTCCTTGACGAAGGAGGTCGTGGAGAGATCCACACTGGCCTCCTGCACCCGCGGCATGAAGGCCGGATGATCGAAATCGATGGAGAAGTCCACCTTGAACCCCTTGTAAGGTTCGAAGACGGCACGTTTGTCCCCATCTTCCACGGCCACCTTCCGCTTGATACGGATGAAACGCTTGGGCCGATTTTGCTCCTCGATACCGGCCGACTGGATCAAGAACACAAAGGGCCCCGCGCTGCCGTCCATGATGGGCACTTCGGGGGCACTTACATCGACGTAGGCATTGTCTATCCCCAAACCGGCGAAGGCGGAGAGCAGATGCTCTACCGTGGAGATACCCACATCTCCCTTGACCAAGGTGGTCGACAACCTGGTGTCGCCCACATTCTCAGGACAGGCGCGGACTTCCACCGGTTGCGGTAGATCGACGCGGCGAAATACGATCCCGGTATCCGGCGCGGCCGGACGCAATGCCAGGTAAACCTTGTTACCTGTATGTAACCCCACGCCGGTAGCCCGGATCACGTTTTTCAGGGTTCGCTGCCTGATCATTGCCATACCTCCCATCGCACTCCCCGTGCTCTCTATCCTGCGGAAACACCCTGCCTTCGTCAGGGGTGGCATCCCAGCCGTTCAATACCAACCCGGGGGCGTCCTTCCTTGGTTCTCGTATTTTGCCCATCTCGGCCGTCCATGTGGAGGCAGAGGGAACAACCCTGGGCCCCGACTAGGGTTTTCCCTCCATTTAATCAGGTACGAAACGTCTTCACAAGAAAATTTATTGATTTTCTTCGTGATCCTCTTTTCTGGATTACCCTGACTCAGTGATTCAGAGCCTGTCTAGCTTACGCGTTCGTAGCGAGGGATCGAGGGATCGAGGCAGATTTTCCGCTCGATTGAGGCTATAGCTAAGCCTATTTAACGAAAGCGAGCGGGAAAGCTGACCGGTCCCTCGATTCCGCAGCAGAACAGCCGTATGCTAGACAGGCTCTCAGTCCGCCTGATGGCGCAGAAATGCGGGAATATCCAGGTAATCCAGATCCGTTTCCCCCACCGCATCCGGCTGGAGTTGGACGGCCGCGGCCGCAGCGGCACCCTGGTGGCCCCTACGATAGACCGCCGGCCGCTCCATATCCCGATAATCGGGAGTAACCGACTCCGTACCCCTGCGCGCCACCAAGTGGAGCGGCGACTCGCCCCTAGCTGGTCTCGATAGCTGCGCTTTGCGCCCCTCTCCAAGGCCGGTAGCAACCACGGTCACGCGCAGCTCATCCTCCAGGTCGGGATCGATGACGGTGCCGACGACCACGATGGCATCGTCGTCCGCAAAATCCCGTACCGTATTACCCACCTCGTCGAACTCACCGATGGACAGACTCATGCCCGCGGTGATGTTGACCAATATCCCCTTGGCACCGGCCAGATCGATGTCCTCCAGCAACGGACTCTTGATGGCCGCCTCGGCCGCTTCCCGGGCCCGCTGCTCGCCACTGGCGATGCCCGTCCCCATCATCGCCTGACCCATTTTGGCCATAACGGTCTTGACATCCGCAAAGTCCAGATTGATGAGGCCGGGACGGGTGATGAGCTCGGCGATCCCTTGGGTGGCGTTCAGGAGCACATCGTTAGCCGCCTTGAAGGCGTCCACAAGACTCATCTCCTTACCGAGCACGGTCAGCAGCTTCTCGTTGGGGATGGTGATGAGCGAATCGACCTGGTTCGCTAGCTCAGAGATCCCCTCCGTCGCCACCTTCATTCGCTTAGTGCCCTCGAACGGAAAGGGCTTGGTCACCACGGCCACGGTCAGGATGCCCATCTCCTGGGCCACCTGGGCGACGACCGGAGCGGCACCCGTCCCGGTTCCGCCGCCCATGCCGGCCGTGATGAAGACCATATCGGCACCATCCAGGGCATCATGAATGCGTTCCTTGTCCTCCAACGCGGCCTCCTTGCCCACCTTGGGGTCGGCCCCGGCGCCGAGTCCCTTTGTAATATCCGCCCCCAGCTGGAGGATGGTCTTGACGTTGGAGTGCTTCAGGGCCTGGGAGTCCGTGTTGGCGCAGATGAAATCCACCCCCTCGATGGAAGCATCCACCATCCGGTTGACGGCATTGCTGCCGCCGCCGCCAACACCAATCACCTTGATGACCGCATCTTGACCGTTGGTATCCATTAGCTCAAACATGGGTTTTCTCCTGATTTTGCTCGCTAGTTGCCCGAATTGGATCGACTCGTCTTGCAGGATCTCATGGAGGCCCTGCCCGCGTTACTACCCGGTCACGCCCGCCGGTCCCCGGTTGGGACAAGCGGACATTCAGAAATTGCCATGGAACCAGCTCTTCATCCGTTCCCAGATCGCCTTCAGACCGGAGGACTCCGCCAGCTCCGAGCGCTGCATGAGCCGGTGCTGCCGGGCATACATCAGTAACCCGACGCCGGTCGCGTAAACCGGATCACTGATGACATCCTTGAGGCCGGTCACGTGCTGGGAGACCCCAAGCCGCACCGGCATATGGAAGACCTCCTCGGCCAGCTCGATGAGCCCTTCCATCTTGGCGCTGCCGCCGGTCATGACGACGCCTCCCGCCACCAGGTCCTCGAAGCCGCTGCGGCGCAGCTCCGCTTGGAGTAGGCCCAGGAGCTCCTCGTAGCGCGGCTCTACGACCTCCGCCAGGGTCTGACGCTCAAGGCGCCGCGCCGGGCGTTCACCGATGCTCGGGACCTCGATGGTCTCGCCGCCGCCGGCGAGCTGGGTCAAGGCGCAGGCGTATTGGATCTTGATCTGTTCCGCGAACTGAGTAGGGGTGCGCAGGGCGACGGCGATGTCGTTGGTCACCTGGTCGCCGGCGATGGGAATCACGGCCGTATGGCGGATGGCGCCGTCGGTGAATACCGCCAGATCCGTGGTGCCGCCGCCGATGTCCACCAGGGCGACGCCCAGCTCCTTCTCGTCCTCGCCCAGGACGGCATAGCTGGCGCTGAGCTGCTCCAAGACCAGGTCGTCGACCTCCAGCCCGCAGCGGCGGATGCACTTGACGATGTTCTGAGCCGCGCTGACCGCGCCCGTGACCATGTGGACCCGGGCCTCCAAGCGCACCCCGCACATACCGACGGGCTCGCGGATGCCCTCCTGCTCATCGATGATAAACTCCTGGGGGAGGATGTGGAGGATCTTCTGATCGGCCGGAATCGCCACCGCCCTAGCCGCGTCGATGACCCGGTCCACGTCCGCCTGGGACACCTCCCGCTCCTTGATGGCGGTAATGCCGTGGGAGTTGAGGCTGCGGATATGGCTGCCCGCGATGCCAGCATGGACAGAGTGGATCTCACACCCCGCCATGAGCTCCGCCTCTTCCACCGCCCGTTGGATGGACTGCACGGTGGACTCGATATCCACCACTACCCCCTTCTTGAGCCCCCAGGACGGATGGGTACCGATTCCGATGATCTCGATCCCCTCGTCGTCCTTCACTTCGCCCACCAGGGCGGCGATCTTGGAGGTACCGATATCCAGTCCGATCAGGAGATTCTTCTCGCCTCGTCTCAACATTGGGTTCAACTCCTGGAGGATCCCGAGGTCCGGGACTTCAGTTTTGCCGCTCGCACGGCTTCCACCACACTAGACCCTGGGGCATTACCCTCGGCCCCCGCCCACCGGATCGCCAAGCCATTGCTGTAGCGCATATCGATCCGCGACGGCATTCCGGTGGCGGCCAACCGGGGGTAGACCCGAATGAACCTGGACATCCGCTCCTGCACCCGTTCCTTGCCCAAGGCCAGGCTGAATCCCGCACTCAGGTGCAAGGTCCAGGCCCCACGGGCGTCCTGAGCGAGGGTCTCGATCTCGAGGCCGAGGGCACGCAGCCGTGGCTCCCAGTCCACAAGATGCCGCACCAATTCCAAGGCATCCTGGTCCCTTCCCGAAAGCCTTGGGAGCCCCCGCGGAAGGTCATCCTCTGCGGGCCTGAAGATCACGCCGTCGGCGTCGATCAGGGCGCCTTCGCCCCAACGCGCCAGGGCCACCCGCTCCACCACCCTGATCTCCAAGCGATCCGGCCAGCGCCGCCGCAGGCTCGCCGACCGCACCCAGGGAATGGCCTCTACCGCCGTTTGGAGCCCTGCCAGATCTTGAGTCAGGATGCCGCCATCCAGATGGGTGATGACCCTTTCCTGGAGACAACGCGACGTCGGATACTTGAGCGCCCCGTCCACCGTCACCAGCCGCACCGGCAGCCGCTGGGGCTCCCAAAGCATCAGTAGGTGACCGCCACCGCCCAACAGGGACAGCAATCCCAACGCCCACACCCAGCGCACCAACCGCCCACCTATATCCGGTGCTTCGGCCACAGGATCCTTGGCTATCGTGCGTGCGGGACTATTCAAGGCCGGTCTCCCCAAGATTGGTCTCCCTAAGACTGGTCTCCAGGACGTGCCAAACCAGGGCATCGAAATCCAACCCCTGGGCCTGGGCGGCCATAGGCACCAGACTGTGGTCGGTCATGCCGGGCACGGTGTTCACCTCCAGCAGGTACGGCCGTCCATCACCATCGAGCATGAAATCCACTCGCCCCCAGCCCTCAGCGCCGACCGTCTCGAAGGCCTCCAGGCACATGGTCCGGAGGCGTGACTCCGATCCGGCATCCAGGCCGCAGGGGCAAAGGTAACGGGTAGTATCGGCAAGGTACTTGGCCTCGTAGTCGTAAAAGGCGCGTGGCGTCTCCAGGCGGATCATGGGCAGGGCCTCGCCGTTGAGGACGGCGCAGGTGTATTCAGGGCCGCCGATCCAACGTTCGGCAAGGACTAGGGCATCGTACTGCGCCGCCGCACGCCAGGCCTCGACCAGCCCCGCGGGATCGTCCGCCCGCGCCATCCCGATGCTGGAGCCCTCGCGGGCCGGCTTGATCATGAGGGGAAACCCCAGGGTCTCGGCCTGCTCCAGATCCGCATCCTGCCGCAACAATGCGAAGTCCGCGGTCGGTAGACCACAGCCCTGCCACAAGCGCTTGCAGCGGTATTTGTCCATCCCCAGGGCCGAGCCCAGTACCCCTGAGCCCGTGTAAGGCAACCCGATGGTCTCGAGCGCGCCCTGGATCTGCCCATCCTCGCCGCCGCGACCGTGGAGAATGATAAACGCCCGCGCAAACCCGCCGCTACGCAGCCGCTCCAGGGTGCCGATCTGGGCCGGGTCCAGCCCATAGGCATCCACCCCCTGACGTACCAAGGCCGCCAACACGGCACCGCCACTCTTGAGGGAGATCTCGCGTTCGGCCGACTGCCCGCCTAGGAGCACGGCCACCTTGCCGAACCTGTCCGCCTGCGCTGTCATGATTCCCAACCCCGACCCAACATACCTCAGGCATCAGGCGCACACCGCTGGTACGCGCCACCTCCGACTGCACCCATTCGATAAGGCGGGCGATGTCCCAGGCGCTGGCGGCCCCGATGTTGACGATGAAGTTCGCATGTTTCTCCGATACTTGGGCATCACCCACGCGCAATCCCTTCAGACCCGCCGCCTCGATGAGCCGCGCGGCATGGTCGCCGGGGGGATTGCGGAACACCGAGCCGCAGCTGGGAAGCCCGATCGGCTGCGCACGTCCCCGTCGCTCGAGTAGATCACGGATGCGCTCCAAGCTGGCCGAGGTATCCCCCGGCTCCAGCGCCAACTCCGCCTCCAAAAACCATTCGCCCGGCGGACCCTGAACCCGGCGGTAGCCGATACGGAAATTCGCCGGCAGGCGCTCGCGTACCTCGCCCCGGCGGTCGATGGTGAACACGCGCCTGACCCAACCCCAGGTCTCCCCTCCATAGGCACCGGCGTTCATGGCCAGGGCCCCGCCGAGGGTGCCGGGGATCCCGGCCAGGAACTCCACCCCGGTCAAACCGAGCCGGGCAGCCAAGCGCGCCAGCTTGGCGCAGGAGCCCCCGGATTCGGCCCGCATCCCCCGCTCCCCGACGCGCTCCAGAGTATTCAGGCAACCCTGGGTCTGGATCACGGTACCGGCAAAGCCCGCGTCGCTTACCAGCAGGTTGCTGCCCAACCCGAGCCAGAGCACCGGCTCGGTCGGGTCCAGGCCGCGCAGAAAGGCCGCCAGATCGGCGGCATCCGCCGGCCGAAAAAATCGGCGCGCCGGTCCCCCCACCCGCCAGCTGGTGTGACGGGCCAAGGGCTCGTCTACGCGCAGCTCGCCGCGGAGGTCCAGTGTGTCTTCAGTAGCCAATTTCATCCTAATTTCACACAGTATTCCAATAGGACAGGATTAACAGGATTTTTTCTTGGTTTTATGAACTTTTGCCGCACGGTCATACGCTTTGCGATGTGGTTTCCGAATTAATATGCCGATTTTGTCAATTGTCATTTCGAGCAAAGCGAGAAATCCTGTATCGGTACTTCTTATTTGCCTTACCTCACCGGGGCGAAAATCGGTCCGAATCGGTCACCAGTCCTCGGAGACGAGTTCCATAAATAGGTCCGGCTTGTCGTCCGGAACGTATTGACAAGGCAGGGCACCGTGTTTATCCTCTATATCGATACGGGGGCCGTATTGCAGGAGAAGATAGACGCCCTGCTGGTCCCCACGAATCGCCGTGTCATGCAACAGATTTCGACCATTATCATCGCAAGCGTTCGGATCCGCGCCATTGATTAACAGAAACTCCGCAATCTCCAAACAATCATCTATCAGGGCGTACCACAAAGGTGTCATGCCGTCATAATCTTTCATGTCGATATGTTTGTTCAGCGGGAGCAGTAAGCGGGCGATTTCCAGGCAACACCCATAGGCGACCCAGTGCCAGACGATGAAACCATCACCACCGACACGGAGCGGATCGGTGCCCCGTTCCAGCAGGAGCTTCACCAGCTCCAGGTCGCCCTCACCGGCGGCCAGGAGTAACAGACTATCACCGTCGGCGTCGGTGGTTTCGACGCTCGCCCCACCATCCAGAAGGCTCTTTACTTCCTCGATACGGCCATTGTTTACCGCATCGACTAGTCGTTCGTTGTTATCCACCAGCAGGATCGCCCTCTCTGAGACCATTTTTATAGCGCGGTCTGGCTCCCTTCTGCCCCTGCAGTGGGTAGCCTTCGTCGAGCTGTTTTCCGGTTCTCCCGGCCACTTCTTGTCATGGGCCCTACGACCGGCATCCTTGCCCTTTTCCCCTCCGCCTGCTTCCCTCTCTAATTCCTTCTTTTTATGCCTAGCATAGCGATCAGATGCGGGCCGGTGCCTATCACGCTCTCTTTTTTCTTCTTCCTCCCGCTTTTTTCGTTCTTTCTTAGTCTCCCTGCGCTTTTCACATTTTTTGCATATCTCGTCTTCGGGCTGATCTTTGGATTCGTTTTTCGTTTGCTCCTCGATCTTTTCAGCGAGCACCGCCACGCCGGCCAACCCCAATGTACCCCCGATCACGGCCAGGGTGGCCTTCGCCGCCGTAACGAGCGCCGCCGCGGTTTCCAGAAGCAAGAACAGCAAGTACAGCAGCCGGAGCCGGCATTATAATCCCCTTTTAATCAATAAACCGGTTATCCCTTGGTCATGCTTGCGTATGGCGAAGCTGACGGATCAACATATCCAACTTTTGGTCCATCGTATACCCTTCCAGACTCAGAAACCTCACCACCTCGGGACATTCAAGCTTACCCCTGGTCGAAATATACAACAAAGCATATTGATGGTATGCCTTAATCGAATACGCGCCGAGCTCACGGGCCCTTTCACAGGCAAAATAGGTCATATTGATCAGCTCGTCATATCCATATTGCGCCGCAAGCTCGGGGAAATCGGATTCAATCTTGTTACAGATGTTCCTTCTTAAAAACCAATGTGCAAATTTACTATATTCTCGGTATGAGAACTCGAGCATCGGCCTCCTCCTCTAATCCCAATACCATTAAGTTAGAAGAGAAAACGACGAAGCGCGCGAACCGGCGCGAAAAAGATCCCTCCCTTCGGTTCGGGATGACAATTTCGCACGGATCCGCGTGATTTGCGGTTTTTTGCCCTTTTCCGCCGACCATAACGCTTAACCTAATGGCACTGCCTCTAATCCAGTATCACAATTTGCAATCATTTGCGTTGATTCGCGTTCATTTGCGGATAAATAAATCATCCTTCCCCTCCTGCCGCCCGTAACAGATCCGGCAATCGAGCCGCCAGGGCACCAATATCGCCGGCCCCCATGGTCAGGACCAGATCACCGTCTGCGAGCAGGGTCCCCAGCATCCGGGGCACATCCTGTAAATCTCGGGCAAATACCGGGTCCACTTCGCCGCGGGCCCGGATCGCACGGCTCAGGGTGCGGCCGTCGGCGCCCGGCAGCGGTGCTTCCCCTGCCGCATAGACCTCGCACAAGACCAGTACGTCCGCATCCGACAACACCTGTACGAAATCCTCGAACTGCTCCTGGGTGCGGGTGAAGCGGTGCGGCTGGAACACCAGCACCAGTCGCCGTCCCGGCCAGCCGTGGCGTGCCGCTTCGAGCGTGACCGCCACCTCCCGCGGGTGATGCCCGTAATCGTCCACTAAAACCAGCTCGCGACCGTCCCCTGCCCTGATCGGTCTGATGGCAAAGCGACGGCTGATACCCTGGAAGCCACTGAGCGCGCGCTGGATGGCCGTCTCTTCCACGCCTAGCTCCAAGGCCACCGTGATCGCGGCCAGGGCGTTGAGCACGTTGTGACGTCCGGGCAGATTGAGCTCTACCTGGAGGGGCCCCTCCCGCCCCTCCCAACGCACGGAGAAGACCATGCGTAGGCCGTCCTGGCGGATGCCCTCACCCCGTACGTCCGCCTCCGCACGGGTCCCGTAGGTACGCACCGGACGCGGGACCAGGGGCGCCAGGGTGCAGACCTCGTCATCGTCGATACACAAGACCGCCAGCCCGTAGAAGGGCAGATGGTGCAGGAATTCCATGAAGGTGCTGCGGAGGCGATCGAAATCATTGTCGTAGGTGCGCATGTGGTCGGCGTCGACGTTCGTGAGTACCGCCAGCATGGGTTGCAAGTAGAGGAAGGAGGCATCGCTCTCGTCGGCCTCGGCGATCAAGTACTGGCTGGTGCCCAACCGGGCGTTGGCGCAGGCACTGTTGAGGAGCCCACCGATGACAAAGGTCGGATCCAGCCCGCCTTCGGCCAGCACGCTCGCAATCAGGCTGGTGGTCGTGGTCTTGCCGTGGGTCCCGGCCACCACCACCCCATAGTAGAAACGCATGAGCTCGGCCAACATCTCGGCGCGGCGCACCACGGGGATCCGCTGCGCGCGGGCGGCGCACAGCTCCGGATTATCCGCATCGATGGCGGTAGAGACCACCACCGCATCGGCCCCCTGTGTTTGCTCGGCCCGATGTCCGATCCAGACCATTACGCCCAGGGTCTCCAACCGCCGGGTTGCCTCACTCGCCCGTTGATCGGAGCCGGAGACCCGATAGCCGAGATTGGCCATGAGCTCGGCGACTCCGCTCATGCCCGAACCCCCGATACCGACGAAGTGCAGGCGGCGGATCCGCCCCATGTTGCCGGCCCCGAAACGCATCGTCCCGCTCATGCCCCAGCGACCTCCCAACAGGCCCGGGCGATCCGCGCCGCCGCATCCGGCTCCGCCCGACCGCGGGCGGCCTGTGCCATCGCGATCAGGCGCGACCGGTCGCTGAATAACCCGACCAACACCGCACCCAGGGACGCCGGGGAGAGCTTGGTCTGGGGTAAGAGCTGCGCGGCACCGACGTCCGCCAGGTAGCGGGCGTTGCTGGTCTGGTGATCGTCCACTGCGTAGAGATAGGGCACCAGGATCGAGCCCACCCCCGCCGCCGCCAGCTCGGAGACGGTCAGCGCGCCGGCCCGGCACATCACTAGATCCGCCCAGGCATAGGCCTCCGCCATCTTTTCAATGAAGGGGGTAACCTGGGCCGCGACACCGGCATCGGCGTAGGCCCTGCGGGCCGTCTCCAACGTGCGCTCCCCGGCTTGGTGGCGAATCTGTGGTCTCTGTTCGGGAGGCAAGGTGGCAACCGCCCCGGCGATGGTCTCATTGAGTATCTTGGCCCCCAAGGAGCCCCCGATCACGAGCAGGTGGCCGGGACCGGACCGTGCCGCTAACCGCTCCTGCGGTGCCGGTAGGGCCAGGATCTCCGGTCGGACCGGGTTACCGCTGGTAATCGCGCCGCGCCCTGCCGGGAAGCTACCGGGAAAGGCCTCGAACACGCGTGCGGCGACGCGGGACAACCAGCGATTGGTGAGTCCCGGTACCCGGTTCTGCTCCTGGATCACCAAGGGGATACCTAAGAGCCTGGCCATGAGTCCACCGGGCCCGGAGGCAAAACCGCCCATCCCCAGGACCAGATCGGGACGCCGCCGGCGCAGGATACCTGCCGCCTGACGCAGGGCCGCCGCAAGCTTGAAGGGAGCCGCCAGGACCTGCCGCGGCCCCTTACCCCGCAGCCCCTCGATGCCGATCCACTCCAGCGGGAATCCATGTGCGGGGACCAGCCGTGCCTCCAGGCCGCGCCTAGTGCCGATCCAGAACACCTCCATGCCCTGCTCACGCAGCAACCCGGCCACCGCCAGGGCGGGGAAGACGTGACCGCCGGTGCCTCCGGCCATGACACAGAGGAGCCTGTCCGACTTACGGCTGTTCTGCTGCGGAACCGCGGATGCCGGCCAGATTTTCCGCTTGATTTCGTTAAATAGGCCCACTATTCGCCTCAATCGATCAAAAAATCTGCCTCGGCCCCGCGATCCCTCGCGACGAACGCGCAAGCCGGACAGGCTTCTAAGCGCGGGCCCATTTCATCCCCGCCACGGGTTTCTGCTCCGCGGCCTCGAGCCGCAGCAGATCCCGGTCGATACGCAACAGGAGCCCCACCGCCATACAGGTGACGATGATGCTGTTGCTCCCGTAGCTCATGAAGGGCAGGGTGAGCCCCTTGGTCGGCAACAGACCGAGATTCACGCCGATATTGACCATGGCCTGGAGGCCGATGCCCAACCCGAACCCGTGGGCCGCGTAGGCGGCAAACCAGCAATCGGCGCGCTCGGCGCGGGCACCGATGGCCAGCACCCGCCACAGAAAAAAGCCGAAGGCCGCGACCACCGCCAGCGTGCCGACTAGCCCGAGCTCCTCACCGACGACCGCCATCAGGAAATCCGTATGGGCCTCCGGGAGAAAAAACTGTTTCTGGATGCCGTTCCCGAGTCCGACCCCAAGCCACTCGCCGCGACCGAAGGCGATGAGTGCCTGGGAGAGCTGGAAGCCGGTATCGAAGGGGTCGGCGAAGGGATCCAGGAACGAGGTAACTCGTTCCAGTCGGTAGGGCTCCAACGCCACTAGGATCACGGCGGCCACGATCAACATCCCGAACAGCACGGCGAAATGGGTCATCCGGATGCCGCCCAGGAACAACAGACCCAGCACCGTAGCGAGCAGGATGACGGTGGTGCCGAAGTCCGGCTGGCGCAAGATCAAGGCACTGGCGATCACCATCAGGATCATGGGCTTGAGAAATCCCCACAGGCTGGTGACTACCTCCTCGCGGCGACGCACCAGATAACCGGACACGAAGATGACGGCAAAGAACTTCATGAACTCGGAGCTCTGGAGGTTGAATAGCCCCAGCGGAATCCAACGGCTGGCGCCGTTGACCGTACGCCCGATGCCCGGAATCAGGACCAGGACCAATAAGACCAGACCCAGCAGGAACAAGGCGGGTCCTGAGCGCTCCCACCAGGGCAAGGGGGTAGCAAACACCAGGATTCCCGCCACCGCGGCCAGCCCTAGGGCCAAGGCATGCCGGATCACGAAATGGAAGGGGGCATCGAAGGTACGATCGGCAATGGGCATAGACGCGGATGACATCATCACCAACCCGAATCCCAACAGCACCAGCACACAGGCCAGGAGCGGCCAATCCAGATCCGGCGGGCTGGTCCGCCGGCGGTTGCGTCCCCGCCCCCGCGCTCCGCGCTCCGCCCGTTTTTCGGTGCTGTCGGGATGCGTGCCGAGACTTGCCTGTCGGATCTGATCCTCGGTGTCGTTGGGATGCACACTAGGGTTCGCCTGCCGAATCTGATCCTCGCCGCTGGCGGGATGCACGTCGCGGTCCGTCTGTGGGGTCTGATGCTCGGTGCTCATACCTCGAGTGCCTCCACCGCCGCAGCGAAGGCCCGGCCGCGATGGGCGTAGTCCTCGAACATATCGAAGCTAGCGCAGGCCGGGGAGAGTAGAACACAGTCGCCAGGCCAAGCGGCAGCGAACGCGCGGTGCACCGCATCCGGCATGTCCTTGGCGGGCAGTATCTCCGCCCGGCCGGCGAGTGCGCGCTCGATCAGGGGGGCGTCGCGCCCGATCAGGACCACCGCACGCGCCGCACGCTCCACCGCCGCTGTCAAGGAGGTGAAATCGGCGCCCTTACCCTCGCCGCCGACGATGAGGACCGCCCGCCTTGGACCCGTAGAATCGATCAGGCCGTCCAAGGCAGCGACGGTCGCACCCGGGTTGGTTCCCTTGGAGTCGTCGTACCAGTCGACCCCCCCTTTGTCGGCCACTAGGGCAGTCCGGTGGGGCAGTCCAGGGAAGGTACGCAGGGCCTCCAGCATGGCTGCCTTCGACAGACCACAGACCTGACCCATAGCTAGCGCAGCCAAGGCATTGGCCAGATTGTGGCGTCCCTTTATTACGACTTCATTGGTTGGCAGCAGGCGCTCACCTCCGCGGGCAATCCAGGGGACACTGTCGGATTCGATCACTCCGAAATCCGACGCCGACTCGGGTATGCCGCGCGTAAACCCGACGTCCCGTGCCGCCGTGCCCGCCATGGCCCTTATTTGGGAATCGTCCAGGTTCAGAACCCCCGTCCGGGCACCGGATAGGATCCGTTGCTTGGCGGCGGCATAATCGGCAAGGCTGTCATACCGGTCCATATGATCCGCCGAGACATTGAGCACGGTTGCCACCTCGGATTTGAGGGACCAGGTGGATTCGAGCTGAAAGCTGGAAAGCTCCAACACATAGAGCGCCACCTCGTCATCGAGCAGCTCCAGGGCCGGTTGTCCTAGATTCCCGCCGACCGCTGCCCGGGTGCCGGCCAGATGCGCTATCCGTCCCAACAATGTGGTGACCGTACTTTTGCCATTGGAGCCGGTAATGGCAGCCACTGGTGCACGCGCGGCCTGGGCAAAGAGCTCGATGTCCCCCATCACCGGCACCCCGCGCGCCATTGCTTCGGCAATGGGAGGTTCCCGCAAGGACACGCCGGGGCTGACGATCAGCCACTCGGCGGCCTTGATAACGTTCGGATCGAAGCCACCGAGAAACAAGGGCAGATCCGGCAGCTTCTGGCGCGCCGTCGCCAGCTCGGGAGGAGATCGGCGCGAATCCATGACCGCCACGGTGACCCCTTGCTTTCCCAAATAACGGGCACAGGACAGACCCGTCTTGCCCAAGCCCAGAATCAGGGCCTTGTCGGGGAGGGATCGGAGCTGGGTTGTTCGAGTCATTCCGGGCATTGCTGTAAAGGCTTCTAATAAAGCTGTAGCATTAAGCCAAAGTATCTAATAGTACAGGATTTTCAGGATTAACAAGATTTTTTAAATTGCTTCAATGAGGCCACCGTATTATCTCAATCCTCGAACCAGATTTTCTGCTCGCTTGGGTGTCAATCTTTGAACGAGATCAGGTCGCGGATCTACGGATTCAAATGCTTTAAGGATCAATTCGGGAAATTCCTGTGGAGCATCTATATATAATGCAGTGCTGTCATGTAAACCAAATCGTACCCGCAATCCCTCTGAAAGTATTTCCGCATCCAAGTCATAAAACTACTCTTCCTCACCCAAGCTGATTTCCTGAAGCAGCTTGACATCAATGGGTATCCATTCGTGCTGATCAAGGAGTCGATTCCATTCATTGATCCTGAGACCATATCCCTGAGAACGGAGTATCCATAACTGACATATGGTTGAACCGAGTTGTCGCATTATCAACTCGATTAGTACCTGCAGTGGAAATCCTTGCGGTGTATTTTCCTCATCTCGGATCCAGTATCTCATAATGGTTTACCTCCACCCTTTTCCCTCGTGTAACCCCTTTTAGGTGCCAACTCAGGATTGTTAGGTGTTAATTTATGTTGATGTGGCACATACGGATGAGCATCAGGATATCCATGATCGGTGAAATCGATATCTCGTTGAGGTTGCAGGTTGCTATTCGAACCACAAGTCCATTCTCTATCCTGTGGCTCTGAACCGTACTTAGGCTTTGAACGTCCAAGCTGCGTATGAGGAAAGTTAGCATCGGGTATAGGTACACCGTATTTATCAGTAGGCAATTCTCTATCCGGAAAGTATGATCCCTCTTTCGGCACACCCTTTGGCCGTAGACCCGGCGACCAGGCCTTTTTTATTCGAGTCACCCCGAACCCTACCGTAATAATACCTGTGCCTCGTTCATTGCTTCAATAACTTTAGTGCGCGAAGCGCATCATAGTTGAAACTATGGACGTTAAGTCCCTCCACTTTCAGTCCGTGGCTTGTCCACGGATGAGGACTTTAGTCCTCCAGACTATGGACTTTCAGTCCATAGTGGTTGATTTGCGGCAAAAAATAAAGCTCTTTGATGAAGCAACAAATCCGATTCGTGTCTATTCGTGTTCATTCGCGGTTCCCGATTCGTGTGATTCGCGGTTCCAACCCTCACCGGATCTTCAAACTCGCCAGCCCGATCAGCACCAGAATCACGGTCAGGATCCAGAACCGCACAATCACCCTCGACTCTGGCCAGCCTTTGAGCTCGAAATGATGATGCAGGGGCGCCATGCGAAAGATCCGTCTGCCCGCCAGCTTAAAGGAGGCCACCTGGATCATCACCGACAGGGTCTCCATGACGAAGACCCCGCCCATAATCAGCAACACCACCTCCTGGCGGGCGATCACCGCGACCGTGCCGAGGGCCGCGCCCAGGGCCAGGGCGCCGACATCGCCCATGAAGACCTGCGCTGGATAGGTGTTGAACCAGAGGAAGCCGAGCCCGGCGCCCACCAAGGCGCCGCAGAAGACCACCACCTCGCCGATGTCCGGCACATACGGGATCTTGAGATAGGCTGCGAAATCCACCCGGCCGGAGGCATAGATGAACACGCCCAAGGCGCCGCAGACCAACACCGTAGGCAACACCGCGAGGCCGTCCAGCCCGTCTGTAAGATTCACGGCGTTGCTGGAGCCGACAATGACCAGATAGGCCAGAATCACGAACCAGGGCCCAAGTTGGAAGGAGACCTCCTTTAGATAGGGCACCAACAGGGCCGTCTCGGCGGGAGTCGCGGCGACGGCATAGAGGTATCCGGCAGCGGCCAGGCCCACCAGGGATTGCCCGAGAAACTTATAGCGGGAGGCCAGGCCCTTAGAGTCCTTGAGCACCAGCTTGCGATAGTCATCCACCAACCCGATGGCCCCGCAGGCGAGGGTGACCAGCAGTACCAACCAGACATAGCCATTGGCCAGGTCTACCCACAGCAGGGTGGCAATCCCGACGGCCACCAGGATCAGGGTCCCGCCCATGGTAGGGGTACCGGCCTTGGACAGGTGGCTCTGAGGTCCGTCGTCCCTCACGGTCTGACCGATCTTGTACCGGGTCAGACGCCGGATCATGGCCGGTCCGACCAGGAACGAGATGATCAACGCAGTGAGCACCGCCATGATCCCGCGCAGGGTCAGGTAACGAAAGACGGAGAAGGCGCTCTCGAATTGCCCGAGCCAAGCGGTCAGATAGAGGAGCATCTCAAACCCTCCCCGCCTCGCAGATGGCGTCCGCCACGTGCTCCATGGCAGCGGCCCGAGATCCCTTCACCAGCACTAGATCCTGGGGGCCTAAGCGTCCCCGCAGCGCGGAGATCAGGGACGCCTGATCGTGGAAGTGCTGTCCGTCCGGACCGAAGGCCTCCGCTGCCAGGGCACCGAGTATTCCCACCGTGTAGAGGACCTCGACGCCGGCCGCCCGTGCGGCCGCTCCCAGATCTCGGTGCAACGCCTCGGTGTCCGGTCCCAGCTCCGCCAGGTCACCCAATACCAGCCAATGGCGGCCGGGCAATCCCACCAGCACCTCGATGGCCGCCCGGACCGAGTCCGGATTGGCGTTGTAGCTGTCGTCGATCAGACGCAGCCCATCGGGGCACTGTCTGGGACACAAACGCCCCGGTACCGGTTTCAGGTCCGCAAGCCCGGCCCGGATCGCCTCGGGTCCTACTCCCAAGACCCTGGCAACGGCCACCGCGACCAGGGCATTGCGAATGTTGTGCATGCCCGCCAGACCCAGCTCCAGCTCCAGCTCCCTGCCGCCGACTTGGACCTTGAAGCGAGTGCGGAAGCCGTCCTGGTCCCAGACGCCTCGGATCCCATCGGTCTCGACGCGCACATCGGCATCGGCATCGGGACCGCAGGTCAGCACCCGGCGACCGGCGGCCAGCTCGCGCCAGAGACCAGTCCAAGGCACATCCGAGGGCACGATGAAGGTACCGTCCGCCGGCAGGTCCTGGGCGATCTCCCCCTTGGCGCGGGCGACGCCCTCGAGGCTGCCGAAACCCTCGAGGTGGGCGCTTCCTGCGTTGGTGATGACGGCGATGTCGGGACGTCCGATGGCGGTCAGGTAGGCGATCTCGCCGGGGTGGTTGGCACCCATCTCCAGGACCAGGAAGTCCTGATCGCGGGCAGCGAGCAGGGTCAGGGGCAGGCCGATGTGGTTGTTGAGATTGCCGCCGGTGGCGTGCACCAAGCCGACCTGCCCCAGGACGGCGGCGATCATTTCCTTGCAAGTCGTCTTGCCGTTACTCCCGGTAACCGCGACCACCCGACCTCTGACGTGCTCCCGCCAAGCCGCGGCCAATCTTCCCAGGCCCAAGCAGGTGTCGTCCACGATCAGCTGCGGAATATCCACATCCACCCGGTGGTCCACCAAGGCCGCCGCGGCCCCTTGTCGCCCGGCCTGGGCGACGAACTCATGGGCATCGAAACGCGCTCCGCGCAGGGCCACGAAGAGCTGCCGGGTACAATCCCCGCGGCTGCCGGTGCCGACGGCGTCGAAGCGGACGTCGGGGCCCGCGACCCGGCCCCCGATGCGGGCGGCGGCTTCGGAAAGCGTCCACATCAGCGTCGGCCCCCCACGCCCGCCAACAGCAGAGTCGCGCCCGGATTGTCAGGCGGCACATTGAACAGACGCAGGGCCCCTTCCATAACCTTGGCGAACACGGGAGCGGCGACCTTGCCGCCGTAGTAGTCTTTACCACGCGGCTCGTCGACCATGACCGCCATGACGAAACGGGGCCGGGAGGCGGGGGCTATACCGGCGAAGACCGCTTGATAGCGCCTGGCGGAGTAACCGCCCCGGACCGCCTTCTTGGCCGTACCCGTCTTGCCGCCGACCCGGTAACCCGCGATGGCGGCCAGCCTGGCGGTACCCTTGGCGGAAACGACCGTCTCCAGCATGGCCCGCACCCGGCGCGCCGTGGTGGCAGAGAGAATCCGTTCCGCGGCAGGGTGCTCAGGGCGCTTGAGGAGACTGACCGGCCGCTTGATACCGTCCGCCGCCAACACCCCGTAGGCCTGGGCAAGCTGCAAGGTGGTCACCGACAGGCCATAGCCGAAGGCCAGGGTGGCGTGCTCGAACGCTCGCCAATCCCGGAAGTGACGCAGCTGCCCCGGGGTCTCGCCCGGGAACTTGATGCCGGTCGAGCGACCGAAGCCGAGCCGATGGTAAAGCCGCCATAGCACGGACTTACGCATCCGCAAGGCCAGCTTGACCGCACCCACATTGCTCGATTTGGTGATGACGCCCATGGTATTCAGCCGGCCGTAGTTGCGGATATCCTTGACCACATCGGGCCCGACGCGCAGGGTGCCCGGATTGGTGTCGATGGGTGCGCGCGGACCCACCAGACCCGCCTCCAAGGCCGCGGCTACCACCAGCGGTTTGACCGTAGAACCGGGCTCCATGACATCGGTGAGGGCCCGATTGCGGCGGGCGCTTTCCTTACCCCTCAGCTTGGCGTTGGGGTTGTAGGTCGGCTGGTTCACCATCGCCAACACCTCGCCGGTCTCCACGTCCAGCACCACCGCGGAGGCGGCTACCGCCTGATGCTTGTTTACCGCCCGCACCAACTCGCGGTGGGCGAGGAACTGTAGGCGCCGATCAATGCTTAGGGTCAGATGCCTGCCGTGACGCGTCGGCTTGATGCGCTCGACCTCGGCCACGACGCGACGACGACCGTCCTGGATGACCCGCCGCTTGCCGGGCTCCGCCCGCAGCCAGGAATCATAGGCGAGCTCCATACCCTCGATACCCCAGTCGTCCACATCGGTGAAGCCGATGACATGGCCGAAGATCTCGCCGCTGGGATAGAAGCGCCGGTATTCGGATTCCAGACCCACCCCCCGCAGCCGGTGTTGAGCGATAACCCGCTTCACGGCAGCGGTTTCCTTGGGTCCGATCCTGCGTTTGAGATAGAGGAAGGCGCGTTCGCGTTTGGCTTTCAGCCGCGCCATCAACTCAGTCCCATTTATCCCCAAGGCCCCGGCCAGGGCACGCACCACCTGGGGCTGATCCACCAATTGGCGGGGGTCGCCCCAGACAGTGGCCACCGGAGTACTGACGGCGAGTGGCTCTCCGTTGCGGTCCAGGATCATGCCCCGGCGGGCAGGGATTTCGGATACCCGAAGATGGCGGCGCTCACCCTCGGTGCGGAGAAAATCCTTCTCCATGACCTGGCGCTCGAAGGCGCTCGCGATCACGGCCAGAAACAGCATCCCCAAGCCACTCACTAGAACCCGTCGCCGTAGCATGAAGCTCGGTTTTTTGCGCCGGCGTTCGACCCGCTCGACGCGCTTGCGCCGCCGTACCTTAGCGGTCATTGTCACCTCCGATCACGCGCATGTCCTGATTGCGGGGCAGATACATGCCGAGCAGCTTGCGGACCTTGGTCTCGATGCGTGACTGGGTGGTCAACGCGGCCTCCTCGAGCCGCAGCTCCCCCCAGCGCACCTCCAGCTTCTGGCGCTCGGCGCGTAGGGCCTGGAGCTCCACGAATTCCACCCGGCTCAAATACTTGGTGTACACGATCCCGATTCCGGTACCGACGGTGCCTGCGATAAGCAACAACAGAAACCCAAGCTCGTAACGGGTCATGTCAGCCGCTCCGCCACCCGCATCAGGGCACTGCGCGCGCGGGGATTCGCAGCCACCCCCGCGCTGGAGGGCCGCACCGGCTTGCCGACCGACCGCAAACGGGCATTGGTCTCCTGGGCCGTCACGGGAATCCCGCGGGGAAATCGGTCCCCGTGCGCCTCATTGCGGATGAAACGCTTGACGATACGGTCCTCCAGAGAATGGAAACTGATGACCACCAAGCGGCCACCGGCGGTCAGCAGACCGCAGACATTGTCCAGGCAGGCGCGGAGCTCCTCGAGCTCACGATTGATATGGATCCGGATGGCCTGAAAGGTCCGGGTAGCCGGATGCTTGCCCGGCTCCCGATCCGGATTGGCGGCAGCGACGATTTGTCCCAGGGCGCCGGTGGTGACGAGCGGTCGCTCGCTTCGGGCCCGGACGATGGCACGGGCGATACGCCTAGCCCGGCGTTCCTCACCGTAATCCCGCAGGATGCGCGCGATCTCCTCTTCCTTGGCCCGAGCCAACCATTGGGCCGCGGTCTGTCCACCGCTGGTGTCCATGCGCATATCCAGGGGCCCGTCCGCGGAAAAGCTGAAACCCCGGTCCGGCTCGCCGAGCTGAGGCGAGGAGACCCCCAGATCCAGCAGCAGCCCGCTGACCCGTCCCCACAGACCGCGCCGTCGCGCCACTTCTTCCATCCGTGAGATGGGCATGTGCTCGATGGCGAACCTCGGGTCGTGCCGCGCCAGGGAGACACCGGCGGCGACCGCCTGCGGATCCCGATCTAGGCCCAACAGGCTACCTGCGGCACTCAACCTGGCCAACAGGGCGCGTGCGTGCCCCCCACGGCCGAAGGTGCCGTCCAGATAGATCCCAGCGGGATCGATCACCAAGGCCTCCAAGCTCTCCTCCAGTAATACCGGTGTGTGGATACCTGTCGTACCTGGGTCTTTCACTTCCGGTCGCCAGCTATCGCTTAGGCTCAGGGACACGGCGCATTAGCGCCGACATCCCCTGGAGCCCATTGTTAGGGCTTTACACTTGACTTCACGTCAAAGCATTAAATGAACTAATGATTTCCTCTAGTTTCTCCCGGACAGCGGCTTCTTGTTCATCTTCACCCGATGGGGCTTCGTAATATTTTTCTGACACAAATTCTTCAACAGGCTCCAAATCTTCAAAGTATTTTCTCTGCTCTAGCTTTTTCGTCATCCTTCACCCTTCGCGCCTCTGCGAGCAACTCTATGTTTTTCTCGTTTGCTATTGACGCACACCTTGACAAAACCGCCGCGGTGTCCGGCATAGCATGAGCGATGGCTTCTAGAACCGCCGTAAAACCACCTTTGCCTATTTGCAGAAGAACGGATGTTGTTCCACCACCTTTAGAGGCGAGGCTAAATCTCAGGTCTAAAGTTTCATCTCGGGTGCTGGCATTGAATGAGCAATTCCTAGTTTCTAAGTTCAAATACGGAGCCGTCACACCGCCTCGGTAGATTTTTGTCTTCTTTAGATCTGGCACTGTTATCCCCCTTTAGCCTTAACGCTTGGGCTCAGGGGCGGCAAAAAGCGTAGCGAGGAACGAGCGCAGCTTTTTGGCGTCTCTGGCTCCCACGCTCCAGCGTGGGAGCAAATCCTTGACGCCCCAGCGTCATGAAACCTTGTCCTGACGGAGAAGAGATCTTGGTCGCTGGAGCGGCCGCAACTGCGTTCCCACGCTGGAGCGTGGAAACGAGTCAAAATTTGTCCGAAAATAAACGCAAATGGCCGCAAATCAATACCAATGGAGCAAGAACCGCCGCTGACGGCGAGCCAACTTGTGACCGATTTGCGTTGATTCGCGTTCATTTGCGGCAAAAAAATTCCTATATGGAAGAACCAAGCCGAAATTAGACGGATATAAGAGGTTTGGGAGGAATCCGCCGGCTATCCAATCAGGCTAGTAATCGTTCAGCCCCCTCACTGCTTTTGCCATCCCTGGCGTCTGGATTCCGGCGTCCCAGCTAGAATAACGAAGTGGGAGCTGAACGGTTACTCAGGCTATAATGATTCTATTTATTAAAAGGACCAACCCAATCAATCCAAAGCATATTTGCACCGCCTCGATAAAAAATACGGTAAATATTTTCCCTGCCGGATCGCTTTTCGTATCTGCCTCGTTTATAATATTTTCTTTCAGGTCGAATAGCCCCAACTTTTCTTCCATACATTTCTATAAATGCAAATTTCTCTTTTTGGCGTACACGATGATGCGATGCAGTCGACCAACCAAACACCGCCACAACCATTAGCAGAGAATACAAACAAATCATTACAAAGTCATTAGCCCCCCTTGATTTCGAGTCCTACAATACCAATAAAGAACACCGCGGTGTAAGCAAGGGTTTTCCACGTTTGATCTCTCATTCCGAAGTATCACCTCCGCGTTCTCCGTGTCTTGAGCGGTTCAATCATCCTTCATATCGCTTTGCACCTTTGCGATCCAAATTATCCCGCCGGTAGCCGACGACTAGCGACTGATAGCTGGCAACCGGTAGCTAGTGCTGCATAGCGGAAGATCCGATACTATCTTATTCTCGTCGAAATCAAATGATCGCGCAGGGACGCAGAGAAACTCATTCTTCGAGCCCGTTGACACATCGAGTAATACTGGTTTTCATCACCGCTCCACCGAAATTGAGAAGGTATCCGAGCTTGAATCCGGTCAGCCGCAGGTACGTCTGCACGTGCTTTTTGTGCGCTGCCGTCACCCTCTCCACCGACTTCAACTCTACGATTACCTTTCCAGCGATGAGATCCGCTCGCAAGCCTTCGACGAACCTGATCCCCTTGTACGTGATTGGTACCGAGACCTGGCGGTCTACCATCAATCCACGCTCCTCGAGCTCGCGGGCAAGCGTCACCTCATAGACTGTTTCCAGCAGTCCCGGTCCCAGCTCCTGGTGAACCGCTATCGCTGCGCCTCTGCGTCTCTGCGCGAGGCCTGTTCCACTCCGGTCCCGAGAAGGAGGTATCAGGACTTGCGCTCGGTTGCACTAGATATTCAGAGACGCGATATCGGAACTGGACTCCACCTGCGATAGGTCGGCCTGGTTCAACCAGTCGTCACACTTACCGTTCCAGGTCTCCTCATCCCACAGCTCGAACTTCTTACCCTGACCCACCAGGGCGACCCGCTTGTCCAAAGCAGCAAAGCCGCGCAACGCCGGCGGCAACAACAGGCGCCCCTGGCCGTCCATCTCGGCTTCCTGGGCGTGACCGATGTAGAGCCGTTGCAGCATCCGTGCCTGCTCGTTGAACGAAGGGAGTTGATCGAGCTTACGTTCGATCTCGATCCAGGTCGGCTCCGGGTAGATCAGCAGACAGTGGTCACGGTCGACCGTTATGACCAAACGGGAGTCACAACAGGACTGCAAACGCTCGCGATACCGCGCCGGTATCGCGAGCCTGCCTTTGACGTCCAGATTGAGGAAGGAAACCCCTCGGAACACTGCTGGCCCCCTGCAAGCGGATATTCCCCTTTACCCCACTTTCTCCCACATTTCACTGATGGTAGGTAAGCAGACTCCCTCCGTCAAGGTATAAATTGCTTTTTTTCTCGTCTTTCAAAAACTTAAAGGATAAGGTTCAGATACAAGATATTGTTCACTGATATCTAAAAACAACAGAATACTGTGTTTTTATCACGTAGAGGAGAATATCGGCGCGGTAATGCGATGAGGTGGGGAATTGTGGAAATGGGGTGGACGTTCAAGCAACGCCGAATAACGCCAGGACCGAACACGAAATTGTCATCCCGATGCTAGGTAAGGATCTTTTCGTGCCCTTTTGTGTCTTTTGTGGTAGACGCCTCAGACCAATCCTGAATTTTTTCGGCGTTGTCCGGTAGAGATAAGATTCCTCCTGCGTCGGGACAAGTTTGACATGTCGCGTTCGACGCCCAATGGCTCGTTGAGCTCCCATGGTACCGATGCCTTAACGCAACCTATCCTTGGATCACCGACTACCGGCGGATTACTGCGAGTTCGTCACGGTATTCCCCGACACAGGTGTCTGCGTTCGGTGTTGACAAGGATCAAGGCATAATGTTAGAGAGTCAGGATTACCCACATATAAAAAAAGGGAACTATATACTTTACTCCCACGGAAAATCAATTATACTTGATCCATAAGTAAATAAGGGAAATACCATGAACGACAATCTTAGCTATATCAACCTTCGAGTTTTTTCAGAGGTTCCCCGATGCTGAATCAGCCCGGCTCCACTTTGAGCAACGCAGATGGGGCGATCATGCTGTTTGCCCGCATTGCAGCTCCGACCAAATATCAGCCCG
>Ga0209679_1000132_pt1 | contig 36810 bp, 35 predicted proteins | sample WorMetHEROISLAND_4_FD_187408 | JGI IMG/M metagenome (GOLD analysis project Ga0209679, IMG submission 187408) | Marine gutless worms symbiont microbial communities from Max Planck institute for Marine Microbiology, Germany - Olavius sp. 2 HERON... ...
CGGGCTGATATTTGGTCGGAGCTGCAATGCGGGCAAACAGCATGATCGCCCCATCTGCGTTGCTCAAAGTGGAGCCGGGCTGATTCAGCATCGGGGAACCTCTGAAAAAACTCGAAGGTTGATATAGTAAGATTGTCGTTCATGGTATTTCCCTTATTTACTTACGGATCAAGTATAATTGATTTTCCGTGGGAGTAAAGTATATAGTTCCCAAAAGGATGGACCATCATTTTTGGATATTGCAACCAATTGAAAATAAAGAAAACGTGAAATTGCGATATTCCGTTTCCACACCACAATGGCCCACGGAGAGACTTTTCGTACACCCTCTAAGAGGCTGACTAAAAGTTAACCTATTGATTTCTAGTTGGAAAAGCTACAGATTTCATCTGGCTCCCAGGCTCCGGCGTGGGAGCAAGCTGGTCCTGACGGAGGAGGGATCTTAACGCTCCAACGTCACCAGACCTGGCCGCTGGAGCGGCCAAGGTGGCGAGTGCCTAACTTGAGCGTCGTCGCAAAACGCCAATCGGACAGGATTGACAGGATTACACAGGATTTACAAGATTTCTGTATTTCCTGAACTTCCGACGCCCGATCACGCTCTGACCAAACCGGCAAGCACGCTTCACAACAAAAAATCCTGACTCAAACAAAAAACAGCTACGATCCCGCATTGCATGGCCTGAGAAAAGGCCTGGTCCTATACCGGATTAGTACAACAGTACCGAAATACCGATAACATCGGTTCGATTCTTCCACTAGGAATTCTTTTTTGCCGCAAATCAACCATTATGGACTGAAAGTCCATAGTCTGGAGGACTAAAGTCCTCATCCGTGGACAAGCCACGGACTGGAAGTGAAGGGACTTAACGTCCATAGTTTCAACTATGATGCGCTTCGCGCACTAAAGTTATTGAAGCAATGAACACGATTGAACGCAAAGCGGTCGCTCTGGTCTCGGGGGGGCTCGACTCCATGCTCGCTGTGCGCGTCGTCCAGGACCAGGGTATTCATGTGGAGGGCCTGAATTTCTTCACCGGCTTCTGCGTGGAGGGTCACACACACGCCATCCGTAAGCATGCTAAGCCCAAACGCAACAATGCGCTCTGGGTGGCCGAGTGCCTGGGTGTGAAATTACATTTCGTCGACGTGGTCGAGGAATACCGCGATGTGGTCCTGAACCCGAAGTATGGGTACGGGGCCAACCTCAATCCGTGCCTCGACTGTAAGATCTTCATGGTGCGGCAGGCCTATGCATGGATGCGTGAGCATGGGTTCGACTTCATCGTCACCGGTGAGGTGGTGGGGCAACGGCCCAAGTCTCAGCGCAAGGACACGCTGCCGATCGTGCAGGATGACTCGGGGGCCGGTGATCTACTGCTGCGGCCTTTATGCGCCAAGCGCCTGCCACCGACCCGGCCGGAGCGGGAGGGGTGGGTGGAGCGTGAACGCCTGTTCGATTTCTCCGGGCGCAGCAGAAAGCCGCAGATGGCATTGGCGAAGGCGTATGGGCTCGATGACTACGCGCAACCGGCCGGCGGTTGCTGCTTTTTGACCGATTCCCAGTACGCCGCGAAGCTGACGGACCTGTGGAAAAGCTGTGGTGATCGCGTCTATGACCTGGACGATATCATGCTCCTGAAGGTGGGGCGCCATATCCGGCCCCGATCCGACTTCAAGGTCATCATCGCCCGCGAAAAAGGCGAAGGGCGCTTCCTGGCCGGATTCCGTAAGCGCTTTGTCAGCATCAGGACACTCAGTCACGGTGGACCCGAGGCCTTGATCGATGGTGTGGTGACGGATAGCGACATCGAGTTGGCGGCGCGGCTGGTGGCGCGCTATGGTCAGGGACGCGACTGCGAATCCGTCCGCGTCGAGGTCAAGCTCCTTTCGGGTGCTACGCGAGTGCTCGAGGTCCGTCCTTTCACCCCGCAGGAGATCCCCAAGGAATGGATGCTCTAGCAAGGTTTCGCCTCGGACCGACGAGTGCCCAACTCGAGCGTCGTCGCGAAACTCCAATCGGACAGGATTTACAAGATTACACAAGATTTACAGGATTCTTGCATTTCCTGAATTTGCTACGCCCGATCACACCCTTACCTAACCAGCAAGCACTATTCACAACAAAAAAACCCTGTTAATCCTGTACTGTTAGCTGGCGAAACCAGGCTTCGCCTTAAGCCCATAAGGCGTGAATTTTTGTGCCGTGCAGAAACTCGACTCATTTGTGAAGATGCGGGTCCGTCAAGGAATCCCAGAGTCGGTAATCGTGGATTGCCGACGGCTCTTGTGTCCGCTCCCGGTCATTAGGGTTCAAGATCGGGTCGCGGACCTGGCTCCGGGGACCCAGATAGAGGCGGTTTGCACCGACCCTGGGGCGCTGCAGGATATACCCGCCTGGTGTCGCATCAACGGTCACACCGTTCTGCGTACCGACAGCAAGGACGGTGAGTATCTCGTGGTCATGCGCGTCGGTGGTGCATATGAGGGTGGTGGGTAAGTTTTAAGTGGGAACCGATTCGATCCCCTCTCTCCAATCCCTCTCCTGGAGGGAGAGGGGCTGTTTGTGCCGACGGGAACCGTCGGGTTGTTTGTTTCCGGTTCTGGATGCAGCTGGCGGAGTCGTTCCATCATGCAAAGACTTAGAGACTGTATAAAAACTAACTAACCTGTAGGGTGGGCTGTGCCCACCAAATACTATGCCTGACCGGTGGGCACAGCCCACCCTACGGGTACGGTTCTATGAAAATCAATGGCTTAGTTTTTAAACAGCCTCTTACTCCACCACTTGAAAAGTTACCACTACCCACGTGGGTAGCAAATCTTGCCCGAGCCGGACCTTGTTTGAACAGCTACCAGGACAACGTGCCGGAGCCATTGTAAAGACCGCTGTAGTCGGCGGTCTGGTCAACCTGGGCCTGTCAGTGCTCAAAGTCGGGGCGGGGGTACTGTGGCATTCCCAGGCCCTGGTTGCGGACGGTATCCACTCCCTCTCCGATTTGCTATCCGACGTGCTGGTCTGGTATGCCGGGTGTCACGCCGCTCGGACCCCAGACCAGGAGCATCCTTACGGGCATGGACGCTATGAGACCCTGGCGACCCTGGTGCTGGGTGTCCTGCTGCTGATGGTTGCCAGCGGCATCGGCTGGGACGCCGGTAAGCGCCTGTTTGCTCCCGACGATCTCTTGCGGCCACAGCCGCTGGCGTTGGCCGCGGTCCTGGTGTCTATCCTGGTCAAGGAGTGGCTCTACTGGTGGACGCTCGGTTACGCGCGCCGTGCTCGCTCGGAGCTGTTACGTGCCAATGCCTGGCATCACCGCTCCGATGCCGTTTCCTCGGTCGTGGTTCTAGTAGGCCTGGTTGGGACCCTGCTGGGTTTGCCTTATCTGGATGCCATTGCGGCGGTCGTCCTCGCCGTGATGATCGCCCATATTGGCTGGAAGCTCGGCCATCAATCGATCCGGGAGCTGGTGGATACCGGGTTGGAGGCGGAGCACCTGGCTGCGATCGAGAAAACTATCGGCTCGGTCGGCGGTGTCGGGAGTTTCCATAGGCTGCGGACGAGAAAACACGGCTGGCAGGCCGCGGTAGATGTCCACGTCCTGGTCGATCCCCGGTTGAGCGTCTCGGAGGGTCACATGATCGCGCTCTTGGTGGAGGAGCGGCTTAAGTCACAAATCGGCGAGATTACCGATGTCACCGTCCATATCGATCCGGAGGACGATGAAAGGGAACCGATCTCGGTTGCTTTGCCCACGCGCGCCGACGCCCTGACCCGACTTGAGCGACTCTGGGAGGGAGTACCCGAGGCCACAAGTCGCCGGCGGACCGTCCTGCACTATCTCAACGGACGCATCGACGTGGAAGTGTACTTGCCTCTCGAGGTCTGTACCGGAGCATGCTCCCGCGCGGAGGATATCCGGGACCGGTTGCAATCGGCACTTGTGGCCGATCCGATCTTCAATCAGGTTTTGGTCTACTTTGGATAGACGCACCGTTTCAGTGCATAGTCTATCTGTCAGTCTCATGACAGCGCATCCTTTAACTCCGAGCTTGTCCCTAATAGTACAGGATTAACAAGATTTCAAGGGTTAACAGGATGTTATAATTGTTATTTAAGAAGATAATCCTGTTGTTCTGTGAAAATCCGCTCGCTTAACGTTAAGGGATCGTACCGGACCTGTGGAGGGGGTATGTCTCGCAACCGAGACCAAGACAAAGATCGCTGGTCACTTCAAGCGGGAAAGCTCGCGGTCCTGCGCGCGGCGGTGGACGATGCCGCGCGCCATGTGCGCGGGCTCTATTTCACCTTCTCCTATTCGCCTTCTATGTAGCAGTCATCGTCTTCTCGACCGACGACGAACAGCTCCTGACGGGGACCGGTGCCGAGCTGCCCCTGCTGGGTGTGGAGCTGCCCTTGCTGGGATTTTATGTGGTCGTTCCCTGGCTGGTGCTCATCTTCCACGCCCACCTGCTCAGCCAGTTCTACCTGCTGCCACGCAAGCTGTTCGACCTCGATCATGAACTCGGGTCGCTGCCGTCGGAGTCGGCGCGGATCCAGCGGGGGCTGCTCTTTCCCCTGATCTTCAGTCACCGGATTGTCGGTAGCCAGCATCCGCGGCTGATCCGCTGGGTATTCGGATCAGCGGTGGTCGTCACCATCCTGCTGACCCCCGTTCTCCTGCTGGGAGCCGTCCAATATAAATTCCTGCCCTATCACTGTGAATGGATCACCCTCATTCACCAGCTGGTACTCACCCTCGACTTGGCGCTGCTCTGGATCTTCTGGCCGCGCTTGTCCTCCCGCTCCGGGCGCTGGCGGGATTGGTGGTCCCGGCGGTCTCGGTGCATGTGGGGGATCTTGGCATCCACAATCCTGCTGCTCGGTGTTTGGGCCCTGTTGGTCCCGCCCCATAGCGGCATCGAACGCGAATGGCTGATCGGGTACCGACCATGGCTGGATGGGGTGATCCATCGCAATCTGGTGCTAAGCGAACGGACTCTGATGCGTAAAGAGCCCCCGGCCGAGCTCTTGTTCGATGCCTACCAGGATACCAAAGAGGGACGGGCGAGGGTCTGGCTGGAGGCCGGCGAGGCGTTGGATCTGCGTGGGTGGGACCTGTGCGACTGGGACCGGTGCGCGGAAGGCCAGTGCGAGCCGGACCTGTGTCGGCGGGATCTACGCTATGCCGATTTCTCCGACGGTGATCTTTGGGACGCGGACCTCCGGGGAGCGCAGCTCCAGGGCGCGGCTCTCGAAGGGGCGCAGCTCCAAGGAGCGGTTCTCTCTGGGGTGGAGCTCGAGGGCGCGGATCTCCGGGAAGCGATGGTCTACGGAACGGATTTCCAGGATACGGAACTCTCGTTTGCCGACTTACGAGATCTGTGCTCGTTGCCTGTTGGATGGGGAAGGCCGTCGGGGTTAGAGTCTCTGTCAAGCGAGCCGGAGTGGGAACTGTTCTCGGAGATCGAGGAACTGGAGGCCAGGCTAGAGTAGGCAGGGAAACACTGGCCCCAGGAGGGGCGGAAACGGGTCGAGCGAGCCATCGAACGCTTCTGGTCCATCGCCTTCGACCTGCCTTTGCAACCCACGACGATCTTGCCGAACCAGGGATCGAACATGATGTACGATCAGGAAGGCCTATTCGCGGAGTGGCCGGCGCCGCCGGATGTGGCTGAGTTCGAGCAGGCGCGTGCAGAATATCGCGCCGGACTCGCCTGTAAAAACCGCTACATCGCCAAAAGGATGTGGCGGTATGCCACCGGGGATGAGCTGTGGTTGGACGAGGGTGATCCGGTGTTGGAGCAGGTACTCCTGGACAAGGCCGGTTCCGAGGATTGTCCCGATCTGGCCGAGGTGCTCAAGTAGGTTGGGCAAAGCCGCCAGGGACGGCGGCATGCCCAACAAATCGGTCGGGTATTGGGCACGGGCCATCCTTGGTTGAACCGCAAAGGGAAAAAACTACGAATCACGCGAGTTACACGAATCGAATCGCGAAGATTCGCGTGATGCGTCGTTTCTTTTTAACAGGTTGCTGCCAGCTTCCGGTCGTCAGCCGCACCTACGGTGGTTCGCCATGACCGGTAGGCGCCGGCTTGCCGGCGCTGGGCTGGAAGGCAACCAAGCCGACCGGTCGAACCTCAGGAGCACGCGGGCAGGCCCGCGCCTACGGGGAGCCTGCCAGCGTTGGGAAAACCGATCCGGCAATATCGTGTATTCAGGAAGCGTTATACGCGCCCACCCTGAAATTCCGTGCCAAGTCTTGTAGGTCGGGTTAGGCGCGCCTTGCGAAGCGAGTGTGGGCAACCAGAGTCGAACGCGCCGTAACCCGACAGCCAAGGTTGGCCCGTAGCATCGTGTGTCGGGTTACGGCGCGCTCAAAGCCTGTCGCTCAACCGAACCCATGAAGCACGCGCCTAACCCGACCTACCACTGTGTTCCCACGCCGGAGCACAGGAACGAGCCAAAAAGATCCCTCCCTTCGGTTCGGGATGACAGTTCCGCGCGGATTGCGCTTGATTCGTGGTTCTTCCTTCGTGTCCACCACCGCGGGTGCGGGGAACCCTGCAGTCTCGTAGGCGCGGGCTTGCCCGCGTTTTCCTCTACCGCCGCGGGTACAAGAAACACCGGATTTGAGCCAGGTTTTCCTATAGGAAAACCCATTTTAATCTGTGGGAATTTGTGTAATCTGCGGAAAAAGGGAAGGGTCATCGGTTGCGCAAATCCGATTCGCGCGGATTCGCGTGATGCGTCGTTTTCTCTTTGGGCACGGCTGTCTCGGCATGATCGTTGCGAACAGACACCTGACGCAGCGAGTGCCCGCACCTTCCAAGAGGACCTCGAACTGAATATGATGGGGGCTTCTCACCCCAGGTGGGTATCTTGGATTCTAAGGCGATTGCCGGAAAATGATAGACCAGGATGGGTCGGCTATTCGTTCGTTTTCAAGGAGCGACAACAGGCGCATCGTTGTGCGATGTAACTGTTGTCGCGACCCCGAAGACGGACGCAAAGACAAGCAGGCTGGTCTGTCATTTGACAGAAATCGCCTAAGGTGCCCCTGAACCAGCAACCAGCGGAGATAAATGCATGTCATCCAGTGTCATCGAGAAGATCAAACAAGAGGAAGTGAAGTTCGTCGATCTTCGTTTCACCGACACCCGCGGTAAGGAACAGCACGTTACCCTGCCGGCCGGCGTCATCGACGAGGATTTCTTCACGGACGGCAAGATGTTCGACGGCTCGTCGATTGCCGGTTGGAAGGGTATTCAGGAGTCGGATATGGTGCTGATGCCGGAGGTCGGCACCGAGACCCTGGACCCCTTTTCTGAGGAAAGCCAGCTGATCATCCGCTGCGATATCCTCGAGCCCTCCACCATGCAGGGCTACGAGCGTGACCCGCGCTCTCTGGCCAAGCGCGCCGAGGCCTACCTCAAATCCACCGGGATCGCCGATGCCGCCTATTTCGGCCCGGAGCCCGAGTTCTTCGTGCTGGATGACGTGCGTTGGGGCGCCGATATGAGCGGCGCCTTCTACAAGGTCGACTCCGAAGAGGCCGAGTGGAACTCGGAGCGGGTCTATGAGGATGGGAACATCGGTCACCGTCCGGGGACCAAAGGCGGCTATTTCCCCGTCCCGCCGGTGGACTCCTTGAACGATCTGCGCTCCGCCATGTGTCTGGCCATGGAAGAGATGGGGGTGACCACCGAGGTCCACCACCACGAGGTCGCCACCGCCGGTCAGTGTGAGATCGGGACCAAGTTTACTACCCTAGTCAAGCGTGCGGACTGGAACCAGATCCTGAAGTATGTGGTCTGGAACGTGGCCCATGCCTATGGCAAGACCGCCACCTTCATGCCCAAGCCCCTGGTGGGCGACAATGGTAACGGGATGCATGTGCACCAATCCCTGGGCAAGGACGGGCAGAGTATCTTCTCGGGTGACAAGTACGGTGGTCTCTCCGAGACGGCGCTCTACTACATCGGCGGCGTCATCCAGCATGCCCGTGCCCTGAATGCCTTCACCAACGCCTCGACCAATTCCTATAAGCGTCTGGTACCCGGCTTCGAGGCCCCGGTCATGTTGGCCTACTCAGCACGTAACCGCTCGGCCGCGGTCCGCATCCCCCATGTCGCCAATCCCAAGGCGCGGCGCATCGAGGTCCGGTTCCCGGATTCCACCGGCAATCCCTATCTCTCTTTCTCCGCCATGATGATGGCCGGTCTGGACGGGATCATGAACAAGATCCACCCCGGCGATCCCATGGACAAGGACCTCTACGACTTGCCGCCCGAGGAGGAGAAGGGCATCGCCCAGGTCTGCTATGCGTTGGACCAGGCCCTGGATGCCTTGGATAAGGATCGGGATTTCCTCACCGCGGGCGGGGTGTTCAGCGATGATCTCATCGACGGCTATATCGACCTGAAGATGGAAGAGGTTACCACGCTGCGCATGACGACCCATCCGCTCGAATTCGATATGTACTACAGTCTGTGATCGGGTTATTTCCCCGAACCCTCTGACACACCAACGCCATTAAGGCGATTGCCGGAAAGTGATAGACCAGGATGGGTCGGCTATTCGTTCGTCTTCAAGGAGCGACAACAGGCGCATCGTTGTGCGATGTAACTGTTGTCGCGACCCAGAAGACGGACGCAAAGACAGGCAGGCTGGTCTGTCATTTGACAGAAATCGCCTAAGACGCGGAGCACGCAGAAGGAATGGAAAGGCGCTTAGGGTGAGGGGTAAACCTTGGCCTGCGAGCGCCTAGCGGTCAGCCGTTTCCGCTGCGGCTTGAAAGCCAGCATAGGGCCGTCATTCCGGCTGGGACGCCGGAATCCAGCTGCCAGGGATGGCAAGTGCAGGGATCTGCAGTGCCTGATGTTAGCACCATCTCTGCATAGACTCGGAGGAAAAAGGGAGAGGAGCCTGATGTATCCCCACTTGTTACAGCCTAAAACAACGAGTTATAGCGCGGATTGGCTGCTAGGATGTCCTTTTGGCTCGTTCCCACGCTCTAGCGTGGGAACGCAGTGTGGCCGCTCTAGCGGCCAAAACGTTTCATGACGCTGGAGCGTCCGGATTTGCTTCCCACGCTGGAGCGTGGGAGCCAGAGACGGTGGGGTGCCAGACCGTGGGAATCTGCAACACCTGATGAGTGGTGGTTAAATTCTAAGTGGCATGGTTGTGCGAAGTCATGATTTAAACCCCCACTGTTTTTGACATCCCTGGCCCTGGATTCCGGTACTCCCTGCCGGAATGACGAGGGAGGGGTTGGCAAACTTCACCACTTGAATTTATCCACTACCAGCCCGTGTAGGATGTAGTGAGCGCAGCGCAGCGGACCGCACAAGGTAATTTCGCGCAGATACCAAAAGCGACGTCTGTTTCTCACTCTGCTTTTTGCCTCCGGTGGGTTGCTGCGTTAGCTTCAAAGAAAAAGTGGTAGTGCTGAAGTCTATAGGGTAGGGCACGAGGCCACGCTGGGCTTTTCCTGCCCTACCATCCTATGGATTGCAGGACTACCGAAAAAGTTACGATTCGAACACTCTCCATCTTCCTTTGCGTAACCGTTCACCCCCGTCATTCCGGCAGGGATTGCCGGAATCCAGGTGCCAGGGATGGCAAAACAATGGGGGGCTGAACGATTACTCCTTCGCGCTCTTCGTGCCTTTGCGGTTCGTACTTCTCGACTGGCAACTGGTAGCTGGTAACACCCATGATTTCCGATGACCTGAGTACCGACCGCCCCGAGAAGCGGGTACTGGAGCATTTGGTCACCGCGGTGCTGCTGTTCGACGGCGACCTGCGCCTGACCTACATCAACCCGGCCGGGGAGATGTTGCTCCAGGCCAGTGCTCGCCATGTGTTGGGGCAAAGCGTCGGCACCCTGATGCCCTGGCCCGCGTGTTCAATGGAGCAGCGGTTGCGTGACGCCTTGAGCACCCGTCGTCCCGTTACGGAACGGGAGGTCACCATCCCGCTGTCGAGTGACCATGCCGTTAGGGTCAACTGTACGGTCTTGCCGCTCCACCACCCGGACGCATCAGCGGAGGTCCTAGTGGAGCTGTGCCAGGTGGATCGCCATCTGCGTATCGTGCGCGAGGAGCACCTGATCTCTCAGCACCAGGCGGCGCAGGCCCTGATCCGAGGCCTGGCCCACGAGATCAAAAACCCCCTGGGTGGTTTGCGTGGTGCCGCCCAACTGTTGGAGCAGGAGCTACCGGACGAGTCGTTCCGTGACCACACGCGCGTCATCATCCACGAGGTGGACCGGCTGCGGAAGCTGATCGACGAGATGCTGGGCCCGAACCTTATTCCTAAGCAGCAACACGTCAATATTCATCAGGTCCTGGAACACGTGTGCGGTCTCCTGTCGGCGGAGTATCCCCAGGGACCGGTGATCGTCCGCGACTATGATCCCAGCATCCCGGATTTCAGGGCAGACCCCGACCGCTTGATCCAGGCCGTGCTCAATCTCGCCAAGAACGCGATTGCCGCGTCCGGACCGGACGGCCAGGTCGAGCTGCGAACCCGGGTCTTGCGTCGCTTCACGATCGGAAACAGCTGCCACCGCTTGGTCATGCAAGTGGAAGTCATCGACGATGGCGAGGGTATCGCCCCCGATTTGTTGGAGCGTATCTTCCTGCCCATGGTGTCCGGACGCCCGGAGGGAACCGGCCTGGGGTTGCCGATCGCCCAGGAATTGATCAACCAACACGGCGGCTTGATCGAATGCAAGAGTCGCCCCGGCAAGACGCGATTCTTGATCTATCTACCGCTGGAATCGTCCCATGACTAGGGGCTGTTGACATTTAGAAAGTCCACCTGGCGGACCCTCTAGTCGATCAACCGTCGATGATGGCGAACCGATTGTGACCAATTTGCGTTGATTCGCGTTCATTTGCGGAAAAAATTTCCAATTCGGAGGGTTCTGAGGATGCAAAATAAGGTGGAACTGGATACTGGAAGACCAACGGTGTGGGTAATTGACGACGATCGATCCATCCGGTGGGTGTTGGAGCGGGCCCTGAACAAGGTCGGCATGGAGGTGACGAGCTTCTCAGACGGCATCGGTATCATGGAATCCCTCCGACACGAGCGCCCGGATGTCGTCGTCTCCGATATACGGATGCCCGGTATCGACGGTTTGGACCTGTTACGCCGGCTGACGTCCGAGCATCCCGACCTGCCGGTCATCATTATGACGGCGCACTCGGATCTCGACAGTGCCGTTTCCGCCTTCGACGGAGGGGCCTTCGAGTATCTGCCCAAACCCTTCGATCTTGACGAGGCGACGGATCAAATCCGACGTGCCTGTCGCCGCAACCCGGATGGCGATGACAGGGCCGACAAGCCCCTCGATCGGATGCCGGATATCATCGGTAAGGCACCGGCGATGCAGACGGTGTTTCGCGCCATCGGGCGGCTGGCGCGTTCGCATATCACGGTGTTGATCAACGGCGAGTCCGGAACCGGGAAAGAGCTGGTTGCACGGGCCTTGCACCGCCATAGCCCCAGGTCCGATCGGCCCTTCATCGCATTGAATATGGCGGCGATTCCCCATGATCTCCTGGAATCCGAGCTGTTCGGCCATGAACGCGGTGCCTTCACCGGCGCTCAGGGCAGACGCCAGGGACGCTTCGAGCAGGCGCATGGCGGCACCTTGTTCCTGGATGAGATCGGCGATATGCCGGCGGAGTTGCAGACGCGATTACTGCGCGTCCTCGCGGACGGGGAATTCTACCGGGTCGGTGGTGTCTCCCCGGTCAGGGTCGATGTGCGAGTCATCGCCGCCACGCACCAGAATCTCGAACAGCATGTTCAAGACGGACGCTTCCGTGAGGATCTGTTTCACCGCCTGAACGTCATCCGGATCCGGCTGCCGGCATTGCGCGAGCGCCGCGAGGATGTCCCCTTGTTGATGCGACACTTCCTTGCCTGCGCCGCCGCCGAACTGGATTGCGAGCCCAAGGTCTTACTGTCGAGTGCCGAGGAAAGGCTCAAATCCCTCGCATGGCAAGGCAATGTGCGTCAGCTCGAGAACACGGCGCGCTGGTTGACGGTGATGGCCTCCGGCAAGGAGATCCATGCGGAGGATCTGCCTCCCGAGCTGGTGGATGCGGGGGCCGAGAAGACGGCAGACGATCCATGGCAGGTCTCCCTGCGCCGGTGGGCCCGCAATGGACTCCGGGAAGGTCAGATGACCCTGCTGGACGGGGCACTCCCCGTATTCGAGCAGGTCCTCATCGAGACGGCCCTGGAGCACACCGGCGGCCGGCGCCGGGAGGCCGCGCGTCTGCTGGGTTGGGGCCGGAATACCCTGACCCGCAAGATCAAAAAGCTGCGGCTCGACCCGGATCCCCCTGCGGTCGAGAATGCGGAATAATCCGAACCCCAAGAATACAAAGGACGCAAAGGTTTTGTAGGATGGGCAAAGCAAGCGTCCGTCAGGGTGGCGCTGAGATTTCGGTCATTCCGCGGAGGTTCCCGGACTGCGACTGTTTGAGGATGCACAGAGCGCAGCGTGCCCATCAATGATGTGGTGAGCGCCTGTTTGCATGCAGGGACGCACAGGCAGGCAGCGAGCCGCCTCTTTTATCCGCAGATTACGCAGATTTTCACAGATTATTTCGTTTTCTGTTTTTCTCATCTGCGAAAATCTGCGTAATCTGCGGATGAAAAAGACGAAAAAAGGCTGGATAACGAATGGAAAGCAGCAGTATCGAGCTTCCCGGCTCTGAGATCGATGCCGTCAGTTACCGGAACGGGTGCCTGTGTGTCCGCTTCTCCCGGGCCTACATCACCAAAACCATGACCGGTTCCCATGAACGTACCCGTTGGTGGCAGTGTGGCGACCTGATTATGGAAGGCGCGAAGATTGAGTCCGAGCTGCCGGGGGGGCGATTGATCTGCAACGGTGGCGATATCGACGACAACATCTTTACCTATCGAGATATAATCCCGATCCCACTCGATACCCGCGGCCATACCTGCTGCGACCTGGGTTTCCACGATACGGATAAGCGCCTGGTCGCCAGCGGCGAAACCCTGAGGTTGGAAATGATGGATGTTCCGAAATACATCGAACACATACGGCCCGAAGACTAAGAGGCTGTCCGGTTAAAAGCAATTCTGAATGGTTTGGCGTTGTCCGGAGGGAAAAGATCCTTGCCTGGGCAATGATTGCATTATGATTGCGTCAGCTGCTATGTCTAAAGGTCAGGATGGGAGGGGATGATGCGATGACGCGCCCGAGGAGGTTTCGACGCTCGAGCTCCGGGCCGAGCGCCGGGGAGAGGGCGAGTAACGCTGCGCCTGCCGACGAGCGGATGGGTGGCCTGCTGCTGCTGATAGCGGTCTTCTCGATCCTGTTCTCGGGTGGAGTCGGATACTGGCTGTGGGTAATCGGGCATCACGATAAAGCGATTGCCGCCTGGATCGTCACTATCACCTTATTTGTCACCATCATGGGGCTCGGGCTGCTGTGGGAAAAACGCCGCTACGCGAGCATCCATTGGACCCTGCTTAATCACCAGTTGCCCTTGGTCTTCATGCTGCTGCCCCCGATTGCCGGTGCATTGATGCTCAATGTTCCAATCCCTAACCGGACCTGCCCACCCCAGGAGATGACGGGCGGAGCAGGTACCCGAGCGGTCAGGGGACCGGCGGCGGGCCCGGAGATGGTCACAGCGGGGAACGCCGGTACCTACGGTACCCCCCTGGTCTCGTACGTGTTCTACCCCACCTACTACAGCCTGCTGGTGGTGGTGAGTACCATATTCTTCAACCTTCAGACAGAGGTCGAGGAATGGATGAAGACCCTCGAGAAAGGCGACCGGGAGGCGAACCGCTGGCACTCCGTCAGTGTCCTGTGCCTGCTCATCGGTCTGTTTGCCGCGCTGCTCTATGCCTTGCCCTATATCGCGGACGTTCTGGGGGTCATCGAGGACCCGAGCCAGCGCGCCACCCTGTTCTACATCGCCCTGGTGTTTGCCTTATTTCTGCCCTTGATCGCAATCCTGATCCACGCGAAGCTGGAAGGGGCCCGGACTAGGGCGACGGGAAAAACCAAGTTGCTGGAGGAAACCATCTATGCCTATTGACCTTATTATGGGTATCGGCGTGAGCTTGGTCTTCGGGTTGCCCCTCATCGTGGCGATTATCTGGACCACGCTCTTTTCGCATCGGTCGTCACGACCGGCACAGCCGGACCCGACCGACCTGCCGGGTCGGAAAGACACCTGGTTCCTGCCTACCGACCGGACCTGAGGGCCTGTCTGGTGCAGTCCTGAGTTGTTCGGCTTGGGTGGTGGGATGCGGACCCTGGTCTTCCACTCTGTCAAGGGCGGCCTCTGCCGTACCCTGGCCTTGTGCAATCTGGCCCGGGCCCGGGCATCGACCGGGCGACGGGTCCTGATGCTGGATTTCGATTTCACCACCGGGGCTTCACCATAAGTGGAAGCAACCGCCCGGGCCCTGGCTACCTGGAGTATCTGGATGCCTTCGATGTCGAGGCCCGCGCCGGCGGTATCTCGGCACGCAAACGCTGGGGCCTGCTCCAGGACCGGATCCAACCCGTCGACGAGCAGCTGTACCTGCTGCGGGCGGGGGACGAGACCAGCCCCGATTATTGGCGCCTGATCGCCTCCTACCGTTTTCATCGTCTCTTCTATTTTGCCCTTAAGGAGATCAATGGTCTGAGTCCCAGGGTCTTTCCGCTGGAATAGTTAGATCGCAACCGGGAGGCCTTCGACGCGGACAAGCAGCTGATCGCGGAGCGCTTCGCGCCGGACTATCTGCTGGTGGACTGCAAGACCACCACCGAGCCAAGCGCGGTCATCCTGCTGTCCTGGGCGGATTCCATCGCCTATTTTCTGCCGGCGAACCCCGAGGGCATCCAATACGCCTGCGGCACTGCTCAAGCCGTAGTGCGGGAGATAGCGCGCCAGGGATGTCCCATCGGCTTCGTACCCGTGATTGCCCGAGTGCCGGATCCCCGCAGCGAGCACCTGGACCTGGACTGTATCCGAACCATCGGGGACAGCTGGCGCCGCCGGCACTGGTCCGACGGGGAGCAGGGCTATGCCGCCGGGCTGTTCCGGGAGCGGGATTTCGTCGTCCTCTCCGAGACCCGGGAGATTGAAGGCTGGGAGCGCATCCTGTTCGAGATGCGGGAAAAGAAGGACCCGTTCTGGTAGCTGAGTCACGACTATCTCGGCCTGTGCGCCCGGCTGGCGCCGCCCGCGGGGGGTACGGAGGACCCGGCTGCCACGAAGGCCTGGTGGTACGAGCAGATCGGTATGCAGCAGGATGCACGCATCTTGGCCCGGCAGTTCGACAGCTACCCCCACCAGGGGACCCTGCTCAATGTGGACGAGCAGCCCCGTATCGCCATGCGGGTCAGGACCTTTCACCTGTTGCTGGAAGGGCTGCTGGACGCCTGTCAATCCGGCGGGCCGGATGCCCAACGGGTCGCCCTGGTTACGGTGGGCCGTCGCTGCGGTCGGGATTTTGCCGCCGAGCTCAACGACAGCTTCGAGCGGGAGGGTGTCACGGCGTCGTTTTCCCAGCGTATCGAGCGGTGGGCGGAGTTCGACTCCGGGGTCATCGGCGTGATCCACCCCATGGCGATCGACGAGACCTTCGGGGCGATGTGGCTGCGAGTGGTCGGCGATGCCTTCGGACTCCACCCGGACTAGTTTCCCGACGATCAGGGCAAGGATCTGCGCAGCTTCTTCGAGGGCTACCTGGAAGGCGTCATCGGTGACATCTTCCAGGCCGTGGCAGCCGAGGATGACCACCCTGGGCTGGCGGTCTGGACCGTCACAGAGGACGAGCTACCGCCGGGGCTCGGTCACGGTGTACGGTCGGGCGCGGTCAATTACTATCGGGTCTCGGTGGCGAGCAGCGGGGACCATGCCTAAACCCAGGATCTGCCTCATTGTCGGAGAGATGACACCCGGCGATGCGCCAGGGGGAAATTGACACCTGTGCTCGGGATGGAAGCAGCGCCGCATCCAAAGCGGCGGCGGGCTGGTGCCGCTCGGCAGCATCTGGGTTACACTGACTGCCGCAGCTTCCTGTCAGTACCGGGGTAAGGTTGCCGCCGCACTCCAAGACTTCCGGTGGACCGCCCTGGTCCGGTATGAATCGGCCCACCCCGACTCGGATTGAGGTCCTGCAGCGACCGTCGCTCCGACCCGTGAAATCTTTACGGTGGTTGGCCAGATATGGGCTAGAAGTAGGCCTTTAAGACGAGCGAGGCAACGCCGGCCAACAGCACTCCGATCATCCAGCGATTAGGGCGGAGCTCACCGTCCACACGCTCGAAACGGGCATCCAACTTCGCCGCTAACCGCTCGATATCGAGCCTGGTGGCTACGCCTGCTTCACCCTGGGTCTCCGAAAAGGCATCGGCCACCGCTTCGGCCTGCCGAGGCTCGAATCCGGCCGCTTCCAGCCTGCGGATGAATTTGTGCGTATCGAAAGTTATGGTTGTCATCGCACGGAGAATAGGAAACTCTCGGGAAGCGTCAATACGGCTTATCATCTCGACCGTAGGGAGAGATCTTCCATACGCAAGTCATGCGGTCGGTTGGGCACAAGATCTCTCCTCCGTCGGGATAAGGATTTCTCGCTGTGCCCGCAATGACACTCAATGTCAACACCACCTAGCGAATAATGTCCGTAACCTGCCAGGTCTTATCCTGGAATGTCATGCGGACATGGGTGGCGTTTTTACCGAGTTCTCCCAGGCGGATGAGGAAGCGGTCGTAGGACTCGAAGAACGCGAAGGTGATGGCGGCCATGAAGTAGGGCGGCCGTTTGTCGGTTGCCTGGGCGGCGGCCTCCTTGAGGGTATCGCGGGCCCAGGGCAGGTTAATGGCCTGCTCTAGGGCGGCGTCACCCAGGCGCCGCAGATTCTGTTGCAGCCAGGCCAGGGGGCTGTCGGCGCCTGGGGGATGGGGTTGGGGGAGACTCAGGCCACCTTCCAGGCGTTCCTTATAGTTGCGACGGATGGCCGGTATGTCCAGGAGCTGCTCCAGGGTCCGCATGTCGTTCTTGCCGAGGGCGTTGTCGAGGCGATAGACCTGGTAATAGGGCCAGACGATGAAGGCCACGAGGGCGAACAGGAGTAGGTAACGGAGGAGTCGCATCTCGATAGTCCTCTGGCAGGGAATGGTTTCTCTTGCGCAGGCGTCGGGTAGCCTGATCTGTTTTAGACTGCATTCCCCATATTTTACCCCATCGGGCTTGGGACAGGGGGCGAAGCAGTCCTGAATGATTTGGCGTTGTTTGGAGGATTCGACTCGAGGTCTCGGGGCTCATAATAGCCGGAGGCCGGCGACCGAAAGCCAGGGCGAGTGCGTATAAATTTGTTGGCGATTAACAGGTTGCTGCCAGCTTGCGGTCGTCAGCCGCAACTGTGGTAGTTTACCATGAACGGTTAGGCACCGGCTTGCCGGCGCTGGGCTGGAAGGCAACCAAGCCGGCGGGTCGAACCTCAGGAAAGCGCGGGTAAGCCCCGCACCTATCGCTGCCGCCCGGTCGGTCGACGGCGATAGGTGCGGGGCTTGCCCGCACCTACCAGATTGGGAGCCTTCCAGCGCCGGGAAAACCAATCCGGCAACATCATGTTTTCAGGAAGATTTATACGCGCTCACCCTGGACCGGAAGCGACTTGTGCGGGTTCGGCGTATAATCTGAGTCGGTCACAGGCTGACGGGAGGACGCTGAGGTGGATGATCTGACGCGGACACTCGCCCTCTCTCTGGGCGCCGGTTGGGCCAGCGGGATCAATCTGCATGCCGCGATCCTGGTGTTGGGCTTGCTTGGGGCCGCCGGCCGGATGGCGCTCCCGGAGGGCATGGAGGTGCTGGCCGATCCGCTGGTCATGTTCGCTGCCGGGTTTATGTATCTGGTGGAGTTCTTCACCGATAAGGTCCCCGGCGTGGATACGGTCTGGGATACCCTGCATACCTTTGTGCGCATCCCGGGCCGGGGCCATGCTGGCAGGTGGTGCGGTGGGGGATGTGGGCCTCGGCGCCGAGCTTGCGGCGGCGCTCCTGGGCGGCGGCATGGCCCCGGCCTCCCACGCCAAAGGCTGGGACCAGGGTGCTCATCAACACCTCGCCTGAGCCATTCACCAACTGGACGGCCTCCATCCTGGAAGATTTCAGCGTCGTGGCCGGTCTGCTGGTGGCGGTCAATTATCCGATAGTGTTTCTGGTGCTCCTGGTTCTCTTCCTGCTGGAGGCAAAGCCCCCAGGACAGGACCGGGGCCAACCGCCCGGTTCGACCTGACCGAGCGATGCGGGATAGGGGATATGGGGTAGTGGTTAGGGTTTAAGTGGAAACATAGCCGATAGCAGGGTATTGGGCGCCATGCGCTGCACCCCCTCTTCCTCCGGGAGAGGGCCGGGGAGAGGGGATCAAGAAGGATAGGAAGTAGTTGATGAACCTCCTCATAGGCTACCACTCGAAAATTTACCACTACCGAGATATGAACATACCGCAAGATCCGGGGGACGCTATCGAGGTCTATCTGGTGGGGGGGGCCGTGCGGGATCGGCTGCTCGGACGGTCCCCTACCGACCGTGATTTCGTGGTCGTCGGCGCCACCCCGGAGGCGATGATCGCGCGGGGCTTTCGGCAGGTGGGAAAGGACTTTCCGGTCTTTCTACACCCGCAGACCAAGGAGGAGTACGCCCTGGCTCGCACCGAGCGCAAGATCGGACCTGGCTATCGGGGGTTCCTGTTCCATGCGGCACCGGACGTAACCCTGGAAGAGGACCTGCGGCGTCGGGATCTCACTATCAATGCCTTGGCCGAGGACACCCAAGGCAATCTCATCGATTACTATGGCGGCCGCTCGGATCTGGAGAACCGGATACTGCGGCATGTCTCGCCCGCGTTTGCTGAGGACCCGGTGCGTCTGCTGCGGCTGGCCCGATACGCCGCGCGCTACGCGGAGTTGGGCTTTACGGTGGCGGACGAGACCATGGCTCTGCTGCGGTCCATGGTGGACCAAGGCGAGGTGGACGCCTTGGTCCCGGAACGGGTGTGGCAGGAGCTTGTCAAGGCGCTCGCGACACCCCAGCCTGCGCGCTTTTTCGAGGTCCTGCGCGAAGCCGGGGCCTTGGCGAGGCTGATGCCGGAGGTGGATCGCCTGTTCGGGGTCCCCCAGCCTGCGCGCTGGCATCCGGAGATCGACACGGGTGTCCATACCATGATGGTCGTGGATATGGCCGTCCGCCTGACCTCTGATCCCCTGATATCCGATCCAAAGACGGGCGGTCCGGAAACAGCTGATTCGGAAACAGCCAATCTGGAAGTAGTGTTTGCCGCCCTGACCCATGATCTTGGCAAGGGCACCACGCCGCCGGATATCCTGCCGAGTCACTGGGGGCACGAGCAGCGCAGCCTAGCCCTGGTTGGGGAGCTGTGTGACCGGCTCAAGGCCCCGCGCCGCTTCCGGGGGCTGGCACGGGGCGTGGCGCGCTATCATGGCATAGCGCACAAGGCCGATGAGCTGCGTCCGGGGACAGTACTTGAGTTGTTGGAGGGCCTGGATGCCTTCCGCCGCCCCGAGCGTTTCAAGCAGGCGCTGATCGCCTTCGAGGCGGATTACCGGGGCCGCGCAGGTTACCAAGAACGCACATATCCCCAGGCCCCACGGCTGCGCCGGTTATTGGCAGCGGCCGAGGCGGTGAATATCCGGGCCGTGGTTGCCGCGACACCCGAACCGGCGAAGATCCCACAGCGCATTCGCGACGCCCGCATCCGGGCCTTGCGGGAGGCGATGCGTGATTACTGAGCCGGTGATTGGTTTTTCTACCTCGGCAATCACTGGTTGATAGACAATGTTTTTAGCTTCGGAAAGACATTGATATATCTTTTTTGTATTCTTTCAACTAGCTGTTTTGCCAGCGTTTCATCATAAGTATGGACAGAAAGGTTTCTGTCTTCGATGATATCCAACCAGGTTTGTTCATTGCTTCAATAACTTTAGTGTGCGAAGCGCATCATAGTTGAAACTATGGACGTTAAGTCCCTTCACTTTCAGTCCGTAGCTTGTCCACGGATGAGGACGTTAGTCCTCCAGACTATGGACTTTCAGTCCATAGTGGTTGATCTAATATCAGATCCTGCTGATAGGCTTTGCTCAAGGTGTCTTTAGGTGTTGTACTTGGTGTGCCCTTATCCGCCAGGTAAGCTTTAAGGAATTTCCAGGATAATTCATAAGTAAACTCGAAGTTTTGGATAATCCCGGCGATATCTCTTTTGTTCCGGATGGGAAGACCCAAGGCTTCCTCTAAACTGAGCAATGCTTTTTTCAGATTTTCCTGTTTTTATGGATGAAAAAGTCTAATGACGCAACGACTGAGGTAACCGCATGTTCGAATGGATTTTCAGCCCGGAGGCCTGGCTTGCGCTCGTTACCCTGACGGCGTTGGAGATTGTGCTGGGGATCGACAACATTATCTTCATCTCCATCGTTGTCGCCAAGCTGCCGGACGCCAAGCGCCATCGGACCCGGATCCGGGGCCTGGCGTTGGCGATGATCACTCGCATCCTGTTGCTCTTGTCCCTGGTCTGGATGATGCGTCTGACCAGCCCTTTGTTTGCCGTTTTCGGGCACGAGATCTCCGGCCGCGACCTGATCCTCATCGGCGGTGGTCTGTTCCTACTGTGGAGTAGTACGCGGGAGATCTGGGAGAGCCTGGAAGGGGCCGGGGAGACGGAGGCAAACAGGCAGTTCAAGGTCGCCTCCAGCTATCCGCTCGTGCTGGGGCAGATCGCCGTTATGGATATCGTGTTTTCCCTGGACTCGGTGATCACCGCGGTGGGTATGGCGCGTGACGTGCCGGTGATGGTCCTGGCGATCATGATCGCCGTCGGTGTCATGATGCTGTCGGCCAAGTCGATCGGTGATTTCGTGGATACCCACCCGAGCATCAAGATATTGGCCCTGAGCTTCCTCATCCTGATCGGCGTGGCGCTCATCGGGGAGGGTCTGGAACAACCGATTCCAAAGGGTTATATCTATTTCGCGATGGCGTTCTCGGTGGCCGTGGAGACCCTCAACAATCGTATGCGCAAAAAACGCGATGAGACCGCTCGTTTGGGTGAGTCACCGTCCGAACAGCATGCGCAGACTTCGGGTCGCACTGACCAAGGGACGGACTAGGGTTCCTTGAAGACCCTCATCACACATGAGTCAAGTTTGTGCACGGCACAAAAAACTCGCGCCTCCTGGACTTAAGGTGAAGCCTCGCTAACTCGTAGATCCTATGAAGGCCCGCAGCAGATTAACCGATAGTACAGGATTAACAGGATTTTTGCGCTTGCTGGTTTGGTCAGGGCGTGACCGGGCGTCGGAAATTCAAGAACGACAAACATCGTGTAAATCCTGTGTAATTCTGTCAATCCTGTCTGATTGGCGTTTTGCGACGACGCTCGAGTTGGGTACTCGGTGGTCTGAGGCCAAGCCTCGCTAGGCATAAACTACGAATCATGCGACTCTGCGGAATCGGATTGCTTAAATGAGATTCTTTGCTCGTTTCCCGGCGCTTATATCGCCGTGGATCCGGTCACCGGGGGTGAGCCGGCGCGGGAATTCGTCGGACTCGAGGTGCCGCCCTTGTTCGCCACTTCGGAGTCCGGTAAAAAATTCATACTCCGTTCCAGAACCCTTGGATCCCTGAATACCGGTTCCCCCGTCTACTACCGGCACATCGAGGTCGGACAGGTGGTCGGCTTCAAGCTCAATCAGGATGGGGAGGCCGTCAGCATCGAGCTTTTTATCGCCGAGCCCCATGATCGATTGGTCCTGACCAATACCCGCTTCTGGAACGCGAGCGGCGTCGATTTCAAATTGGATGCGGATGGCCTGACCGTGGACACCCAGTCCATGCTCTCGGTATTGGTCGGGGGAGTAGCCTTCGATACGCCGCCGACTCTGGAGGAGAAAGGGAAACCCGCGGCCGCAGACCATTCCTTCCACCTCTATGCCAGCCGCAAAGAGGCCCACGAAAGGACCTACCGGGAAAAGGAATACTACCTACTGTTCTTTGAGGGGTCGGCACGTGGTCTGAGCGTGGGGGCTCCGATTCTGTTCAAGGGTATCAAGTTGGGCCGGGGGTGTTAGACGTGCGGCTCGAGTTCGATGTGGAGAAGTTCAAATCCCAGATCCCGGTCTTGATCGAGCTCGAGCCTCAGCGGGTCCGGCTCGTCGGCGGCGATTACGAAGCGATCAAAAAGATCGACCCCATGGAGCGATTCGTCAGGGAGGGGTTGCGGGCCCAGCTCAAGTCCGGGAGCCTAATCACCGGTCGGCTCTATGTGGAGCTGGTTTTTTTCGATGCTGCGCCGGCGGCTAAGCTCGGGGAACATAACGGGTATCCGGTGATTCCCTCCATAGCGTCCGCCCAGCTGGAGGAGCTGACCAACCAAGCGGCCGAGTTCATGAACACATTGAACGCGCTGCCGCTGCGGGAGATCGGGAACGACCTCCGAGATACCGTCAAGGGGGCAAAGGAAATCGCCACTTCCAAGGCGCTGGACCGATCCCTGGTGGAGCTCGAGTCCGCGCTCCGACGGGCGGGCAAAACGGCGCGGGATCTGGACCGAGAGGTGGTTCCTCAGCTGGGCGCGGCCTTGAAACAGGCCCGGGTTGTCCTCACTTCGACGGACGAGTTGGTGGCGCCGGATTCGGCGCTCTATCTGGAACTCAGACGAATGCTGAAAGAGCTTTCCGCTGCCGCACGCTCCATCCATGGGATGGCGGACTACCTGGGACGGCATCCAAAGGCCCTTCTCAAGGGCAAAGGGGGATTGCGATGATGACTCGATTTGCTGCGGGATGCGCCGCCTTATTGATCGCCGGTTTGATGCTGGGCGGCTGCGTTACTGCGCCTTCTTCTTTTTATACGCTGAACTCGACGCTACCGGCTACTGAGGAATCGGCAGCGCCCCTTCCAGGCCAGAATCTGGCCGTCGGGATCGGACCGGTGCGCTTTCCGGCGTTTCTCGATCGGCCCCAGATTGTGGCCCGTACCACCCCATAATCAACTCCGAGTGGACGAGTTCCATCGCTGGGGCGGCTCCCTGGAAGACGACTTCCTGCGGGTGCTGAGCGAAAACCTGGGCCAGCTGCTGGGTACCAGTCGGATTTTCGTGGAGCCGGCGGAGATGCGCTTTCCATTGGACTTCCGGGTCGTCGCGAACGTGCTGAAGTTCGAGGGCACACCCGAGGGCGATGCCCTATTCAAGGTGCGTTGGGGGATACTGGACGCACACATGCTGCAGGCCCTCGTGATTAGGGATGACACCTATCGCAGCCGGGCCGCGAGTTCGAAACCGGGGGCCATGGTCGCTGCCTTGAGCGAGACCCTGTCCGCCTTCAGTCGTGACATGGCCGAACAGCTGCGTGGTCTCGCCAAGACCGAGGTGGCGCCCACGCCCCCCGAGCCCCCCAGCGATCGGGCCGTAAATGAACGGGCCGGTTTCCTGCCGGTCTCCGGCCTGCCGTTGCCTTCCGCGGAGGTAGAGGAAGCGACTGTTGGTAGCCGGTGACTGGAAGCTAGTAGTTGGATTAGTTGGTATCCAGCCCGATGTAGTCCCAAAGCTTGCGTCCGAGGTTGACCTCGGCGGGGGGTGGCTTGTCGTCCAACAAGCGGCCGGCGCGGCGGTTTAAGGTCAATACCCGTTCGGCATCCGCCGCCAGCTTGTCTTTGCCGAGGTGCTTATAGGCTGCGATCAGGATCTCTAAGGCATCCTCGACGGCGCTGGTGCGCTGGTAGTGCTCGATGACATGCTGACAGCGGTTGGCTGCCGCCACGTAGGCCTGACGCTTCATGTAGTAACGGGCGACGTGAATCTCGTTTTTAGCCAGGTTATTCCGTAGAAAGAGCATGCGCTGGTGGGCATCGGGGGCGTATTTGCTGTCCGGAAACAAACGCACCAGCTCGGCAAAATCCTGGAAGGCATCCAGCGCGGAGCCGGGATCCCGTTGGGACGGGTCGGTGGGGATATAGCGGTCGAGGAAGCCGACACTGCGGTTGTAGTTGACAATACCCTTCAGGTAGTAGGCATAGTCGACATAGGGATGCCGGGGGTAGAGCTTGACGAAGCGGTCGGCCGCGGCGATCGCCGACTCGGGTTCCCCGGCCTTGTAATGGGCGTAGGCCACATCGAGCTGGGACTGCATGGCGTAGCGCCCGAACGGGTAGCGGGTCTCCAGCTTTTCGTAATACTCGATGGCCCGTGCGTAGTTGCCCGCGGCGAGCTCCGCGGCCGCCTCCGAGTAGAGCTTGGTCACATTCCAGGCCCTGGTCGGATCCTTATGGCTCTGCAACCAGCTACAAGCCGTCAGGGTGAACGCAAGCGCGCAGACGAGCGTCGATCGAATCCGGATCATGCCGCAATTTGCCCAGACTAAGAAGGATCGGATTATACTGAAACGCCGCATCTCGGGGCAGCCGTTCGTCCCGACGCAGGGCGAGCGCGTATAAATTTGTTGTCGATTGAGGTTGCTGCCAGCTTCGGGTCGTCAGCCGCACCTGCGGTGGTTCGCCATGATCGGTAGGCGCCGGCTTGCCGGCGCTGGGCTGGAAGGCAACCAAGCCGGCCGGTCGAAGCTCGGGAAAGCGCAGGCAAGCCCCGCACCTACGAGCCTTCCAGCGCAGGGAAAACCAATCCAGCAACTTCATGTTTTCAGCAAGACTTATACACGTTCACCCTGCGTCCCAACGCCATTGCGGGAAGCCGGCATGAAGGACGCCGACCGGGCAGTCCCCGCGGAACACTATCTACGCGTCGATCCGGCGCTGGCGGGACGCCGGCTCGACCAGGCCCTTGCCGAGCTGCTGCCCGCATACTCTCGCAGCCACTTGCAGCGACTGCTCGACCAGGGCCTGGTGCTGGTGGATGGCAGGAGCCGCCGGCGCCGCGATAAGGTGCGGGGCGGTGAGGAGGTATGCCTGAGGTTGACGCCGGAACCTTGCAACCCGTGTGTTGCCCAACCGATTGCCCTGGATATCCTGTTCGAGGACGACCAGCTGCTCGTGGTCAACAAGCCGGCGGGATTGGTGGTCCATCCCGCTGCCGGGAACCGGGACGGTACCTTGCAGAACGCCTTGCTGCATCATCTCCCCCAACTGGAGTCGGTGCCGCGGGCCGGAATCGTGCACCGACTCGATAAGGACACCAGTGGGCTCCTGGTGGTAGCCAAGACGCTCTTGGCCCACAAGTCCCTAGTGGATCAGCTGCAAGGGCATAGCCTGTACCGGGAGTATCGCGCCCTGGTCCAGGGTGTCCCGGTCGCGGGGGGGACCATCGACGCACCCATCGGCCGCGACCCGTTCCACCGCGCCAGGATGGCCGTGGTTGTGGGAGGTCGGCCAGCCGTGACCCACTACCGGGTCCGGGAACGGTTCGACGCCCATACGCTGCTTAGCGTGCGGCTCCGGACCGGCCGCACCCATCAGATCCGGGTCCATATGATCCACATCCGCCATCCCTTGGTGGGGGACCGGACCTACGGCGGTCGCCCACGGCTGCCCCGGGGCGCGGGTGTGCGCCTGATCGAGGCCCTGCAGGGGTTTCCCCGCCAGGCCCTGCACGCCACTGCCCTGGGATGTGACCACCCGGCGACCGGAGCGGCCATGCATTGGGAGATCCTGCTACCTGAGGATATGCGGGAGTTGCTGAGCCTGTTGCGGGGACAGAATAGATCTGGGGCCTGTTGACTTTTAACGCTAACCGATGTCAGTTGTCAGAGGACAGTTATCAGTTGGCAGTGGTCAAGAAGATACCGGTTAGCGGACCTGTATAAGTCCTAGTACCCCATTTCACCTTATTTTTCGCTCTCAGAGCCTCCCAAACGCGTCACGGCAAGGCACAGCGCGCAGGGAATAGCTCCCTCTATTGCCAAGCGCTGTAGCGCCGCCTTGGCGTGTTTGGGGGGCTCCCTTCGGGCGCGACGAGAGGTGGCCAGCTGCGTTGTTGCGCGAGCTTGAAAGAGGACGGGCTATTCTGGCGCTCGCGCGCCTCGTAGCTGGCCGCCTCTCGCTGCGCTGGGAACGGAAAATAAGGTGAAATGGGGTACTAGGTTCTTTATGGATTCCGGACTGTTACCATCCCCTCCGACACGACCGCGGTGCGACCGTAGGGTGGGCTGTGCCCACCGACCGGGTTTCCAGTCACCAGCGGCTCGTCGCCGGTCTCCTCTGCATTGATGCGGTTCGCGCCCCCTTACGGTGTCATCCTATAAGACCTACCACGCTCACCGCATCCTACACTCAATGTCAACAGTCCTAGAGTGGATTGAACCGAGTTGGCCCGCCCCGCCGCAGGTGCGGGCCCTGTGCACGACGCGCGGCGGAGGTGTCAGTACCGGCCCCTTTGCCGGCCTGAATCTGGCCTATCATGTGGGGGATGAGCCGTCCCTGGTGGCGCAGAATCGCGCCCTGCTGCGCGCGCGCCTCGGCCTGCCCGCGGAGCCCCATTGGTTACGGCAGGTCCATGGTTGCAGGGTCGCCGATGCGGTCAGGGATCCCAGGGATTGCCAGGCGGATGCCGTGATCGCTGCGCGCCCGCGGGAGGTCTGTGCCGTGCTGACCGCGGATTGTCTCCCGCTGTTGCTATGCGATGCGGCGGGGACCCGCGTAGCGGCAGTGCATGCAGGCTGGCGGGGCCTGGCGCAGGGTGTCATCGAGGCGACCATCGTCCGGCTCGCAGTGTCTCCCCGAGCGGTCCTGTGCTGGTTGGGACCGGCCATCGGTCCGCAGGCATTCGAAGTGGGAGCCGAGGTCTGGGCCCGTTTCCTCGCGCAGGGGGGTGAGGACACCAAGGCCGCGTTCGTACCGACGCCTGGGGACAAATGGTTGGCGAATCTCTATGCCTTGGCCCGTGAACGTCTGCGCGCCTGTGGTGTCGACCAGATCCGGGGCGGTGAGTTCTGTACCTATTCCGACCCTCAGCGCTTCTTCTCCTACCGGCGCGACCAGGTTACCGGGCGTATGGCGAGCCTGATCTGGATCGATCCGGACACCACGACGGTGAAGCGACCCTTAACCTAGTACAGGTGCTTTCAACGACCGATAACATCTAACATCTTGAGCGGTAGCGGGTATTGTTTTAACTATGAATCACGCGAATCAACACGAATATCCCCATGGGCGCAAACAACCTAATTCGCGCGGATTCGCGTGATTCGTAGTTTTCCTCTCTTTTGCCGAGCGATTCCAGAAACAGGGAATTGCGCGTACTATTTGAAGGGTTGCAAACGACGATGAGGTGGATCTTGGCAGACTGGAGCATGCTTACTTTGGTCGGAGTGGACAGGCCCGGTATCGTCGCGCGTGTGACGCGCGCCGTTTTCGAGGCCGGTGGTAACCTCGGCGAGGCGTCGGTGCTTCGTCTCGGCGGCAATTTCACTATTATGATGATAGAGTGGCCCTTATGAGACAGCGCCTGATTCCGTTGCTGATTGCCTTTTTGCTGGCATTGCCCGCCGAGTTGGTCTGCGCCAAGTCTCAAGACGTCCCGATTTCGAGCCTGGTGCCTACATCCCGCCAACAACGGGCCACGATGATCATCAATCAGACGCTGGAGCACTTTCATTACCGCAAAATGGTCTTGGACGACGGGTTTGCCGAGCAGATCTTCAAGAAATACCTCGCAGCGTTGGACCCCAACCGATCTTTCTTTTTGCGGGGGGATGTCGATCACTTGAAGCACAGTGTCCATCGTCTAGACAACGACTTGGCGCAGAGTAAGCTCGACCTCGCCTTCGAGATCTTCCGTCTCTACCGTCAGCGGGTCGACGAGCGGGTCCGGTTTGCCCTGTCCCTGTTGGACGCCGGATTCGATTTCAAGCACCCGGAGAGCTACCGTTTCGACCGTTCCGAGGCGGAACGTGCAAGGAACCGTGCCGAGCTCGACGAAATCTGGCGCAAGCGGGTAAAGAACGACTGGCTCGGGCTGCGTCTCTCCAAAGAGAAAGAAAATAAAATTCCGGGACTCCTGCACAAACGTTACCAAGGGTTGGCACGGCGTGTCCGGCAATTCGACAGCGACGATGTCTTCCAGACCTTCGTCAATGCCTACACCGAAAGTCTGGAGCCCCATACGAGCTACATGTCGTCGAGCACCTCGGAGAACTTCGACATCAGCATGCGGCTCTCCCTCGAAGGCATCGGTGCGGTACTGCGCGGAGAGAACGAGTACACGGTGGTACAACGTATCCTCCCCGGAGGACCGGCACATCAAAGTGGCCTGATTCACAGCGGCGATTACATCGTCGGCGTGGCTCAAGGGAAGGGTGTGATGGAGGACGTGATCGGCTGGCGTCTGCAGGATATCGTCGACATGATCCGTGGTCCCAAGGGGTCGGTGGTGCGCCTCCGGATCCGACCCAAGTCCTCGGGATCGGACGGAGCGACCCGTGAGATCTCCATCGTACGCAACGAGATCAAGCTCGAAGATCAGGCCACCAAGAGCTATCTGATCGATGATGTGGAGACTGTCCCCAGGGTGCGTATCGGGGTCATAGAGATCCCGGCTTTCTACCGCGATTTCCGAGCCGAATCGAAGGGGAACAAAGATTTCCGCAGCACAACCCAGGACGTGCGGGACCTGATCCGAAGACTCGAACGCCAAGGCGTAGACGGCATTGTGGTGGATCTGCGCGGCAATGGGGGCGGCTTCCTTACCGAGGCAACCGCGTTGACGGGGCTCTTCGTCGACGCGGGCCCGATCGTGCAGGTGAAGGACACCTTCGGCAAGGTCGAGGTCGAGACAGATCCGGATCCGGGCATCGTCTATAAGGGACCCTTGGCCGTGCTCGTCGACCGCAACAGTGCCTCCGCCTCCGAGATCTTCGCCGCTGCGATGCAGGACTATGGTCGTGGGATCATTATCGGCGAGCCGACATTCGGCAAGGGAACAGTCCAGACCCTGATCGATCTCAATCGCTTCGTCCCCAACCAGGAAGACGATCTCGGGCGTCTACGCCTTACGGTAGCGGAGTTCTTCCGTATCAGCGGCGGCAGTACGCAGCTACGCGGTGTGGTGCCTGACATCCCATTCCCAACGCTGGCGGACTCCGACGACCACGGGGAGCGCGCCCTGGACAATCCGCTGCCATGGGCCAGGATCGACGCAGCCGATTACGCCCGGTTCTCTCTGAACGGAGTGGGAATACGGTTGCTTCGGCAACGCTCCGAGCAGCGCATCCGTCGTGACCCCGGATTCGACATGCTGATTGCCCGGGAGCAAGTGCTCGGAGAGTTGGAGGATCAAATCGTCGTTTCGCTCCGCGAGCGGGATAGACGTATCGAGTCGAAACGACGCGAACGTGTACTCAAGGATCAGCGCAATGCATTTTTGCGGACGCAGGGCATCCATCCAGTGGACGAAGATGCCGATGAGGTGGATCAGGACGCTTTGGAGAAGCAGCAGGAAGTCATTGCGCGGATCCAGGTAAAGGAGACGACCCGCATCCTCGCCGATGCCATTCGCCTCGGTTCTCGCGGCTGGCCGCGCTCCGCCATGCGCGACTGATTCCGGACCCGGTCCAGGTTACGCGTGCCTAGTACCCCATTTCACCTTATTTTTGGTTTTCAGCGCGGCGAGAGGCGGCCAGCTGTGAGGCGCGCGAACGCCGGAATAGCCCGTCCTCTTTCAAGCTCGCGCAACACCGCAGCTGGTCGCCTCTCGTCGCGCCCGAAGGGAGCCCCCCAACGCGCCAAGGCGGCGTTACAGCGCTTGGCAAGAGAGGGAGCTATTCCCTGTGCGCTGTGCCTTGCCGCGTTTGGGAGGCTCTGAGAGCGAAAAATAAGGTGAAATGGGGTACTAGACCAAATCCTGAATCGGGGGATCTCCGCAGCACTCGACATGCGGAGTCTTATTCATGTGGAATATTCCCAACCTGTTGACTCTGTTGCGTATCCTATTGATTCCGGTCTTCGTCGGGATCTTTTATATCGCCATTTTCTGGGCCCCTTTCGTCTGTGCCCTCGTATTCAGCGTTGCTGCGCTCACGGACTGGCTCGACGGGTACCTGGCCCGGCGCTGGCAGCAGGCTTCACCCTTCGGTGCCTTTCTCGATCCGGTGGCCGACAAGCTCATGGTCGCCGTGGCGCTGGTGCTGCTGGTGCAGTCGGATCCACGGGCAGTCCTGGCCCTCCCGGCGGCAATCATCATCGGCCGCGAAATCGCCGTCTCCGCCCTACGCGAGTGGATGGCCCAGCTCGGGGCCCGGACGCAGGTCGCCGTCTCAAAAGTCGCAAAGTTCAAGACCACGGCGCAGATGATCGCCATCATCCTGTTGATTTTCAGTCGGGACGATACGGACTCGCCGCTTTACGGTTTCGGGATGGGGTTGCTCTGCATCGCCGCGGTCCTGACCCTCTGGTCCATGCTGCTCTATTTACGTGCAGCTTGGCCGAGCTTGAAGTCCCCGGACAGACCGTTGAATGGTGAGGAAAAACAATAGGCTACTCGAACAGACTCCTGAATGCGCCGGTAAACTGCTTATAGGTCTCCCAACCGTCCTTGTCCATCACCTGGTCGATGACCCAGCGGTTCTCCTCCTGCTGTCCCATGACACACTGTATTTCGTAGCCCAGGTGCCGCAGGAAGGGATAGCCAGGTCCTTCGTCGTCGAAGTGGAGCTGGGCGTACTCGTCGGAACGCCGGTTGAGCAATGCGATAAAGGGGCGACCATGTTCGCCGCCGCCGAAGAGGTCGCGACTGTTGTCCTGGAGGTGTTCAATGACCTTGGTGACGACAGTGGTAATCAGGGTGCGGCGGTCATCTTCGCTCATGATGCCGTAACATAGGCGGTCGGCGATCTGGATCAGGAAAACGAGATACTCCTGGATGACCGCCATACGTTGCCGATCGTCCGTATAGACGAAACGCTCACAATGCAGGTTGACGGCCTTCTCCACGGAAAGACGCCAGGCAATAAAGGCGAGTGCACCCGCGATCTCCGGCACGGACCTTTCCTGCTCCGCATTCTCTGCATTCCACCAATGACTCTTGATTCTCAGTGCCACCTTTTCCTCCTCCCCTGCAACCCAATACCATACAACTGAGTCAAGTTTGTGCACGGCACGAAACATTCCCGCCTGGTGGGCTTAGAGACTGTCTAAGAACTAACTAACCCGTAGGGTGGGCTGTGCCCACCGAATACGACGCCTGACCGGTGGGCACAGCCCACCCTACGGGTACGGTTCTATGAAAATCAATGGCTTAGTTTTTAGACAGCCTCTTAGGGCGACGTCTCGTCGGCTAATGGTACAGGATTAACAGGATGTTCAGGATTAACAGGATTTTTTGGTGTGAAGAATGCTTGCCGGTTTGGTCAGAGCGTGATCGGGCGTCGGAAATTCAGGAAAGATAAACATCCTGTAAATCCTGTGTAATCCTGTCAATCCTGTCCGATTGGCGTTTTGCGGCGACGCTCGAGTTGGGCACTCGTGGGCTTGAGGCGAAGCCTCGCTGGCGTTCTTTGTAAATAGGCTGTGCCCATCGACGACTGACCCAACTACAATAGAGACTACGGTTTTTGATCGCGGAATAGTCCAGGTCAAGAGAACCCTTCCAATGCACCACTCGACCCGATGGCATGTCTGCGAGGATGCCGCCGCCGTCGCCGCCGAGGCCGCGCGGCGTATCCTGGCCGCGGCCGAGACGTCGATCGCGGCGCGCAGCGCCTTTCGCATGGTGTTGGCCGGCGGGCGCACACCACTCCGGACCTACCGGCTATTATCCCAAACAGCGGCCGACTGGACCGGCTGGCACCTCTATTTCAGCGACGAGCGTTGCCTACCGCCCGATCACGACGGACGCAACAGCCGGGCCGCCGCCCTTGCCTGGCTCGACCGGGTCCCGATCCCCGCAGCGAATATCCACCCCATTCCCGCCGAACTCGGGGCCGAAGCGGCCGCTGCCGCTTATCGGCATTCGGTGAGCGTCGCCCTGTCCTTCGATCTGGTCACCCTAGGAATGGGGGAAGACGGCCACACCGCCAGCCTCTTCCCGGGCCAGGTACATCCGGCTGCGGAACTGACGCATCCCATCCATGGGGCGCCCAAACCCCCACCGGACCGGGTCAGCCTGAGCGCGCACGCCTTGAACGAGTCCCGCGCGATCATGATCTTAGCGACGGGGGCCGAAAAAAGGGGTCCCATCGCCGCATGGAGGGCGGGCGAGCCCCTGCCGGTGGCCGGTATCGGTAGCACCAGGGGGGTGGACGTCCTGATCGATCGGGACGCCAACGGGGCCTGATACTCTGTAGACTTTGCTCAGGCCTTACGGATATCTCAAACAATCCACGGCGGTGAGATCCATGCCAGTCAATCCCATCAGCAGTGCCGGCTATCTCCTCAAAGGCATGCGACTCATCATGCAACCGGGACTCCGGCGCTTCGTGATGCTACCCCTGCTGATCAACATCCTGGTGTTCTCCGCCGCCATCTGGTATGGGGTCTCCCAGTTCGAGTCCTTCCTGACCTGGATGGGGTCCCGGATCCCTTCCTGGCTCCACTGGCTGGACTGGATCCTCTGGCCCTTGTTTGTCCTGGTCCTGGTGATCCTCGTCTTCTACAGCTTCACCCTGGTGGCGAATCTGCTCGTCTCCCCTTTCAACAGTCTGCTGGCGGAGAAGGTGGAGCTGTATCTCATCGGCCGACCACTGCACGAGGACGGCGGTTGGAAGAAGACCCTGATAACGCTGGTACCCATCCTGATCGACGAGCTGAGTAAGCTGCGGTTCGCCGTCCTCGCCGCCGTCCCCTTCCTGATCCCCGGAATCAACCTGGCCGCCCCCGTGCTCTGGTTTCTTTATACGGCCTGGATACTCACCCTAGAGTACAGCGACTACCCCATGGGTAATCATGGCCTCAGGTTCCGGGAGATGCGTGCGCGTCTACGCCGGAAGCGTATGTTGGGACTCAGCTTCGGTGCCACCACAGCCGGGCTGACCATGGTCCCGGTCGTGAACTTCATCGTGATGCCGAGCGCCGTCGCAGGCGCAACCGCCATGTGGGTGGACGAGCTGAGTAGTTAGGGCAGTTAGGGCGTGTCGATCTTTGGAAGGTCCGTACAGCGGACCCTGCCGCGACAACGGGCACCAAGGCTATGAGGGGCACATCGCCGCCGGCGGTAAAGGCGCTGCTGGACAGGAGTGGCTAACCGGACTACCCACCGACCATTCGAGAGTCCGGAGGCATTATTGAAAGGCGGAAAATGGCCGTGACTGTCATGAAATTTTTGGAGGCACGGAAATAAAGCATTAGTCAGTCACGTGATGAACGCTTACCGTTATCCGCCTGGCGGCTTGTCGACACACCAGGCAGGTACCTATCGACCGGGGGGCTATGCTAAGCCGACTGACGGTCCTTCACCCCGCGACCCATCAGTCCGTGAAGAACTGTTGCTCCATCTTCACGATGAAGGTCTCACTGGTTCCCTCGGGTGTCACCTCGATGGCGAAGTTGACCTTTTCCTGGTCCTGGATCGGAAATTCGCCGATATAGTAGACCGCTCGTTGCTCCTTGATCTCGCGCATGGCAAGCGACGTGCCCTGGCCGGTTAGGGCCAAGATCTTGGCTTGAACGCGACCCGGTACCGGTGTGCCCGTGGTCCCTTCCTTCTCCTTGATCACGCTGACGTTCAGCATGCCCCGGTATTTGCTGCGCTGGATGCCGTAGGCTTTGGCTACCTCGGGGGTGAGGGTAGAGGTCGTCAAGGCGTTGTAATGGACGGTGAAGCCGCCAACGGTCGTGCTGTTTTCGGCCACCGCGGAAAAGGGTGCCGATAGCATAATAAGGGTCAGCAGCAAGGGAACAGATTGCAGGCGTTTCACTTGAGATTCCTCGATTGGCTATTGAACATATGGAGAGGCTACACGAATCGTGACTGGACAGGCGAGTTTTTGCTTCGCCTTCAAAACGGATTTCCGGTTACCAGGTTCAAGGGTGGGATCAACAGCATCTTCAGCAGAAACAGGCCGATCATGACCAGTACGGGCGAGAGGTCCAGCCCCCCGATGGGCGGTAACAGACGACGCGCCGGACCCATAACGGGCTCCGTCAAACTGTCGAGCAGGCTTGTCAACGGATGCGAGTGATAGGGGTCCGGATTGAGCCAGCTCATGATGACGCGGATGATAATGGCGAAGATGAAGATGTCGATCGTGAGATCGACCAGTTCGGGTAGCGCCCAGGCCGGTGCCCCCAGCGGATTGACCCCCGGATGCAGGATCAGGGCCACGATGCCCAGCTCGAGGCCCTTGACCAGCCAGGCCAGCACCAAGGCCGCCAAGTCCAGGCCCGCGGAGCCGGGAATCAGCCGCCGGAAGGGACGCAGGACCGGGGTCGTTACCTTGACCACGAACTGGGAAACCGGGTTGTAGAAATCCGCCTGCACCCATTGCAGGAGGAACCGCAACAGGACCACCGCCGTGAACAGGCCAAACAGGGTCTGGATCAGGAAAACGATCGGGTTGGTGAAATAAGAACCAGTCATGGGGCATCCGTAAGCAGGCGCGACAATTCCTCGGAACGCTCACACGCGGCGTTGACCGCCCGTGTAACCAGGGTTCGGATACCGCCGGACTCCAGGGTGTCCAGGGCCCGCTCCGTGGTGCCGCCGGGGGAGGTGACCCGCTCGCGCAACGCATGGGGTGAGTCATCACTCTCCATCGCCATGCGGGCGGCACCCAGCGCAGTCTGGATCGTCAGTAGCCGGGCGTTCTCCGCCTCCAAGCCGAGCCCGGTGCCCGCTTGCTCGAGGATCTCCATCAACAGGAAAAAATAGGCGGGACCACTACCGGATAGGGCAGTGACCGCATCCATCTGCGCTTCCTGGTCCACCCATCGGGTCAGGCCACCGGCGCGCAGCACCGTCTCCGCCTGGTTACGTTGGGCTGGTGAAATCTCCGGCGTGGCGTGCAGGACGATGGCCCCGGCCTGAATCATCGCCGGGGTGTTGGGTATAGCCCGCACCAGGGGGATGCCACCACCGAGCCATTCCCGGATGCTCTGCTCGCGGATGCCGGCCATCACCGAGACGAACAGCGGCCGAGATTGCCCCAAGGTCGGAGACAGCTCCCGGCACACCCGGCGGGCCAGCTGCGGCTTGACGCTCAGGACGACCAGATTGGCATCATCCACTGCTTCGGCATTATCCCCCGTGGTCCTCACACCGAAACGGGCAGCTAATGCATCACGCTTGGACGCGTCGGGATCGCCCACCACCAGCCTTCCAGAATCGTATCCATCGGCCAGGAGGCCGGCGATGAGGCTGGCAGCCATATTGCCACCGCCGATAAAAGCGATCATCTCTTTGAGCATAGGAATAAACCCGAATATCACCCCGACCTGGAGACGAATCATACGCTAAGCGGTTATAATTTCTTAATTCGCCGTAGCCATCACCAGGGGCTGTTGACATTTATCCGAACGCGGGCGATTGCGAGGAATTCTTCGTGCTGACAAGGCGCGGTGAGGAAGAATAGCCGGCCTATTTTGACGAGCCGCAACGCCGTCAGCGCGGAAAAGGGCCACAATCGGACCGTGAATGATGAATGTCAACAGCCCCTAGAACTGCGGCAACCTGGAGAGGTGCCGGAGCGGTTGAACGGGCTTGACTCGAAATCAAGTGAAGGCGTCAGCCTTCCGTGGGTTCGAACCCCACCCTCTCCGCCAATTATTTTTATAATCTATTGATTGTTAAACATAACTCAATTAGGTTTCTATTTCAGTCCGCCTTTTGGTCCACCTTTCAGATTCGAGATTTTCTCGTTCATCGCGGCGTTTTTCGCGTTGGCGGGGACGGTCTTTTCCTTAAAGAACGGCGAGTTGGCAGGTATCGGGGTCAATGTGTTGGCTTGGGTTTTGATACTTTAGCGGGTTTTGAGTTTCGTTAAAAAGGCCCCCGTATCCGCGCTCACGCGATTGCGAGCGGCAGGCAATACCACAGGTAGGGTAAGCGGAGAGCGGCTCTACGGGCTTCTCAGTAGGCCACGCGCCGGTTTGGCGTCCACGCTTGGATAACAGCGCGCGCCCTCCGGCATATCGCCAGTAGGTATTGATGGTTGGGGGATACGGCAGGTTAAAGTCGATGTTCATCCGCAGGGCCTGTCGGCAGTTGCCAGTCCGCAATGCCAGGCCGGGCCGCATTGACGGCATAGAGTCTGCCGGGTGTAGCGGGCTGGGGCCCTCCCCTTGGTCCATCGCTCGGCGCCACGAGAGGGCTTTTGAGAAGTCCCGTAGGGTATCCGGGGGTAACTCCCCGTGCCAAGCCTTCTTATCCTCCGGGGCCACCGCCGACAGCACATACCCTGGGGTAACAAGCAGATCCTTGCAGACAATCTCCAGGGCATCGAGTAGACCGTCTACCCTTCTCGGAGATTCTGCGTATAGGGATGTGGAAGTGGAAAGCTCCAAGTGTTGAAGACCGCTTATGCGGAGATCAAGCTACACCGGCGGAAGATTTTTGAGAAAGAAAAGGATGCATTTTGGGCGGCCCAGAAAGACTGAAGCCCCGCAAAATTGCTGCTACAGGGCTTCGGATGCTCCTTCCACGCATGGTGGATGAGACTGTGGATGATTGTCGCTCAATAGCGTCTTTTCTGTAATTTTCCGTGCTGCACGGTAGTATAGTCGCAGTCATCGCCTTCAGTCCCGCGTGTCTACTTCTTCCACCAGTCTGCGCATGGATCGGACGAGAGCTACAATTTCTCTCCGCTCTGCAATGGCCGCTGCCGAATAGAGGCCGTGTTTTCGAGC
>Ga0209679_1000133_pt1 | contig 36798 bp, 37 predicted proteins | sample WorMetHEROISLAND_4_FD_187408 | JGI IMG/M metagenome (GOLD analysis project Ga0209679, IMG submission 187408) | Marine gutless worms symbiont microbial communities from Max Planck institute for Marine Microbiology, Germany - Olavius sp. 2 HERON... ...
GGTCTGGTTCGTGCTCTTGGTCGCCGTCGCCTTGCAGACCAGCTTCCTCACGCCTCCCGTCGGCTTCGCGCTCTTTTACCTCAAGGGCGTCTGTCCACCCGAAGTCCGACTCAGCGATATCTATAAGAGTGTGTTGCCGTTCATCGTTCTACAGTTGATTGCGCTTCTGGTCGTGGCATTCTTTCCTACAATAGTGACTTGGTTACCAGCAGCGGCTTACGGAACCGGCCAGTAACAAGTAGGAGATCGCCACACCATGAGTGCTTCGAAACTAGTAACGGCGCGCGAGGCTGTCGCTCACGTGAAGGCGGGCGACACCGTCGCGACCGCAGGCTTCGTCGGGATCGGATTTCCGGAGGCGCTGGCCGTCGCGCTGGAAGAGCGTTTTCTGGAACAGGACGCACCCCGAGACCTGACACTGGTCTATGCCGCCGGCCAGGGGGACGGTAAGGAGCGCGGGCTGAACCATTTCGGTCATGACGGGATGGTTCGACGTGTAATCGGGGGTCATTGGGGGCTGGTGCCAAAATTAGGCGCACTGGCGAGCGACAATAAGATTGAAGCCTACAACCTGCCACAAGGCGTCATCGCACATCTCTACCGGGACATCGCTGCGGGGCGACCCGGGGCGCTCACCCGGGTAGGCCTTCATACCTTTGTCGATCCGCGCAACGACGGTGGAAAACTCAACGACATCACCACCGAAGAGATCGTGCGCCTCATGGAGATCGATGGAGAAGAGTATCTCTACTACAAGGCCTTCCCCATCAATATCGCTTTTCTACGCGGTACGACCGCCGACCGGAACGGCAATATCACCATGGAGCACGAAGCGCTGCCCTTGGAGTGTCTCGCCATCGCCCAAGCCGCAAAGAACTGTGGCGGCAAAGTGATCGTGCAGGTGAAGCGCATCACCGAGCGTCACGTGCTCAGTCCTCACCTGGTTCGCATCCCCGGAATACTGGTGGACCATGTGGTGGTGGCCGACGAAGCACATCACTGGCAAACCTTCGGCGAATCCTACAATCCCGCCTATACCGGTGAAGTAAGAGTGCCCGCAGGCTCCTCCAATGGTCTTCCCCTGGATGCCCGCAAAATCATCGGTCGTCGTGCTGCGATGGAGCTGGCCCATGGTGCCGTGGTCAATCTCGGCATCGGCATGCCGGAGATGGTGGCCGCTGTCGCCGAAGAGGAGCAGACCTTCGACCGGGTATCGCTCACCGTCGAGCCGGGTGGGATTGGCGGCGTTCCCGCGGGCGGCCTGAGTTTCGGCGCCGTCGCCAATGCCGACTCCATCATCGATCAACCCGCACAATTCGACTTCTACGACGGGGGTGGACTCGATCAGACTTTTCTCGGTATGGCGGAGGCGGATCCCAGCGGCAACGTCAATGTGAGCCGTTTTGGCCCGAAGATGGCGGGTGCGGGAGGTTTCATCAACATCAGCCAGAACGCCAAGGCCGCCTACTTTCTCGGAACTTTCACCTCCGGCGGCCAGGACTTTCGGATCAGCGACAGTCAGCTGCGCATTGTCCGCGAGGGTAAAGCGCAAAAATTCGTCGAGCAGGTCCAGCACCTCACCTTCAACGGACAGTACGCAACGGAGCGCGGCCAGAGAGTGATGTATATCACCGAACGTGCGGTGTTCCGACTCACTGCGGAGGGGTTGGAGCTCATAGAAATCGCGCCGGGTATCGACCTGGAACGGGACGTCCTCGCTCAGATGGCATTCCGCCCCCTGATCGCCGATGCCTTAAGCACCATGGACCCGCGCATCTTCAATGATGCGGTAATGGGTTTGGTCAATCATTAAGAAGCTATGGGAAATCTCAGCGGCCGTGATCTGAGCCACTGCGACTACCGGATCGCTTCAAGATAATCTGCGATTCGCTGCGCATCGACCATCTGCGTCGATCGACCTGCAAACGAGGTCGGTTTTCCACGGCTCTCCTCGGTTGGCCGCTCACCTTCACGCTCGGCAAACGTTGAACGAATCACCAATCCCTCGACGAAATCCCGAAACCGTATCGCTTCGTTCTGATGCATCAGCTCGACAGCGACCACAAGCAGGCGCACCCAATCGACGTATCGACCCGCCATCGCGTAGCCACGCACGATATGCCCGAGTTGCGTACGGCCGATGATGTGTTCATCTCCCGAGGAGACGATCATCGTTTCCGAAATTGTGCGATCGTGGGCGTAATCATTCCACGCCACGATCTTTTTCTGGTACTCGGTCATCGATAGCGGATTCGTACCCGTACGATTCAGTAATTGATCGATGGCACGCGCGGCGATATCGGCACTCAATTCATGAATACTCACCGCGGAGAGCCTTTGTGCGTCGTATCCCGATAGCGTGAAGATCTGGTGCGCCAACTCGTGGGCCAGAACCAAGGGAACGACACGCATCGTTTTATCGCGCAACAGAAGGTGCCCGACCTCAAAGTTTGCGCTTGCACTATCGAGGAGTATTGAGAATCGAGTGCTCGTGAGGATCTGCAGTTTCAGCAGTTGAAATTCCGTTTCCCCCAACACCGCTCCCGAGCCATGTTGATCGAATATGCGTTGGTACAACGCCAACATTCCCAGCAGAACCTGTTGCGTGCGACGCACCTTGTCCGGGCGCTGCAAGAAGACTTCAGGAGTATCGGCTACGAACGCCTCCAACAGCTCCGTGATGGAGGTGACGCTCCCTGTTTCGAGGCCGCGAAAACGCAATAAGTAGGGGTGATCTTTTTCGATCAGCGCCAGGTTGCATTCAACCATCGCGATGTCGGGTGTGGCGGAGAGAAGGCTGGTCTTATGCAAGCCCATTAGATAGTTCGCCAGCCACTGGGGATGGGAAAAGAGTGCGCGCCGGAGAACCGCCTTACCCACCACCTCTGTCAATTGTCGGAACTTCTCGCTACCCAATTGATGCGCGCCGAAAAAGATATAGGCAAAACTGACCGCATCCTTCTCGATCAATTGCGCCAGCTCGGTTTCCGTGAGATCGAAAAAACCGAACACCTCGGGCACGGTATTGCCTTGACGGATTTTTTGCAGGGTGGCGAAACTGACCACTAGGCCGGGAAGGTGGCGTGAAAACAGCTCGCCCCTGATGCGATCGTCTGGAAAGTAGCCCAGGAACTCCTGTAGCCGTCGCCCCTGGGGGTCGCGTTCGGCGAACACACTGATGGCGTTGGCGACCAGGTAGGGGTCTTGGTAAAGGGTGTCGAGAAACAGCGATTCCGGTATCTGTTCCGTGAGCACAGCCACAACGGAACGAAAGCGGCTAACTTCCACTCTGCTGGCAAAAATGGAGAGCGCACCCGTGAACCGGCCCTCGCCCGCGATGGCACTGGTGACCAATCGCCGGGCGTCGAGCCGATAGCGACCGTCGAGATAAGCCAAGTGACACTGTGCATCGACGGCTGCGTGAACAGATCGACCACCCAATCGAGCTGACGGGGATCCCGGCTCGCAATCAGTGCGCGCAGTTCGTCCCGGCCGTGATCGTCAAAATGCCCGTGCAACCCGGAACGACGAGACGACCCGCCCGCTCCCTGAGCCAGGTGGTGCAGAAACTCCCCGGCGCCTGTCGATTGCGCTGCGGATTCGGGCACCGGGCGAATCGCCGAAGCGGCACCCGAAAAGGGCGTAAACCCGACCACTCCCAGCAGCAGCACGACACTGCACAGTATCGATATCTTGTCCAAACCACCGAGGAAACCCACCATCCGCCCTCTTATTCTCAGGTTCAAGCTATGGAATATAGCCTACCCTCGACCAGCGCTGACAGTAGTGGATCTCATCCGCTCTCAGGGGGGTGAAATACGGGAACGGTTTCTGTATGATTGCGCCTTCCGCGAGCCCGGTGCTCGGGAGTTGATACATGTGGGTCGTTAGCTCAGTTGGTAGAGCATCTGACTTTTAATCAGGTGGTCGCAGGTTCGATTCCTGCACGACCCACCACTTCTCCTCACGGAGGCACCTTAGGTAACCCTTCCATGCCTTCGCCGATAGATCAATCCGTCCGATTTCATATTCGCACGCTGGGCTGCAAGATGAACTGGCTGGATTCTGCGCGCCTCAGCGCCGCGTTGAGTACCGCGGGCCATATCCCCGTTGCGGGCGAATCCGAAGCGGATTACGTATTGGTCAACTCCTGCACCGTTACCGCCCAGGCCGATCGGAAATCCCGCCAACAGGCCAACGCCGCGCGGCGGGCTCAGAAACAGGTGGCCGTTCTGGGCTGTGGTCCGCGGGTGGACGCAGCGGCCTACCGGCAACAATTGGACGATACACTGGTATTCGGATCGGAAGCCGAAATGCTGGATTACTTCGGCGTCGAAGAGCAGAGCGACCCCCTACCCCTCAACACCCGTACGCGCCTGCCCATCGCCATCCAGACAGGATGCGACGATGTCTGCAGCTTCTGTATCACCCGCATCGCGCGGGGCGCGCATCGCAACCTGCCCATCGACCGTATCGTGCGCCAGATTCGCCATGCCGAGGCGTTGGAGCTCAAAGAGATTGTCCTGACCGGTATCAATCTAGCGGCTTGGGGCTGCGACAATACGCGCCAACCCCACCAGGCCCGGCTCCACGAATTGTTGGAGCAGATACTGATACAGACCGACATCCCGCGCATCCGTCTCTCATCTTTGGGGCCGCAGTATCTACAGCCTGGGTTTTTCGACCTCTTTTCCGACGAGCGTATCTGTGACCACCTCCACCTCTCCGTTCAAAGCGGTTGTGACGCCGTACTGCAGCGCATGGCACGGGGGCACGGTGTTGACGAAGTACGAAGGGTTGCGGAAAGCGCCCGGGCGGCACGACCGGCGGTCGGTCTGGCCGCCGACATGATTGTCGGTTTCCCCGGCGAGACCGATGGTGAATTTGAAGCGACGCTGAAAACGGCAAGCGAGGTCGGCTTTTCAAAATTACACGTCTTCCCCTTCTCGCCGCGCGAGGGGACACCCGCCGCCGGAATGGCCGATGCTGTTCCTCAAGAGGTTAAGAAAGCGCGCGCTGCCGAATTGCGCGAACTGGGGAGTGTGTTGCGTGACGAGTTCATCGCTTCGCAACTCGGCACCGTACGGGAGGTGCTGGTGGAGAGCAACGAAAGCGGCTTAACGACCCACTATATCCGCGTCGCTGTACCCAATGCGGGTGAAGGCGAGATTCGCGAGACGCAACTCAGCGCCAGCAACGTTCGCAGAGGCGCGTAACCAATCTAGCCCGGACAGAGCGCAGCGCCCTCCGGGAACGCTCATTCGCGTCTCTCCCGGATTCCGGCCTACGGCCTTCACTCAGGCGACCCCCAACTGTCTTCACTCGGTGAATACCCACTCCCACAGGAGAGGGAGCGCACCGTTGATTCAAAGCACCTGCACTTGCGTCAGCTCATCCCCCTCCTGATCCAGCACGTGCACCGCGCAGGCGATACAGGGATCAAAGCTGTGGATGGTGCGCAGGATTTCGATGGGCTGTTCGGGGTCGTGCATCTCATGGCCCTGCAACGCCGCTTCGTAGGGGCCGGCCTGGCCCTTGGCATCGCGGGGACCGGCATTCCAGGTACTGGGTACCACCGCCTGGTAGTTGTCGATTTTGCCGTTCTCGATGACGATCCAGTGCGACAGACCGCCGCGTGGCGCCTCCATGAATCCGGCGCCTTGTGCGTGGCTGGGCCACGTGCTGGGCTTCCACAAGGTATCGTCAACGGTCTTGAGATCCCCGGCCTTGATGTTGGCCACCAGTTGGTCGTACCAACCCTGCATGGCATCGGCAAGAATCTTGGTCTCCAGGGTCCGTGCCGCGGTGCGGCCCAGCGTCGAAAAGAGCGCCTCGACGGGAACATCGAGCGTACTCAATGTGTGTTGCACCAACTCTTTGGTCTGATCGTGGCCCTGCGCGTAGAGCATCAACACCCGCGCCAGCGGGCCCACCTCGACCGGATGCCCCTTCCAGCGCGGTGATTTGAGCCACGAATAGCTTTGATCCACATCCAACTGATCGAAGGGGGGATTCGGTCCGCTGTAGTTGAGTTCGGTCTCCCCCTGGTAGGGATGCAATCCCTGCTCCTTGCCGCTCTCGTAGTCGTACCACGAATGGGCGACGAACTCCTGCACCTGATCCTCGGCGTGCAGATCCACCTCATGGACGGTGCAGAGATCGCGATTGAGGATGGCACCGCGCGGAAAGAGAAACCCGGTGGGATCGTTGATGCCCTTCGAGGGCAGATCGCCAAAGGTCATGAAGTTACCGACACCCTCTCCCTGCGCACCCCAATCCTTGTAGAAACCCGCAATGGCCAGAGTATCGGGGACATAGATCTGATCGACGAAGGTGCGCATCTTGTTGATGACGTTCTGGATGCGCTCCAAGCCCGTGATGTCTAGCGCCGTAGCGCCAACACCGCCTCGATGACGCGGTCCTTTGCCGCGCCCGCCGCCTTTGGCCGTTGTGACGCTGATAGCACAGGGCGCACCACCCACCACGAAATTGGGATGCGGGTTCTTGCCACCGAGAATGGCGTGCGGTTGCACGACATCGCGTTGCCAGTGCAGCGCCTCCAGGTAGTGCACCACGGCCAACAGGTTCACCTCAGGCGGCAGTTTGTAAGCTGGATGACCCCAGTAACCGTTGGCGAAAATACCGAGCTGCCCGGTCTCCACGAAATTCTTCAAGGCTTTCTGCTGATCGGCGAAGTAACCCGGTGACGACTTGGGAAAAGCGCTTAACGATTGCGCCAGTTCTGAGGTGGCTTTGGGATCGGCGCTCAACGCCGAAACCACATCGACCCAGTCCAGTGCGTGCAAATGGTAGAAGTGCATCACGTGATCGTGGATGTACTGCGCACCGATCATCAGGTTACGAATCAACTCGGCGTTTTGGGGGATTTCGATCTTCAGCGCATCCTCCACGGCCCGCACCGAGGCGATGCCGTGTACCAGCGTACAAACCCCGCAGATGCGCTGCGCAAAGGCCCAGGCATCGCGTGGATCCCGGCCTTTGAGAATGATCTCGATGCCACGTACCATGGTGCCGGACGAGTAGGCCTCGGCGATGCGGTTACCCTCCATCTGCGCCTCGATACGCAGGTGGCTCTCAATGCGGGTGACGGGATCGACGACGACGCGCTTGCTCATTGTTCAGCTGCCTCCCAGGGCTGAAAATTTGGATTCAGAGTAAAAACAGCGACTTGTATGGGTGCACTGAACCCAAATTTTGGGGTGACGGGATCGACGACGATTCTTTTGCTCATGATTCACCCGCCTCCTTCTTTTCCTCCAGGTATTCGGCCAACAGCTCGGTGAGGCCGATTACCTCCACCTCCATCTCGTTCTCCTCCAACCCCTCTTCCAGGACGATGCGGCAGTTGGCGCAGGCCGTTACCAAGGTATCCGCGCCGGTCGCCTCGAGCTGGCGCTTCTTGCGATTGAACGCTTTGAGCTTGAGTGGTTCGGCGCGCTCATTGGCGCTGACACCCCCGCCACCCCCACAACACCAGTTCCACATCCCGCTGTCGGGCATGAGCGTCACGTTGCCGGCGACACTGTTCAGCAGCTCCTCCGGTTGCTGTAACACACCACCGCGTCGCACGATCTGACAGGGATCGTGGAAGGTGATGGCGCGCTCGTCTTTACCGTCGGTCTTGATGCGTCCCTCGCGTTTGAGCTGCTCGAGCAGCTCGAGGATGTAGATCACCTCGAAGTTGTATTGCCGACCCATGAGGTTGGGCCCCTCCCAGCGGATCGCCGTATAGGCGTGCCCGCATTCGGGGCTGATGACATATTTCACTTTCAGTTTCTCCGCCGCGTTAACCACCCGCGACACCAACTCCCGGGCCAGATCGGAGACACCGATTTGGATCCCGCTGTTGGTGGCCTCGAAACAGTCGGTGGAGATGGTCCAGCTATAATACCGGCCTGGTCGAAGATTCGCGCCAGTGCGCCTATGTACTCGGGAAAGTTGACGGTCTCCATCGAGGAGAGCAGCACCATGTAGTCCGCCCCCTCCACATCCAACGGGATGTCGAGTCCGGTTTCGGCCTTCTGACCCCTGATCTGTGCCTGTAGCGTCTCCAGTTCACACCCATCGGACTGCCCAAGGTGACCGAGCGCGTCACGGCGCCGTGGAGCCCTTCCGGCGCATGGCCCGCCACCGCCATTCCCTCGCGAATTTTGCGCACCATGTAAGCCACATCGTTGCCTACCGGGCAGACCATGGAACAGCGCCCGCAGAGGGTGCAGCTGTCGTAGACCAACTCGCTCCACTCCTCCAACTCCTTGTCGGTGATGGCGTGGCCGACACCCAGCATACTCATGACCTTACCCAGCAGGGTGTACTCCTGGTGCCAGAACCGCTTCAGGGGTTCGAGCTTGTGGATCGGCGTGTATTTGGGATCACCGGTTTCAGTATAGAAAAGGCACGCTTCGGCGCGCAGACCGCAATGCACACAACTGCTGAAAAACTTGGATCTGGCGTGTTGGCTACAGCCATGGCGATCAACCCATTCCTTCCTCCGAAACGATATTCAACATCGTTGCTCCGGGTGTTATCGAGGATCACGTCACTTTCGGATTCACCAAAAAGACCGGAAAAGATAGCGAGTTCAATTTCGCCGTAATGCACGCCCTGGAGGAGTCGGTCAGCGGCAATCCAACCGGGGAACAGAGCATCGAGCTAAAGATGGACCAATGGCAGGTGGAAGCCAGTTGGGGGTGGACATTCTAGATCCAGGAAAGTGCCGACGAACTGTTAGGGCGGGCCGTCGGCCCGCCCCTACTTTTCAGTGTTTGGCGCGTGAAGCGAGTTCATCGAGTGCTGGATGCGACCAGCCAGAATATCCGGGATTGCATCGGCCGCCCGGACAACACTCTCATCGATTGATTGACGCTCGTCGCGCGTAGGCTTGCGCAATACGTAGTCGACCACATCGTCCTTGTGCCCTGGATGGCCCACACCCAGGCGGAGACGATAGAACTCCCGGTTCCCTAAAGCGGAAATGATATCCCTGAGCCCGTTGTGCCCACCATGCCCTCCGCCTTTTTTCAGTCGCACCGTTCCTGGAGGAAGGTCGATTTCGTCGTGGACAATCAGGATCGATTCGGCGGGTATACGGAAGAAACCGGCCAGGGAAGTCACGGCGCGACCGCTGCGGTTCATATAGGTGCCAGGTTTAAGTAGGCGAGCATCACACCCTGCAATCGGTCCACGTGCGGTCTCACCAAAAAACCGGGACTCCGAACGCCAACTCAGTGAGTAACGCCTGGCTAACTCATCGACGAACCAGAAACCAGCGTTGTGCCGGGTATCCTGGTACTCGGCACCCGGATTTCCCAATCCCACCAACAGGCTGATCTTCTCCGTCACCGGTCTACCCCCGTGCGCCTAAACAGCAACCGGGGCCGGCAGCCCATCCGGCCACCGACCCCGGCTGTCAAAGATCGCAGGTCTCGAATCAGGCCTCCTCGCCTTCGTCCTCGCCCTCTTCGCCGAACTCATCTTCCAGCTCACCGGCACCGCGGCCATGGATACCGACCACAGGCTCTTCACCCTTTGAACCGTGGGCCAGGGCGTAAATCTCCACCCCTTTGGGGGCAACCAAGTCAGCCAGATGCAGCGTCCCGCCTAGCTCCAGCGAGGAGAGATCGACCTCGATGAACTCGGGAAGATCTTTGGGAAGACATTGAATTTCAACCTCGGTCATCTGGTGCGAAACCAGTCCGCCCTCGCGCACGCCGGGCGCTTCACTCTCATTGATAAAGTGCAGCGGTACGTGCAGGCGCAGCTTCTCTTTCGCGCTCACACGCTGCAGATCCACATGCATCACCTGCAGCTTGTAGGGATGGCGCTGCAAATCCTTCAGCACCACCTTCTCTTTCTTCTTACCCAACTCCACGGTGAGGATATGGGAGTAGAAAGCCTCGTTATCGAGGTTGTGGATCAACTCATCATGATCCAAAGAGACAGAGGCGGGCGCTTTTTCCGCCCCATAGATTACGGTAGGCACTTTGCTCGCGCGACGCAGGCGGCGGCTCGCACCTTTCCCCACATCCTCGCGCGGCTCAGCGCTCAAGGTAAATTCATCACTCATTGAACTAACTCCTAGATAGTAAAACCGCGAAGCGGCATCTAAATTCCCTCCCCCGCGACCAAGGGAGGCGTGCGCTATCCAGCCGGCGGGCTGGATAGCAAAACTCAATCCATATACATCGAACTGACCGATTCCTCATGGGAAATGCGACGTAGCGTCTCTGCCAACATCTCCGCAATACTCAACTGCCGAATCCGTGTACAGGTCTGTGCTGTACCCCGAAGGAGAATCGTATCGGTGACAACAAGTTCATCCAGTACGGAATTCTCAATGTTCTCGATGGCCTTCCCCGACAGGACGGGGTGCGTACAGTACGCCACCACTTTGAGCGCGCCTCGATCTTTCAACGCTTTGGCGGCATTGCACAGCGTTCCCGCGGTATCGACCAAGTCGTCAACGATGACACAGGACCGATCCGCCACGTCACCGATAATGTGCATCACCTCGGACTCGTTCGCCCTGGGTCGACGTTTGTCGATAATCGCCAGATCCGCATCGTCGAGCCGTTTTGCCAACGCTCTGGCGCGCACCACGCCGCCCACGTCGGGGGATACTACAATCAGGTTGGGATACTTCTGGCGCCAGATATCCCCCAGCAGGATCGGTGAGGAGTAGACATTGTCCACCGGAATATCGAAAAAACCCTGTATCTGGTCCGCGTGCAGATCAACGGTCAGCACACGATCGTAGCCCACCCGGCTAATCATGTTGGCAACCATTTTGGCGGAGATTGGCACCTTGACCGAGCGAGGCCGTTGATCCTGGCGCGAATATCCGAAATAGGGGATAACCGCCGTCAGCCGCGCCGCCGACGCCCGTCGCGCCGCATCGGCCATTAGTAACAGTTCCATCAGGTTATCGTTGGTGGGCGCACAGGTCGGCTGGATGACAAAGACATCCTGCCCACGCACGCTCTCCATGATCTCCACCATAATCTCGCCGTCACTAAATTGGCTCACCACTCCTTTCCCCAAAGGTAAATTGAGGTGGTTGGTCACGGCACGAGCGAGCTCTGGATTAGCGCTCCCCGAAAAGATCATCATGGATGAGTCAGGCACTGACTTTCCTCTGAGTACGGCGTGTCTCTATATATAGGTGGCTGGGGTGCCAGGATTCGAACCTGGGTATGCTGGTACCAAAAACCAGTGCCTTACCGCTTGGCTACACCCCAATAAATCTGCTTTCGATCCCGACCTTTTGCCCCCTGTCGTGGCCAGGATTACTCGGGCTTTCAGCCCTCGCCCGTTACTTCGTCCATCCATGGACTCCGTCCTACGGACCAGCGCTACGCGCTGTTCAAATTCGTTCCCGACGAATTTGTCGGTGCCAGCGTCGCCGCTACGCGCCGGCTTGTCGAACCTGGGTACGCTGGTACCAAAAACCAGCGTCCTACCCCTAGGCGACGCCCCAATAACCACCACCAAACCCGTGGCCGCCGGCTAATCAAGCTGCCGTTCAAGGTGGTCCAGCAGCGGCGAGCGGTTAACGCCCCGCGCGACCACTCTGAACCACCGGTCGGGGATCTCGAGTAGAGCCGATTCAGCCTCCTCTCGGCGATCGAACGCCGCAAAGATGCTGCTTCCCGTTCCGGTTAGTCTGGCCTCGCCGTACTGACTCAGCCAATCCAGTGCCGACGCTACGGCCGGGAAACGCTTACAGACCACCGACAGGCAGTCGTTGGAACCGCCTTCCGAAAGAAAGTCGGCTATTTTGATTGGCACGGAGTCACGTGTCAATTGAGGATCCCCGAATACCGCGGCAGTCGGTACGACGCAATCGGGGGTAATCACCAAATACCAAGGTTCCGGCAAATCGATAGGTTCGAGGCATTCACCAACCCCTTCCGCCCATGCCGCGACACCGTTAACGAATACCGGTACGTCCGCCCCGAGCTGCAATCCGAGTCGCGCCAGCTCTTCGGTGGACAAGCCTGTCTCCCAAAGATAGTTGAGCGCGACCAGTGTGGTGGCAGCATCAGAACTACCCCCGCCCAGACCGCCACCCATGGGGATCCGCTTGGTAATATCGATGGAGACCCCGCGAGACGTGCCACTTTGAGACTGCAGCAGTTTCGCGGCACGTAGGGTGAGATCTTGTTCAGTCGGGACGTCGTTCAGGGGAGTAGTACGCTCTACTACCCTATCCGAATGAAGCGCGAAACGGAGTTCGTCTTCGAAATCGAGGAACTGGAATACGGTCTGAAGCTCATGGTAACCATCGGTCCGCCGCCCCGTGATTCGCAACATCAGATTCAGTTTTGCCGGTGCCGGCCAGCGTAATGCGGCTTTTTCCATCGAGCTAGTGCACACGTTCTGCAGTCGTGACACCGTCGAGCGACCACTCGCTGATGACCAGTCGCACTTCGAACTGATTGTTCTTCATGAACACCTTATCGGGCAGTTCCCACTCACCGTTTTCGCTATAGCGAAGGAAATCCACCTGCCATGTGGACTGCCGCAACTGTCTGAGTCGACCCCAGGGGTCAAGGTCGTACTCCATAGCGACGCCAGGTTGCGGTACACCCATCACCCAATAGCGCATTCCGGAAACCGGGATCGGTAAACCCACGACGTCGAACACCAAAGCGTCGGGATTCTCCGCAAAGAAATTGCCATCTTCGGGAGTTCGCAACTGAACGCCCTTGCTATCCCCCTCCAATTGGAAAGTACCGCCGCCCAAAGGGGCGATCACCGAAATGGCGTAGCGTTCCGGATCTTGCGTCCAAAGGATGTTGGCGTGCCAAGATTCGTTTTCGTTGCGTACTGCTATACGGCCGCTGACCACCCAGCGCGCCAACCCCGTCAGGCTCGCTTTGCGTAGAGACCAGGCCTGTTCGGCCGGAAGCGTGGGAAGGCGTTCCGGCACCGAAGAGCACCCGACCAAGGCGATCAGAGCCAGGAAGGGAACAACGGCGCGAATCACTGCCTGAGGCGCTGCATTGTCTTCTGAACGACGGCTGCGTTGGGATCTTGCTGTAAGGCCTTGCGCCAAACCGCCTCCGCTTCGTTGCGTTGACCCGCCTTCCACAGCACCTCACCCAGGTGGGCCGCTATCTCCGCATCTTTACCCATCGCCAATGCCCTGCGCAGGTGCTTGATAGCCTCCTCCAAGCGCCCCAATCGATAGAGCACCCACCCCATACTATCGATGATCGCTGGATCGTCCGGATCGATTTGGTAGGCACGACTGATGTACTCCATCGCCTCTTTGTAACGCAGTGTCCTGTCCGCCAATGTGTAGCCGAGGGCGTTGAGAGCGGCCGCGTTATCCGGATCCTTGTCGAGAATGGTCCGTAAATCCCTCTCCAACCAATCGACACGATCAATCTTCTCCGCCGTAAGTGCGCGGGCATAGAGTAGATCCGAGTCGCCGGGATGCTCCTCTAATGCACTGTCCAGCACTTCCATCTGCAACAGGAATTCGCCCGCCTCGCGAAGCACCTCACCTTCGGCCAAATAGAGCCGGATGGAGAGATTGCGCCGTTCCGAGCGCAGTTGCTGCAACTGTGCGCGCGCTCGCTGAATCTCACCCTGTTTCGCTGCGACGACCGCAAGCCGGATCCGCGCCTCGATACCGAACTGATCACCCTTCACCTGACGATACAGCGTCGCGGCCTCCGAATAGTTGCGCGCCGACTCCTCCAACTGCCCGAGATAGAAGCGCACTTCATGGAGACGGTGTTTCAGCTCGATCAACCTCAGCAGATACTCTTTGGCGATATCCTCCTGCCGCGCGTTGAGCGCCAATAACGCTAGCGGATAGATCACTTCCGCGTCGTTTGGGCTCAACTTAAGCACTTCGCCATACTCCCTGTTGGCCTCCTCGTAGCGCTGTTGTTCGATGAGCGACCGCGCCAATACCACTCTTAAGCGAGTATTTTCTGGATACTTCTCGATAGTCTCCCGGAACTCTTTCAGCGCCGGATCTAGTTTTCCCTGCGCTGCCATTGTCTGGAGATAGAGCGCCCAGGCACCCGGCCAGTCGGGTCGCCGGCCAATGGCACGCGACGCGAGTTCGGCGGCACTTTCGTAGCGCTCGGCAGCACGTGCGATGACGGCGTGGGAAAAGAGTGCCTCCGGCTCATCGCCATAACTGCTCGTGAGCTGCTTCACGACGGATAGGGAAAGTTTCTTGTTCTCCTCGCGCCGCAGAATATTGGTTACCAACAGGAAACCGGCACCCTTGCGCCGTTTTTCAACCTTTTCCAGGAGAAACTTCAAGTGCAGAAACGCCTGCGGTCCATTGCTCTCTCGTAAATAGAAAGTGGCGGCAGCCTGGTGGGCTTCGAGGTCTTCGGGATTGAGTGCGACCCACAGGCGCGCTGCGTCGAGCGCCCTCGGGTGGCTATCCAATCGCAACGCCAATCTCGCCGCGCGCTCGGCGACGCGCGCATCCTGGGAACGCTGTGCCGCTATTAAATAGTGGTTGATCGCGCGATTGAGATCGCCCTCCTGCTGCGCCAACTCACCGACCAGAATGTCATAGAGTATCTGTTCCGACAGACCCTGGGATTTTCCTGCAACGGCTGCGGGTTGCGATACCGAGAACGTGGGCGTTGTGGTCGCGCAACCGACCAGAAGAATAGCAATGCTTGAAGCAAGTAATCTGACTAATTTATGGCGCATACTCAACACTCTAGTCGCCTGGACGGATACGCATGGGCCTGCGCCGCCAGTCTACAACAAGCGCACTATACAGAAGATCGCCTGGAGGGTCAGCCGACGAATCCTCCGCCTCCCTATCGGGTTCGATTACCTCCATCTCGCTTGGTTCAAAAACCCGACCCGGCCGCGGGGACAACGTACCCCCGCCAAAACCCGACCGGGCCGACGCGCCTTAGCCTTGCCCCGCGAAACACCCCCTCCTGCCAAGACAACGAAACCCGCTCAGCCCTCACACCTTTAGCGAAGTCCCCCGGCAAACGCGCTGTAATCCCTGCATTAGAGGTCATTGACCAAGCCTCCCACAAGATAAGTTCTTGATTGACGGGGTTGTATTCATCCAATGCTTACCGCAGAATTTTCCCGATCGGCTCTTGAAGCTGACAAAATCGCAGGGTTACTCGTAAAAACCTAGCGAATACCTGCTGTTATGGGCGGTAAGTATCGAATCCTTTGTGTGGATGGTTAAACGGATTATCTGTAAATGCCGCTGCTAGCGCTTGGAATCAATCACAATTCGGCACCTGTCGAACTCCGCGAACAGATTGCGTTCGCTCCGGAGTCGATGCAGGACGCCCTGCGCGAGCTCTCTAGTATCACCCCGGTGAGTGAAGCGGCCATCATCTCCACCTGTAATCGGACTGAACTCTATTGTGGGCTGGAGGAGCAGGATGATGCCGCCGTCATCCATTGGCTATCACGCTATCACGAATTGTCCGAGGAAGAGATCAAGCCCTTCCTCTATCTTCACCCAGATGGGTCGGCGGTACGCCACATGCTACGGGTTGCCAGCGGTCTCGACTCCATGGTGCTGGGCGAACCGCAGATCCTCGGGCAAGTCAAAGACGCCTATCGCCTGGCCAACGATGCGGGGACTCTGGGCCTGCTGCTAAGCAAACTCTTTCAACACACCTTCTCTGTCGCCAAGCAGGTGCGGACCGACACCGCCATTGGCTCCAGCGCTGTGTCGGTGGCGTTTGCGGCGGTCAGCCTTGCCAAACAGATATTCGGCAACCTCAGCGAACAGACCGCACTCTTGATCGGTGCGGGAGAAACGATCGAACTGGTGGCGCGCCACCTGTTTGAAAACCAAATCGGCCGCATGATCGTCGCTAACCGTACCGCAGAGCGCGCCCATATTCTGGCCGAACAATTCGACGGTTACGCCATTGCGCTCAAAGAGATGCCCACCCACCTGCCCGAAGCCGATATCGTCATCTCCTCTACCGCCAGCCAGTTACCGATCCTCGGTAAAGGCGCCACCGAGCGCGCCGTGAAGCAGCGCAAACACCGCCCCATGCTGATGGTGGACATTGCCGTACCGCGGGATATCGAGCCCGAAGTGGGGGATATGGACGATATCTATCTCTACACCGTTGACGATTTACGCGAAGTGATCGAGGAGAATCTGCGTTCCCGCAAGGAAGCGGCCAAGCAGGCCGAAGAGATCATCGACGTGCAGACCTCCCAGTTTATGAACTGGCTACGCTCGTTGGGCGCCATCACCACCATCCGTGACTATCGCGACAACGCCGACGACCTTCGCCAGGAGGTGCTAACCCGTGCGCTCCACCGCCTGCAGAGCGGCAAAAGCCCGGAAGAGGTTCTGCAGTGGCTGGCTTATACACTGACCAACAAGCTGATTCACACCCCCAGCACCCAACTGCGCGAAGCAGGCATGGAAGGGCGCGACGAACTCCTCGATGCGGCGCGCGAGCTTTTCAAGCTCAAGCGCTAATTTCAACCTGTTACCGAGCCAAACGATCCCACCGTGAAGGATTCCATTCGCAATAAACTGGAGACGCTGACCGAGCGTTTCGAAGAGGTATCCGCACTGCTCTCCGATCCCGAAATCATCGGTAACCAGGAGCGCTTTCGCACCCTCTCCATTGAATATGCCCAGATTAATCCGGTTGTCGACTGCTTCCGCGACTACCGTGACTCGCTCTCAGCCGTAGAGTCCGCCGAAGCCATGCGACGCGACCCCGATCCTGAGATCCGCGCTCTGGCCGAGGAAGAGTTTACCGAGAGCAGTACGCGCATAGAGGCGCTGGAGCACCAGTTACAGATTCTACTGCTGCCCTCGGATCCCAACGATCAATGCAACACGTTCCTCGAAGTACGTGCAGGTACCGGGGGTGCGGAAGCGGCGCTCTTTGCGGGTGACCTCTACCGCATGTACAACCGCTACGCAGAGGCTCGGGGCTGGAAAACCGAAATCCTCAGCGAGAGCCAGGCGGAACAAGGCGGCTATAAGGAGATCATCCTGCGAGTTACCGGGGATCAGGTCTATTCGCGCCTCAAGTTCGAGTCCGGCGCCCATCGCGTGCAGCGCGTACCACAAACCGAATCCCAAGGCCGTATTCATACCTCGGCCTGTACCGTGGCGGTTCTCCCGGAACCGGCAGAGATCGACCAAGTGGAGGTCAATCCGGCGGATCTGCGCATCGACACTTATCGCTCTTCGGGGGCCGGTGGCCAGCACGTCAATACCACCGATTCGGCGGTACGCATCACCCACCTGCCGACTGGCATCGTGGTGGAGTGCCAGGACGAGCGATCGCAGCACAAGAACCGCGCCCGGGCAATGACGCTACTCCAGGCCAAGCTGCTCAACTCCGAACGCGACAAACAGGCACAGGAGCAGGGTGAAACACGGCGTGAGCTGGTCGGTTCGGGCGATCGCTCGGAGCGTATCCGTACCTACAACTTCCCGCAGGGCAGGGTGACCGATCATCGCATCAACCTGACACTCTACAAACTGGACGAAATCCTCCAGGGCGATCTCGACACCGTGACCGACCCCCTGATCAACGAGTATCAGGCGGACCTCCTGGCCGCCATGGGGGAATGATCACGAGCAAACCCTCATCAGCCATCATCAGAGATCTGCTGCGAGAGGCACGCCAAACCCTCCCTGATCCGCTCGAGCCCGAACTCCTGCTCTCGCACGTTCTAGGGCGTAGTCGCAGCTACCTGCACGCGTGGCCGGAGAAACACTGTAGCGAATCGGAGGCCGCCCATTATCGTGCGCTCTTGAGCCGTCGAACCCGGGGTGAACCCATCGCCTATCTCCTTGGACACCGTGAGTTCTGGTCACTCGAGTTACAGGTTACGCCCGACACTTTGATACCGCGCCCCGAAACGGAGACACTGGTGGAAAGGGCCCTGGAGTCTATTCCGGCGCAGGATAGCTGGGATGTGCTAGATCTCGGTACGGGTAGTGGCGCCGTGGTTTTGGCGTTGGCGAAGGAGCGAATCCGGTGCCGCTACGTCGCCACCGATCAGTCACACGACGCACTGGAAGTGGCACGAAAAAACGCGGTGTCGCATGCCATCACCAGCGTAGAGTTTCGCCAGGGTCCGTGGTGGGAAGCGGTCCGGGGATTGCGGTTTCAGGTTATCGTGAGCAACCCACCCTACATCCCCAGCGCCGATCCTCATCTCGACCGGGGCGACCTGCGTTGGGAGCCGCGAACCGCCCTAGCCTCCGGCGCAGACGGCCTGGACGCCATCCGTCACATCGTCACCGGCGCCCCTTCGCACCTCACCCCCGGTGGCCACCTGCTCCTCGAACACGGCTACGACCAAGGCGATGCCGTGCGCGCTCTTTTCACCGACGCTGGTTTCGATTCGATCGAAACGCGGCAGGACCTCTCCGCTCAGGATAGAGTGACCTCCGACCGATACTTCGAATAACGCCATAAAAACACCGCACTCTATGGCTATTTGATCTTGGTCAAGGTGATTGCCGCGGCACAACCCTAGGCTGTGCCCGCCAACGAATCAGACGGGTGTTGCGTCGCACCATATAAATATCGGTTTTTTATGAATTTGTTCCTTGATTTACAACCCTAGAAGAAGTGATCATTCGCACCATGAGTCAGCAACAACCCGAGGTCCGAAAGAAGCGCGAAATCTGCTTCTGCGAGCTGCACCCTGATAGCGAGCAGGCCCTCACCGCATTGCAGCTACTCAGTGGAATAGAAGAGATCGACGCGGTTCGCCGGGTCACCAGACGCTGTATCGAGGTGGAATATCGGCTGCGCAAGATCCGCATCAAGATCATCGAGGAGCTGCTCGCCCACGCCGGTTTCCATTTGGACAACAGTCTGATGACGCGCATCAAGCGGGCGCTGTGGCACTATACCGAACAGGTGGAGTTCGAAAACCTGCAGCTGCCCAACCACACCTTCCTCGACACCACCGAGGTCTTTATCAACCGTTATCGCCATCTACGTCACGGCTGTCGAGACGACCGTCCCGAACATTGGCGTAAATACCTGTAGCAACCACCCTGCGCCGGCGCTATCGCGGAGCGGTGGCGCACCTTGCATCTTGGTTCCCGAAGCTCGACACTAATCCCATGGATGATCAACAGATGTTGCGCTACTGCCGGCAGATCATGCTGCCGCAGGTCGAGTACAAAGGTCAGCAAAAACTGATCGACTCCCACACGCTCGTAGTCGGCGCGGGCGGTCTCGGTTCGCCCGTAGCGCTCTATCTCGCTGCCGCGGGTGTCGGCCGCCTCACGTTGGTGGATTTCGACAGTGTCGACCTCTCCAACCTGCAACGCCAGATCCTCCACACCAGCGCCGATGTGGGCCGGCTTAAAGTCGAATCGGGGCGCGACACATTGGCGCGCCTCAATCCTCTCGTCGACGTCGTTCCGATTGCCGAAAAGCTCGAGGGGGATGCGTTGCGCGAGCGTGTCGAACTCGCCGATGTGGTGGTCGATGCCTCGGATAACTTCGCAACGCGCTTTCTGCTCAACGATACCTGTTGGGCTGCCGGCAAACCGCTGGTCTCCGGTGCAGCCATCCGGCTGGAGGGACAGATCACCGTCTACGATCCCCGCCGCGAGGAGAGCCCCTGTTACCGCTGTCTCTACCGCGACGAGAACGAGCGCGACGAACGCTGCAGCGAAACCGGCGTCTTCACGCCGGTGGTGGGAATGATCGGCACCACTCAGGCCGCAGAAGCGCTCAAACTGTTGCTGGGTTTGGGTGAACCGTTGATCGGCAGGCTGCTACTGCTGGATGTGAGAACGCTGGAATGGCGTAGCGTCAAATTGAAGTGCGATCCCAATTGCGCCATGCACCACTAAGTATCCTTAGATTCAGAACCGCAACTCGCTCATGGAAATCGAACAGATCGCTATCCCCCGGCCCTTGGTCAACCAGATCCTGGCGCATGCCCAACGCTCCGACGCGCTGGAGGTGTGCGGATTAATCGGCAGTAACGCGGGGCAACCCGCCCATTGTTATCCGGTATCCAATGTTGCCGAACAGCCGACTCGCCGCTTCGCCATGGATCCTCAGGGACAACTCGACGCACAACGCGCCATGCGAGAACGCGGCGAGGAGCTGTGGGCGATCTATCACTCACACCCGGATGAGCCGGCGCTACCTTCCACAACCGACATTGAAGAGTCGAATTATCCCGACGCGCTCTACCTCATCGTCTCCCTCACGACGAAGGGCGTACTCGAGTTGCGTGGTTTTCGCATGAGAACCGGCACCCCCGAGGCCGTGGATCTCTCTATCGACTAGCCGGATAGATTCGAGTGACACAGCACACGCTCCTTCCCGATCATGAAGATCTACGCCGTGCGATCGCTTGGCTCTCCGAGTATGAAACGGTTACGGCCCAGCTCATAGAAGAGGCCTGCCTACGTTTTGACCTTTCTCCCGCTGACGAGGAGTTTATGATTCGCCAGCTGCTGCATCACGAGGGAATTGGTGAGCCTGAATAATGATGGACCTTGTCGACGAGCCATCGCTTCTCGGTGGGTTTGTACAAGCAACCTGCGTTTAGTGCAGCCGCGACGAAACCGGGGGCTGCCCAAATCCCTTAAACAACGATTCCGCATCCACTTGGTCGAATTCATAGGCCTGCCCGCAGAACTCGCAATCCACTTTGATCGACCCTTCGTCCCTGAGTATGGATTGAACCTCTTCCTGACCCAACCCCCGTAGAACGGATTCAATGTTGGAACGCGAGCAACCGCAGCGGAAGCTGATGGGCGTGGGTTCGAAAACACGCAAATCCTCTTCCGAGAAAAGGCGTTGCATCAGTTCCTGCGGTGGCAACTCCAGCAACTCGTGACGGGTAATCGTCGCCCCCAGCTGTTGTACCCGGTTCCAGGCATCGGCGTCCTCCGCTTCTCCCGGCAGCTGCTGGAGAAGCAAACCGACCGCGCGCTGCTCATCTGCGGCCAACCACATTCGCGTTCCGAGTTGTTCCGACTGTTCGAAGTAGGCTTCGAGCGAATGCGAGAGTTCATCGCCTACCACTTCGACGATGCCTTGGTAGCGCTCTTTCCCCTTTTCGGGATCGATAGTAATGGCCATCTGGCCCCCACCCACCAGTTGACTCAAAGATCCGTCCGAAGGTTCTCCCTGCCAACGCGCCAAACCGCGCAAGGTCTTCTCACTCGTGCACTGCATGACCAAAAGATTGACCGGCCCATCACCCGTCACTTGGAGAGTCAGTTTGCCTTCGAACTTCAATGTCGGTGTCAGGAGCGCGGAAGCAGCCGCCGCCTCACCCAGAAGCTTGCGCACGACGGATGGATAATTCTGGGAGCCTTGCAGAGCGCGCCACGTGGCGTCGAGATGGACGATCTCGCCACGCACTTGATTGCCTTCGAAAAGAAAACGGTGAAGGGAGTCAGTTTGCATTGGGATTAGAACCTTGCCACCAAGGAGACAAGAGCAGAGGGCATTTTACAGAGCGCCGGTCTCCGCACCTCTGCGACCATTCAGCCGATCAGTTCCTTGATCAGCTTATTGACCTCGGCTGGATTCGCCTGGCCCTTGGTGGTTTTCATCACCTGACCCACAAAGAATCCCAACAGCTTGTCCTTGCCCGCTTTGTACTGTTCCACTTGTCCCGGATTGTCGGCGATCACCTGTTCGACGATGGGCTTCAACGCGTCCTCGCCGGAAATCTGTTTGAGCCCACGCTTCTGGATGATGGCTTCGGCATCGCCCGCTCCGTTCCACATCGCCTCAAAAACATCTTTGGCGATTTTTCCTGAAATCGTGTTGTCGTTAATGCGCGCCAACAATCCGCCTAACTGCACAGCGCCTACAGGAGAATCACCGATATCGAGAGAAGCCTTATTCAGTGCGCCAGAAAGATCGCCCATGACCCAGTTCGCCGCGAGTTTGGCATCGCCTGCCCCTTCGACTACGGTTTCGTAGTAGTCCGCCAATGCCCGGGAAGCGGTGAGCACATCGGCGTCGTACGGAGACAGACCATACTGGCTCTCGAAGCGCTCACGTTTCTGCACCGGGAGCTCGGGCAGCGCCTTACGCACATCTTCGATAAAGCCCGGCTCCAGCTCCACAGGCAGAAGATCGGGGTCGGGGAAGTACCGGTAGTCATTCGCCTCCTCTTTGGTACGCATGGATCGCGTCTCGTCACGATCAGGATCGTAGAGGCGCGTCTCCTGCACCACTTCGCCGCCGCCCTCCAGCAACTCGATCTGCCGCTCCACTTCGTAGTTGATGGCGCGTTCAACGAATCGGAAGGAGTTGATGTTTTTAATCTCGGCGCGTGTGTCAAACTCTGCTTCGCTTAACGGGCGCACCGAGATATTGGCATCGCAGCGAAAAGAGCCCTCCTGCATATTGCCGTCGCAGATACCCAGGTAACGCACCAACGAATGGAGCGTTTTCATGTAAGCGACCGCTTCCTTTGCCGAGCGTAGATCCGGCTCGGAGACGATCTCCAGCAACGGCGTGCCGGCGCGGTTGAGGTCGATCCCGGTCATGCCGTGAAAATCCTCGTGCAACGACTTGCCCGCGTCCTCTTCCAAGTGAGCGCGCGTAATGCCTATGCGCTTCACCGTTCCGTCTTCCAGCGTAATATCGAGGTGCCCGTCGTGAACGATGGGGAGTTCATACTGACTGATCTGATAGCCCTTGGGCAGATCGGGGTAGAAGTAATTCTTACGCGCGAATACAGACCGCGGCGCCACCGTTGAGTCAGTCGCGAGTCCGAACATGGCCGCCATGCGAACCACATCTTGATTGAGAACCGGTAACACACCGGGCAGACCCAAATCCACGGCACAGGCCTGTGTGTTGGGCGTCGCCCCATACGCGGTAGAGGCGCCGGAAAAAATCTTTGATCGGGTAGCGAGCTGAGCGTGGATCTCAAGCCCGATGACTGTTTCCCATTCCATCTAATTTATCCCAATTAACTCTCGAAAAAGCGCAACGATCGACAAGGAACCAGCTGTGATTATCTTGGCGTGCTTAGCGTTGTTACGCGAGATCGTCATTCAAATCCCTCAGGCGCCTGCTGGTGCCAGTCGGTCACCTGCTGATACTGATGGGCGATATTCAGAAGTTTTACTTCATTGAAATAGTGACCGATCAGCTGTAACCCCACCGGCTTGTCGCCTGTAAACCCGCAAGGCATCGATAGCCCGGGTAATCCCGCCAGATTGACGGAGATAGTGTAGATATCGGAAAGGTACATAGTGACCGGATCGTCGGTCTTTTCGCCGATGCCGAAAGCCGTGGTCGGTGTCGTCGGACCTGCGATGACATCCACCTCTTTAAACGCTGCGTTGAAGTCGTCGCTGATCAATCGCCTCACCTGTTGCGCCTTTAAGTAGTAGGCGTCGTAGTAACCGGCCGAGAGCGCATAGGTACCGACCATGATGCGCCGCTTCACCTCGGCGCCAAAGCCTTCGCCACGGGATCGTTTGTAGAGATCCTCCAAGTCCTTGGGATCTTCGCAACGATGCCCGAATCGCACCCCATCGTAGCGCGACAGGTTGGAAGAGCACTCTGCGGGCGCCACCACGTAGTAGGCTGGCACCGCCAGCTCGGTATTGGGAAGTGTAACCTCCTTCACCTCGGCACCCAGTTTTCGTAGCTCCGCGATCGCAGCCTCGATAAGGCGGGCGATATCCGCATCCAACCCGTCACCGAAATACTCCTTGGGTAACCCGATGCGTAGTCCCTGTAGCGAATCTCGTAATCTGGCGGAGTAGTCGGGTACGGACTCTTCGACACTGGTGGAGTCTTTAGGATCGAAGCCTGCCATGGCCTGCAACAGCAGTGCGGCATCTTCTGCAGTCCGCGCCATGGGGCCTCCCTGATCGAGACTCGATGCGTAGGCGATCATCCCCCAGCGCGACACCCTTCCATAGGTGGGTTTCAAACCGGTAATGCCGCAAAACGCCGCGGGCTGCCGAATCGAGCCGCCGGTATCCGTACCTGTCGCTGCCGCGCAGAGACGCGCCGCCACGCTCGCCGCCGAACCACCCGACGAACCGCCTGGAACCGCAGCGGTATCCCAGGGATTACGCACCGCGCCGTAGTAACTGTTCTCATTAGATGAGCCCATGGCGAATTCGTCCATGTTGGCCTTCCCCAACATCACTGTACCCGCTTCCCTCAGTTTGGCAACGACCGTGGCGTCATAGGGCGCGTGGAAGTTATCCAGCATTCGCGACCCACAGGAGGTCTTCACGCCCGAGGTGCAATAAATGTCTTTGTGAATGATCGGTATGCCGTTGAGCGGACCGCCCGAACCGTTGGCGATACGCTGATCGGCTTCGCGCGCAGCCTTCGCTGCGTCTTCTGCGGTGACGGAAATCATGCAGTTGAGTTCACCGCCCAACCGATCGATGCGATCGAGATAGACGCGCGTCAGCTCTTCGCTGGATATTTCTCGTGCCTGCAGCGCGCGCGCCTGCTCGGCCAGGGTTTTGTTGTGCATGGGTCTTTTTGGCGTCTCAGTTCGATAGGGTGGTAATGGATAAATTGGCTGGTCACATGACGACTACTCGATGACCTTGGGTACCAAAAACAGCCCGGCTTCGACCTGTGGTGCACTACGCTGAAAGTGATCGCGCTGATCCACTTCGGATACCTCATCGACCCGCAACCGTTGCACGGCATCCAGCGGGTGGGCCATCGGTGTGACTCCGGTGGTATCCACCGCGTTCATCTTGGCGACGAAATCGAGGATGGAGGAAAGATTGCGCGTGTACTCCGGAATGTCCTCTTCGCGAATGGAGAGTCTCGCCAGATGGGCGATATCTTCCACGTCATCACGACTCAACGACATAACGTCTCCTCACTAGAAACTCGGTTATAAAACGCTCTACAAATCACACCCCAAATGGGGGATGTGAAAGGTATCACAGATTGACCACGCCGGCATGGGTGTACGGCCGATTGGAATCTCCCTACATCTCTTGCTGCCTTGCCCAAACCTCGGCCTTTGTTTACAGTAGCGGTTTATTTTTCCTGCCAGATTGAAAATACAAAATGCTCAAGCGCTTACGGGGGATTTTCTCCAACGATCTGTCCATCGATTTAGGCACAGCCAACACCCTGATCTACGTGCGCGGCCAAGGGATTGTCCTGAATGAGCCTTCGGTGGTGGCGATTCGCCAAGACCGAGTGCGAGGCGGCTCCAAAAGCATCGCCGCGGTCGGTGCCGAAGCCAAACGCATGCTGGGCCGGACTCCCGGTAACATCGTCGCCATCCGTCCGCTGAAGGACGGCGTCATCGCCGACTTCACGGTGACGGAGAAGATGCTTCAGTTCTTCATTCACAAAGTCCACGAATCGCGTTTTTTGCGCCCCAGCCCTCGTGTACTGGTTTGTGTTCCTTGCGGCTCCACGCAGGTGGAACGACGGGCGATCAAAGAATCTGCCGCAGGCGCCGGCGCCCGCGAGGTCTATCTGATCGAAGAGCCCATGGCCGCCGCCATCGGCGCGGGACTCCCCGTCGAGGAGGCTCAGGGTTCCATGGTGTTGGATATTGGCGGCGGCACGTCTGAGGTGGCGGTTATCTCGCTCAACGGCATCGTCTACGCGGCCTCGGTGCGTATCGGTGGCGACAAATTCGACGAGGCGATCATCAGCTATGTGCGCCGTAACTACGGCACGCTGATCGGTGATGCCACTGCTGAACGCATCAAAATGGAGATCGGCTCCGCCTATCCGGGTTCCGAAGTCCTGGAAACCGACGTCAAGGGACGCAATCTGGCCGAAGGCGTACCACGCAGCTTTACGCTGAACAGCAACGAGATTCTCGAAGCCTTGCAAGAACCGCTGGCCGGCATCGTCGCGGCGGTGAAAACCGCGCTGGAACAGACCCCTCCCGAGCTAGGATCGGATGTCGCGGAGCGCGGTATCGTGCTCACGGGGGGTGGCGCGCTGTTGCGGGATTTGGACCGATTGTTAATGGAAGAGACCGGTCTGCCGGTGGTCATTGCCGAAGATCCGCTGACCTGCGTGGCTTGTGGCGGGGGACGCGCACTCGAGCTCATCGACGAGCGTGGCGGCGACGTCTTTGCATTAGAATAGGTGGCATCGCGCGACCCGCGTCGCGCTGACGATGGATACGGCCAGGGCCTGCCCACGGGCCGATCCCAGTTTCTCCTCGGCTAGAGAGGTTCGCCATAAAGCGTATTTTCACCCAGGGGCCTTCGCTCAACATCCGCGCGGTCATCTTTGTGCTCAGCGCCGTCATCTTGATGGTGGTGGATCACCGACAACACCGCCTAGAGGAGCTCCGTTCCGCCCTCTCCGTGGTCGTCTATCCCATCCAGTACGCGGTCAACCTGCCGGTCGATCTGATCCAGTGGGTCAACGAAACCCTGCAGACCCGCACCAAGCTCCAGGAAGAGAACGAATCCCTGCGGGCCGAACTGCGCACGCTTAAATCGCAGCTGCAGAAGTTCGCTGCCCTCGAGGCAGAGAATTTCCGCATGCGCGAGCTATTGGATTCGTCGTTCCGGCTGGGCGACCAGGTGTTGGTGGCGGAACTGCTGTCAGTGGATCTCGACCCCTACCGTCAACAAGTACTGATCGACAAGGGAACACGCTCCGGTGTCTTTTCCGGACAACCCGTAGTGGACGCCTCAGGCGTCACCGGCCAAGTGGTTCATGCCGGAATGGCCACCTCCTCGGTGATGCTGCTTACCGATCCCGCTCACGCGATCCCGGTCCAGGTGAATCGCAACGGCCTTCGCGCCATCGCCCTCGGTACCGGTTCGACCACACGGCTTAACGTACCGTTTCTGCCCAATAACGCCGATATCAAAGAGGGAGATCTGCTCATCTCGTCGGGGCTGGGTGGACGTTTCCCCCGAGGCTACCCCGTTGCGGAGGTCTCGAAGGTGCAGTACAATGCCGGCGAGCCGTTCGCCTCGGTAGAGGCTACTCCCTCCGCCCAGGTGGACCGCAGTCGCGAGGTATTGCTGGTCTGGCCCACGGAGCAGCTGTTGCTCGACGACATCGAGGCCCCCACCGAGGAGGGCAGCCCCGCTAGCGAGCCCGCCGAAGGGGAAGTGCAATGACCGCCGCGCCACGCCGTCGGGGAACCTGGCTGATCGTGGCGAGTTTCATCCTTGCATTCATGTTGACCCTGATGCCTCTTCCCGACTGGGCCCGCGCCCTCCGCCCCGAGTGGTGCGCGTTGGTCTTGATCTACTGGTGCATGGCGCTGCCGCACCGGGTAGGAGTTGGCACCGCGTGGCTGGTCGGTCTTCTGTTGGACGTGATGACGGGAACCCTGTTGGGGCAGCACGCCCTGGGATTGTCGGTCATCGCTTATCTGACCCTGCTGCTCCACCAACGAATTCGCGTATTTCCGGTACGGCAACAGGCACTGACAGTGCTCGTGATGCTCTTGCTCTACCAGCTGTTGTTACTGTGGGTGCGAGGCGTTACCGGGCATCCGCCCAGCAGCTGGACCTACTGGACCGCCTCGTTCTCCAGCACGGTATTGTGGCCCTGGACATTTATCCTGATGAGGGAAGCCCGGCGCCAGTATAAAGTCGCCTAAGGCCGGTCGGTACCATGGCACGCGACTACCTCAAAGACCACCACCACGAAGGCCAGCTATTCATGAGCCGGGCGGTGGCGGCGATTTTCGTCATCGGTATCGTCCTGGCCGTTCTGTCGGGGCGCCTGGTCTACCTCCAGGTGTTGAGCCATGACCTCTTCACCACCCTGTCGCAGAGCAACCGCGTCAAGATCGAGCCGGTCGCACCCACCCGTGGGCTGATATACGACCGTAAGCGCCGTATCCTGGCCGAGAACATCCCCTCCTTCAGCCTCGAGATCACCCCCGAGCGGGTCCCCGACCTGGAGACCACCCTGACTGAGCTGGGCGCTATCCTCGCTATCTCCGATCACGATCTGGAACGTTTTCAGCAACTGAAACGCCGTCAACGTCGCTTCGAGCCGCTACCCCTGCGCCTCCGTCTCAATGAGGCCGAGGTCGCCAAGTTTGCCATCAACCGGCACCGTTTCCCCGGTGTCGAGGTACAAGCGGGACTGATTCGCCACTATCCCCATGGCGAACTGATGGCCCACGCCGTGGGCTACGTAGGCCGTATCGACGAGGAGGAGCTGAACCGCGTCGATACCACCAACTACAGCGCGACCCGTTATATCGGCAAAACGGGTATCGAACGCTCTTATGAAGAGCACCTTCACGGTATGGTCGGCTCGCAAAAAGTGGAGACCAACGCCGAGGGTCGAATACTGCGCGTCCTGGAAAGCGACTCACCCGTACCGGGTAGCGACCTGCACCTCAACTTGGATCTCGAGCTGCAGCAGGTTGCCCACAAGGCGCTCGGGAAGCACAGCGGGGCGGTGGTCGCCATTGAAGTGGAGACCGGTGCTGTCGCAGCGCTGGTATCGAAACCGGGTTACGATCCCAATCCCTTTGTCACCGGAATCCCCACCCGGGATTACCAGGTACTGCGCGAACGTCCCGATCGCCCGCTCTTCAACCGTGCGTTATCCGGGCAGTACCCGCCCGGTTCGACCATCAAACCCATACTGGGATTGGGCGCCCTGGAAAACGGTATCCAACACGCCAGTCGCCGCAGCTTCTGCATCGGTTACTACCAGCTGGAGGGCGACGAGCGCAAATACCGCGACTGGAAACGCGAAGGGCATGGCCACGTCGACCTCCAGCAGGCCGTTACCCAATCTTGCGATGTCTTTTTCTACGAATTGGCGTTGGAGATGGGTATCGACCGTATCCATAATTATCTCACCCTCTACGGCTTCGGCGAGCGTACCGGGATCGATATGCTCGGTGAGGCAGCGGGGCTGATGCCATCACGGAGCTGGAAGCGCCGCGCCCGCAACTTGCCCTGGTTTCCCGGGGAGACGCTTATCACCGGAATCGGCCAGGGCTTCACCCTGACCACCCCCCTGCAACTGGCCAGCGCCACGGCCACGCTGGCGACGCGGGGCAGGCGTTTGCAGCCTCGAATCAGCAGCGCGGTGGTCGATCGCGATTCGGAGCTTCCGCTGCTCCTGGAACCCCAAGCGCAGATACCGGTCCCAGTGACCAATAAAGCCAATTGGGACTACATCATCAACTCCATGGATCGAGTGGTACACGGACTGAGGGGTACGGCCCATCGCATCGGTCAGACCGCCCCCTATCGCATCGCGGGTAAGACCGGCACCGCGCAGGTTTTCGGCATCAAGCAGGACGAGGAGTACGAAGAGGAAGAGGTGGCCTATAAACTGCGCGACCACGCGCTGTTCGTCGCGTTCGCCCCGGTGAAAAAACCGCGTGTCGCCATTGCCGTGATTGCCGAGCACGGTGGCAGTGGCGGATCGGTCGCGGCACCGATCGCCCGGCGCATAATGGACAGCTATCTCTCGCAAACCGTAAAGCCATGAGCAGCGAATTCCTCGGTAGCGGCAATTTCGACACCACGAGCGGTGATTCGCTCAAACGGTTCACCGCCAGGTTGCACCTGGACCTTCCCCTGCTGTTCCTGCTCATGCTGCTCTGCGGCGTGGGGCTGCTCATCCTGTACAGCGCGAGCGAACAGAACGTCGACCTGATCGGCCGCCAGCTATTGCGTCTGGGAGTCGCGTTCCTGGCATTGGTAGTGGTAGCTCAGATTCCACCGCACTATTTACGTCTCGTTACGCCGTGGCTCTTTGTCGCAGCACTCGGGATGCTGGTCGCCGTGCTCTACGTCGGCGATGTGGGCAAAGGCGCTCAGCGCTGGCTCAGCTTGGGACCACTGCGCTTCCAGCCCTCGGAACTGGCGAAAATCGCGCTGCCCATGATGATCGCCTGGTACTTCGCCGATAAACCCCTCCCCCCGGACATCCGGCGACTGGTGGGGAGCATCGTGCTCACCGTCATACCGGTGATACTCATTGCCAAACAACCCGACCTCGGGACGTCGATCCTGGTGTTGTGCTCGGGCGTGCTGATCTTGTTCCTCGCCGGTCTCAGTTGGCGCTACATGACCGTCGCAGGTCTGCTCGCAACAGCGGCAGCACCCGTGCTGTGGTACTTCATGCGCGACTACCAACGACAGCGCGTACTCACTTTTCTCAATCCCGAATCGGATCCCCTGGGTGCCGGTTACCACATCATTCAATCGAAAATCGCGATCGGGTCCGGTGGCGTCTATGGCAAGGGGTGGCTCAATGGCACACAGTCTCACCTGGAGTTCCTCCCCGAACGCTCCACCGACTTCATATTCGCGGTGTTGGGCGAAGAGCTGGGGTTGGTCGGGTGCCTCGGGCTGTTGTCGCTCTACCTGTTGATCATCCTACGCGGGCTCTACATCGCAACCCAGGCGCAGGACACCTTTTCGCGGCTCTTAGCGGGCGGACTGGTGCTCACGTTCTTCGTCTATCTCTTCATCAACACCGGTATGGTCATCGGGCTTCTCCCGGTGGTGGGCCTACCCCTCCCACTGGTGAGTTACGGTGGCACCTCAATGGTGACCATGATGGCCGGTTTCGGTATCCTGATGTCGATTCACACGCACCGCCGATTGTTGGCGAGGTAGCAGGTATCCACATGATCCGTTTCAGATCGCTTCGTTCACGTTGGTCACTCTGTTTCGCACTGTTCAGCGGTGCCCTGCTACCCTGTTTGGGGAACGCTGCACCCGCCATCACCGCTGAACAACTCGATGAATTCGTCGGTGAAATGGAGCGCAAACACCAGTTCGACCCGGGACCACTGAAGGTGTTGCTGAAAGGCGCTGAACTGAAAGAGCGCATCCTGAAGGCCATTGCCAGCCCCGCCGAAGCGAAACCCTGGCACGCTTACCGACCGATCTTCGTCACGCGGTCGCGCATCAAAGAGGGTGCTGAGTTCTGGGACAACAATGACGCGGCTCTCCAGCGAGCGTCCGAAAAGTACGGGGTCGCGCCGGAGATCATCGTCGCCATTATCGGCGTGGAGACACGTTACGGCCGCCACAAAGGGGGCTTTCGTGTACTCGACTCCCTCGCTACGTTGGCGTTCAACTATCCGAAACGCAGCAAATTCTTCCGGAGCGAGCTCGAGCACTTTCTGTTGCTGGCCCGCGAGGAAAACCTCGATCCGCTGCACCCCAAAGGTTCCTATGCCGGCGCCATGGGACACCCCCAATTCATCTCCAGCAGCTACCGCCGCTACGCCATCGATTTCGATAACGACGGTTTTCGCGATCTTTGGAATAACGACACCGATGCCATAGGCAGTGTCGCCAACTACTTCGCCAGACATGGCTGGAAGCGTGGAGCACCGATCACGCGGAAAGCCGAAATAGACGGGAAGGCTTATAAGACCGTCTTGAGCAAATCCCCTAAAACCAATCGTACCGCGGGCGAGTTGCGCGGCCACGGTGTTCGATTCGACGCGGAGTTGGATGATGTGCTGGCCGCTACACTGTTCGAACTTGAGACTAAAAGCGCTCCTGAACACTGGGTCGGCTTTAAGAATTTCTACGTCATCACCCGCTACAACCACAGTATTCTCTACGCCATGGCGGTCTATCAATTGAGTTGCGAAATCCTTGCGTTGCGAAATGAGACGACTCAGGCTCGGTTGAAGGAGCCCGTACGGTGAATGTCGTTCTGACCCGACTGCTGGTATTGGTCGTGCTGCTGCTGGGCTTGAGCAGTTGTAGCGGTGTGAGGGTTTTCGAGGAACAGGACGGCGCTCCCACCAAAGCGGTCAATCTCGATTCCGTTCCCGACGCCGTCCCGCGCGTCGAACCTCGTAGCCGGAGCGGCAATCCTCCCAGCTATGTGGTCAATGGTCGGCGCTACTATGTCAGCGACACTGCGGTGGGTTATCGCGAACGCGGCATTGCCAGCTGGTACGGTACCAAGTTCCACGGTCGCCGCACCTCCAGCGGCGAACGCTACGACATGTACGCCATGACCGCCGCACACCGTTCGCTGCCGCTGCCCACTTATGTGCGAGTCACCAACCTGCAGAACGGACGCCAAATCGTTGTCAAGGTCAACGATCGCGGACCTTTCCATCAGAACCGCATCATCGATCTCTCGTATGCTGCCGCCCATAAGCTGGGTATTGCCGGGCGCGGAACCGGCCTGGTGGAAGTGGTCGCTATTACCCCGGGGCAATCGACACCCGCCCCGACTCGAGTGACCACAGCACCGCCCACCACCAACAACGGTCACCCCGGCCTCTATCTGCAGGTCGGCGCCTTCATCAACCAGATCAACGCCGAACGTCTGCGTGACCGGCTAGTGCAGGCTTCCCTGGGGCGGGTCCACGTGCTGTCCGCAGTGGCTGGCAATCGGCCGGTCTATAGAGTGCGCCTTGGTCCCCTCGGGACCGTCGATCAAGCCGATCGATTGGCTCGAACCCTCACCAGCCTGGGTTACGACGATCCGCGCATCGTCACCGAGTAGGCCCCGCTCGCTCGCTTAGCCAATCACGCGAACATCACGTTACAATGCGCCCACTTCAAGGGCTCGTGCCTGAAACTAACAATTCAACATCCCCCGAAGAGATCATGCGTAACAAGCCTCTAAACCCACTTTTCCGTCTTCCGTTGCTCATTCTCCTGATAGGCTTTGCACTGCCATTGGGAGCCGCTCCACTGCCGGTACCCTCTGCACCGCCATTGAAGGCACCAAGCTTTCTGCTGGTTGATTTTGACAGCGGCGCGGTACTGGCTTCGAAGGAGCCGGACAAGCGCGTCGAGCCCGCCAGCATCACCAAGGTGATGACCTCCTACATCGTCTTCAAAGAGCTGTCGGAGGGCAAGATCCAGCTCGCCGACACCACCACCGTCAGCGAAAAGGCGTGGCGTATGCAAGGTTCGCGCATGTTCATCGAAGTGGGTAAACAGGTGACGGTGGAGGAGTTGCTCGAGGGGATGATCGTCCAGTCCGGTAACGACGCCAGCGTAGCGCTCGCCGAGTTCGTGGCCGGTTCCGAGGAGGCCTTCGTACAGCTGATGAATCACCAGGCCGAGCAACTCGGAATGAGTAACACCCACTTCACCAACAGCACCGGACTACCGCGCGCCAAACACTATATGTCGACCTCAGACATCGCCACTCTGAGCCGCGCGATGATCCGAGATTTTCCCACCTACTACGCCTGGTATGCGGAGAAGAACTATACCTACAACGGTATTAAACAGAGCAACCGCAACACGCTGCTCTATCGCGACCCGAGCGTCGACGGCATTAAAACCGGGCACACCGAATCCGCGGGCTACTGCCTGGTCTCCTCCGCGAAACGCGACAAGATGCGCCTGATCGCAGTGGTCGTGGGTACCAAAAGCGAAAAAGCGCGCGCCAGCGAGAGCCAGTCGCTGCTCAACTACGGTTTTCGCTTCTACGAAACCCATCGCCTCTACGGCGCCGGTGAAGCATTGGCGCGCGCCAGAGTGTGGAAAGGTGCGCAGCAGGAGGTTCCACTAGGATTGGCCGATGATCTGTTCGTCACCATCCCACGTGGACGCTACAAGAGCCTGAAGGCCAGTATGGCTCTCAAAACCGACATCCTCGCCCCAGCGCACAAAGGGCAGGAACTGGGCAGCGTGAACATCGCTCTAAGCGGAGAACCGTTCACCCAACGTCCGCTGATTGCCCTGCAAGATATCGCCGAAGGCAACATCATGCAGCGTACGATGGATGCGGTACGACTTTGGTTTCACTAGCCCGTATGCAGCTTCCGTGTCCGGGCTAAACCCTGAAAACAGCTCTGGAGTCACACCCTGATGAATCCACGGATTTGTTATCTCAACGGAGCGTACTTGCCCGCCGATGAGGCGAAGATATCGGTCATGGATCGCGGCTTTCTGTTCGGCGATGGCGTGTACGAGGTGATCCCGGTCTATGGCGGCTCTCTGTTCCGTCTCGCCGAACACCTCGATCGGCTCGAACGCAGCCTCGAACTGATCAAGCTCGAAAACCCCCTGGCCCGCGAACGGTGGAGCGAGCTGCTCGAAGATCTCGTTGCGCGTAACGGAAGCGGGGATCAGTCGGTCTACCTGCAGGTCACGCGAGGCGCCGCGCCCAAGCGAGAGCACAACTTCCCGAAAACGGTGACCCCCACCGTCCTGGCCATGTCCAATCCGTTGCCTGCCCCGGACCCGCAGCTGCTCGAGCAAGGCATCCAGGTCGCTTCGGTGGAAGATGTCCGTTGGCAATACTGCCACATTAAAGCCATCACCCTACTGCCTAACGCACTGCTCAAACAGCAGGCCCGCGATGCCGGCGCCGATGAAGCCATTCTGATCCGCGACGGCAATGCCACCGAGGGATCCGCCAGCAACCTCTTTATCGTCGCCGACGATAAACTGATCACCCCACCCAAGAGCAATCTTCTCCTCCCCGGCATCACCCGGGATCTGGTAGTCGAACTGGCGCTCGCTAATGACATTCCTTTTGAGGAGCGCGACATTGCGGAGGCTGAGCTGCGCTCCGCGCGGGAGATCTGGGTCACCAGCTCCACTCGCGAGATCATGCCGGTGGTCAACCTGGACGGTCAGCCGGTGGGCGACGGTAAAGCTGGCGACTGGTGGCGTCGTCTGCATGCGATCTACAGCCACTATAAAGCAGCGGTGAGTCGTGGCGAGCGACACTGACACACCGTTACAGTTTCCCTGCCGGTTTCCCATTAAAGCGGTAGGCCCCGCAGACGACGATTTCGCCGAACACGTGCGAGAGCTGGTCGAGAAGCATACCGACCCGCTCCCGGAGGAGGCGATCCAGTCGCGCGACAGCCGCCAGGGAAGCTTCGTCTCGATCACCGTCACTATCGAGGCCACCAGCCGTGCCCAGTTGGACGCTATTTACCGTGAACTCACCGCCAGCGACCGCGTCAAGTTTGCCCTGTGAATCCCTTGACTGACCTGGCGGTTCGACGCCTCGGAATGCGGGAGTACGAACCCACCTGGCACGAGATGCAGACCTTTACTGCCGAGCGGGATACAACCACTCCCGACGAACTGTGGCTGGTTGAGCATCCACCCGTCTATACCCAGGGACAGGCCGGCAGAGCAGAACATATCCTGGATGCCGGCGACATCCCCGTCGTACAGATCGACCGTGGCGGTCAGGTCACCTATCACGGGCCGGGGCAGTTGGTGATCTACACCTTGCTGGATCTGCCTCGCCACAAGCTGGGCGTCAGGCAATTGGTGACGGCTCTGGAGCAGTCGGTCATCGATCTGCTTAACGACATGGGGATCATCGCAGCCGCCGATCCCAAGGCGCCGGGAGTATACGTCGATGGCGAAAAGATCGCCGCGTTGGGAATTCGCGTACGCCGTGGCCGTTGCTACCACGGCTTGAGTCTCAACGTCGGCACGGATTTAGCCCCCTTCTCGGGGATCAATCTCTGCGGCTACCCGGCACTCAAAGTGACCCAACTCCGCGACTTGGGCGTCAGTTTGGGTCTCGATGAAGTGGGCGAAGCGCTCATCGCCCACCTGGCTCGCCAGCTGCGTTACCGCATAAGGTAGAATCAAGCCATGAGTAGCGATCGTCGTAACACCGTTCAACAGGGCATCAAACAGAAAGGTGCGGCCAAAACCGCTCGTATACCCATCCGCGTGGAAACCACCCGACAACCGCTGCGCAAGCCGAGTTGGATACGGATACGCATGCCGAGTGGTGGCGAGGTTGAACGTCTCAAAGGCGTGTTACGCGATCACCACCTGCACACGGTGTGCGAAGAGGCCTCGTGCCCCAACATCGGCGAGTGTTTCTCCCACGGCACCGCCACCTTCATGATCATGGGCGATATCTGCACCCGCCGTTGCCCCTTTTGCGATGTTGGGCATGGCCGCCCCCTACCGCTCGATGCCCATGAGCCGGCTCAACTGGCGGAAACCATCAATGCCATGAAGCTGCGTTATGTGGTAATCACGTCGGTGGATCGAGACGATCTGCGCGATGGCGGTGCCGCTCACTTCGTTGCTTGCATCCAATCCGTACGCGACGCCAATCCGGACATCCATATCGAAACTCTGGTGCCCGATTTTCGCGGCTGTATGGAGATCGCTCTCGATCTGCTTGGCGCCACACCGCCCGATGTTTTCAACCACAACCTGGAGACGGTACCGCGACTCTATAAAAAGGCACGTCCCGGCTCCGATTATCGGTGGTCGTTGGAGCTGCTCGAGCAGTTCAAAGCGCGTAACCCCTCCATCCCCACCAAATCGGGATTGATGCTGGGGCTGGGCGAATCCAACGACGAAATACGTGATGTTATGCGCGACCTGCGCCGGCATCATTGCGACATGCTCACCCTGGGCCAGTACCTGCAACCGACACTGCATCACTTGGCCGTAGAGCGTTACGTCACACCGGAGGAGTTCCGTGAGCTGGAGAAGTTCGGCTACGAAATCGGATTCACCAATGTGGCCAGCGGCCCGCTGGTGCGCTCCTCCTACCACGCTGAGCAACAGGCGAGGGCTGTCGTCACCCCAAAGTAGGGGATTTATATACTTGACTCCCCGCTGATCCAGTCGTGAAAACTCTCCACAAGTCTGCCGATTTGATCGTCCCTGATTCTGTTGCTGTTGTTGTCGATCATCTCCTGGCCGTCTGGTTGCCGGAGGTAGATCGGCTTCGCCCGTTGGTCTATTCCTGCGGTGCGGGGCGTGCGCATGAAGACGCTGTAGGTGGTCTCTAAAATGCCGGCATCGGCTTGTTTGGCCTCTGCTGGAGACAACTTCTGGACGATCAGGACCGTGGGGTTCTTGATGCCCTTGCTGGCTGCGAAAGTCGTCTTTGGGAGATCGAC
>Ga0209679_1000134_pt1 | contig 36728 bp, 36 predicted proteins | sample WorMetHEROISLAND_4_FD_187408 | JGI IMG/M metagenome (GOLD analysis project Ga0209679, IMG submission 187408) | Marine gutless worms symbiont microbial communities from Max Planck institute for Marine Microbiology, Germany - Olavius sp. 2 HERON... ...
CAGCGGGGATTTAACTACCTGGCCAAGGTGATAACGGGAGTGAAGTTTAAAGATGGAATCGAGGTGACGACGGGCAATTAGGTAGCAGCTGGATCAATATCCAAACACCAGATTTGACGAGAACTCATTTTGCTGAGCGGTTACGTTCGACAATTGAGAAATTGGTTGTGAAACACGAAGGGCAAGAGATTCGTTTCACCATTAGTTTGGGTGTTGCCGAAGCCGATGAGACTCTAGAGTCTTACAAGACATGGTTGGAGTATGCGGACAAGGCGCTTTATGCCTCTAAGGAAGGGGGTCGTAACAGGTACCCCGTACACCAGTACAGTAATTCCTAGATTCGATCTTAGACAAAAAAAGGGCGCACTTGAGTGCGCCCTTCGTTTTGTTTCTGAGCGAAGATGCCCGCTTAGAACATGTGTTGTCCGCCATTGATGGCAAGATTCGAACCCGTGATGAAACCACCTTCCTCTGCGGCGAGAAATGCCACCGCGCGACCGATTTCGGAGGGCTGTCCCAACCGCCCCACGGGGATCTGGGCCACGATTTTCTCTCGTACATTTTCGGGAATGGCCATCACCATCTCCGTTCCGATATAGCCCGGAGAGATGGAGTTCACAGTGATGCCTTTTGCAGCACCTTCCTGCGCCAGTGCTTTGGTGATGCCGTAGATGCCGGCTTTTGCAGCGGAGTAGTTGGCTTGTCCGAACTGACCCTTCTGGCCGTTCACCGATGAGATGTTTACAATACGGCCATAGCCGCGCTCCAACATACCATTCCATACTTCGATGGTGACGTTGTAGACGCTGTTGAGATTGGTATCGATGACAGCATTCCACTGTTCGGCGCTCATTTTCTTGAAAGTGCAGTCGCGGGTAATACCGGCATTGTTTACCAATATATCGATAGAGCCGAGTTCGCTCTCAACTTGAGCCACCATTGCTTTGCACGACTCGGTATCGGTGACGTCGCCAGGTACGACCATCATGTCGTAACCTTCCGATTTCATTTTGGTCTGCCACTCCTGGGCTTTCTCCGCTTCCGCCGGATAGTAGTTCGCTGCCACTTTGGCGCCGCCCTTCGCCAATTCGATGCAGACCGCGGTGCCGATTCCACCGATTCCGCCGGTTACTAATGCCACTCTGTTTTGCATTTTATAGACTCCTCGCTTAGCTATCGTTTTACCACTATTCGTTAGGATCAGCGCTCGATGGCCAACGCAACACCTTGGCCGCCGCCGATACAGAGCGTTGCGAGCCCCTTATTGACGTCGCGTTTGATCATTTCATGAAGCAGTGTCACAAATACGCGGCAGCCCGAGGCGCCGATCGGATGCCCTAGCGCGATGGCGCCACCGTTCACATTGACCTTGTCGATATCCCATTCCATGCCTCGATTTACCGAGATGGCCTGAGCGGCGAAAACTTCGTTGGCTTCGATGAGATCAAGATCCTCAATCGCCCATCCCGCTTTTTCCAGGCACAGTTTGGAAGCTGGGATTGGACCGGTGCCCATGATCTCCGGAGCGACGCCCGCGCTGCTGTAGGCCGCTACTCGCGCCATAGGCTCTAGGCCTAGCTCCTGGGCTTTACTCGCGCTGGTCACGATAACGGCAGCGGCGCCGTCGTTTATTCCTGATGCGTTACCTGCCGTGACGGTACCCTCTTTCTTAAACGCGGGGCGAAGCTTGCTCAAACCTTCGGTAGTGGCACCAAAGCGGGGAAACTCGTCAGTATCAAAAACAATGGGGTCACCCCTGCGTTGAGGGATCTCCAGCGGAAGGATTTCCTCGGCGAAACGGCCCTCCTTGATGGCGGTTTCGGCTTTCTGCTGCGATGCGGCAGCAAACGCGTCTTGGTCCTCACGGCTGATGTTGAACTTAGCGGCTACGTTTTCTGCAGTGTTACCCATGTGGTAATGGTGGAAAGCGTCTTGGAGGCCATCCGTGATCATGGTATCGACCAGGTTCCAGTCACCCATGCGAGCACCGTTACGCGAGTTAGGCAGCACGTGCGCCGATGCACTCATGTTCTCTTGCCCGCCGGCGATTACGACGTCGGCGTCTCCACAACGAACTGCCTGAGCGGCGAGGTGGATGGACTTGAGGCCGCTTCCGCAAACCTTGTTAATGGTCATTGCAGGGACAATATCGGGCAATCCACCATTGATCGCGGCTTGTCGAGCTGGATTCTGTCCTGCGCCAGCTGCAAGCACCTGACCCAAGATGACTTCGCTCACTTGATCGGGTTCGATACCGGTTTTTTTCAACAATCCAGAGATGACATGGGCGCCCAGACTACTGGCGGATTGATTCGCTAAGGTGCCGCCAAAGCTGCCGATCGCGGTACGGCCAGCCGCTACAATGACTACATCTTCCATCTACAGCCTCCGATAAGAATGAGGTTTATGTGGCGTTGCGCTGCTCACAGGGAGATCGTGGTGCACTGCGCAAAATAGGTTGCCACTATACTGATTTGATTGGGTTACCGCTAGGCGTGGCGCAGGTAGATAAAGAAAACCCCCTCAAAGAGGGGGTTTTCACCACACACATCAAGAGGCGCTCGTGATTAAGCAGCCTTTTTAGCGGTTTTCTTTGGTGCAACCGTAGTAGCAGCCTTAACGCCTTCTTCAACCTTCTCGGCAACGGCTTTGAAACTTTCTTCTACCTTGGCGCTGGCAACCTTGAAGTTCTCTTCTGCTAGAGCATTCAGTTCAGCCTGGGTCTCGAGGATGATCTCCAGAGTGGTCTGAGCCTGGCCCTGGAACTTCTCAGCATACTCAGCCGCGAGGCTGGACTGCTTCTGCACCAGGTCCTGGATGCTCTTGATGTCGCCAAAAGACTGGCTCTGCTTCACACCTTCCTGGAGGCTCTCGCTCACGAGACCGAGCTGCTGTTTAGCCAGGCGCTCAACGGCGCGGGAGGTGATCTGGTTCAGCTTCACAACCGGCTCAAGAGCGGCCTGGTTGGCTTCTTTCAGTTTTTCGAAAATTTCCGTCTGCATGGTATTCACTCCTAAATGTACTGCTATTGATTGAGAAACCCCTGGGGGAAAATTCTTTGTGCACCGTATAAATGCTGCTATGCAACATAGTGCCCAACCGATGCGATGTCAAGCCTAATACTTAAATTTTTCAACAAGATTACTGCGAACAGGGCGAACCTATCAGGCTGACTTATTGCACTGCAATAAGTTGATCAAGACAGCTAATCGATGGGGTGGGGAGTTGGCCTAGCGAGGATTAACCGCTTTTCTTTTCGGAGGGTGTTTCTTCGGATTTTTCGGAGCTGTTTGTGCTGCGGGGTGTGGCCGTGGGGTTACTGGCAAAAAAACTGTCCTGCATCTTTTGCCACAGGGCAAGGTTACGATCAGCCATCTCAGACATCACCGCCATGGGCGTACGGCTCATCAGGTCGGTCATCTGATCGCGAAGGATATGTTGTTGTTCCAGAAACATTTCCATGCTTTTTTCTAGATAGCTGCTCATGACGTTCTGCAGGTTGTCACCGTAGAAGCGGATGATTTTGGTGAGCAGATCGGTCGAAAAGATGGGAGATCCTTCGTCTTCCTGTTCGGCGATGATCTGAAGCAGGATATTGCGCGTGATGGGCTCGCCGGTTTTAGCATCGACAACCTGGAATTCGACGCCGTCCATTACCAACTGTTTAACATCGGCCAGAGTGATATAACTACTGATAGCGGTGTCGTACAGACGACGATTAGGATATTTCTTGATGGTCCTTATCGCGCTCATATGAGATTCTAAGCCCTGTCGCTTGCGAATGATCTTGGGGAGGGCAACTGGTTCAACTGGTTTGTGCAAATCCCCAATTAATGGAATGGTATCAGAACGGAATGCTGAGCGGCAAAATAATTGTGCGATGCGACAGCTCGCTCCCGTTCGGCCTGACGTGTCCTGAATGGGTTAATCAGGGTACTGAGCGCACCCGGTGCAAGCAGTGATGGTTACAAGCGATACTGATCAGACACTGTCGCCGGACTGTTACAAATACTACACCCACTAACCCAAAAAAGTATTTATTAGTCAATAAATACAATAAGTTATTGGTCTGTTGCGGCGCAATATTGGCGCATGCTAGACTAGCTCAATCACCGTTTTGGCGGGGGCCTAAACGGAGTATTTCGGGGGAGGGGTCGCCCGAAGGACAATCATCGGATATTGCGGGTACCGACCGTCTCGTGTCTGAGAACGTGCGCGGTGCACAACTGCAATCCGAGGTATGCCATCGCTTGCCTCTTCTCCATAAAGAACGATTCGCATCCTAGCGGTTCAACCAGCTTTGAGGGAGAGTTAAATGGCACAGGGCAAGATGGTTACCTTCGAGGGCAATGAAGCGGCTGCCTGCATCGCGCATCTTTGTAGTGATGTCATCGCAATCTATCCAATCACCCCATCGTCAGGTATGGGTGAGTTCTGCGACAGCTGGTCCGCTGGAGGCCGCCAAAATCTCTGGGGAACGGTCCCCGAGGTGATCGAGATGCAGAGCGAGGCCGGGGCCGCGGGGGCGGTACACGGCGCACTGCAGACCGGGGCAATGGCGAGTACCTTCACCGCATCGCAGGGCCTGCTGTTGATGATCCCCAACATGTACAAGATATCCGGCGAATTGACGCCTGCGGTTATGCATGTCTCGGCTCGCGCCCTCGCGCCCCACGCTCTTTCCATTTTTGGCGATCACAGTGACGTGATGTCGGTTCGCTCTACGGGTTGGGCGATGTTGGCCTCTAATTCGGTGCAGGAAGTCGGGGATATTTCCACTATTGCCCACGCCGCCACTTTGGAAGGGCGAGTGCCGATTCTGCACTTCTTTGACGGGTTTCGAACCTCCCATGAGGTGAGCAAAACGGTCGAAGTCAGTACCGAAACCGTCCGTACCATGATTCGCGACGATTTGGTCCAGGCGCATCGTGCCCGCGCTTTATCTCCCGATCATCCGGTTATCCGCGGTACAGCGCAGAATCCCGACGTCTATTTTCAGTTTCGCGAAGCGTGCAGTCCGTTCTACGAAAAAATGCCCGCGGTGGTTCAGGCGACTATGGGCCGTTTTGCAAAACTTACAGGCCGCCAGTATCACCTGTTCGACTATGTGGGCGCTGAAGACGCCGAGCGGGTTGTCGTGATGATTGGCTCGGGTGCCGAGGCAGTCGAAGAGGTGGTCGAATCGCTGAACGCGAAAGGCGATAAAGTGGGGCTGATCAAGGTGCGCCTGTTCCGCCCCTTTGCGGCGGATGCGTTTCTCGACGCGCTGCCCGCCACGGTAAAGAAAATCGGGGTACTCGATCGTAATAAAGAGCCGGGCGCTGGTGGCGAGCCGCTCTATAAAGACATCGTTACCGCGCTCGGTCACGATTTCACGGGTGGTCAACCTCGTTTTAGTCAATTACCGAGAGTGGTGGGTGGGCGCTACGGTTTGGCTTCCAAAGAGTTCAACCCCCAAATGATCAAGGGGATCTTCGACGAATTGGCGAAAGATCAGCCCAAGAACAGCTTCACGGTCGGTATCGTTGACGATGTAAGCCACTCCAGCCTCGATCAGGATACGAGTTTCAAGCTAGAAACTGTGGAGGGGCTCACCCGCGCGGTGTTTTATGGATTGGGATCTGACGGTACCGTTAGCGCCAACAAGAACACGATCAAGATCATCGGCGAAGAGACCGATCTGTTTGCACAAGGCTATTTCGTCTATGACTCGAAGAAGGCGGGTGCGGCGACGGTATCGCACTTGCGCTTCAGCCCCGAGAAGATCCGTTCAAGCTATCTGATCGGTGACGGTGAGGCCAATTTTGTGGCGTGCCACCAGCCCGGTTTCCTCGAACGGTTCCCGATGCTGAACAAGGCGGCGGAAGGTGCGGTCTTCTTGCTGAACTCTCCGATAGCGCCCGACAAAACATGGGATACGCTTCCGCGCAGCATGCAGCAGCAGATTATCGACAAGGGCATCAGTTTTTACACTATAGATGCCATCGCCGTAGCGCGAGAAACGGGAATGGGCGCGCGTATCAATACAGTAATGCAGACCTGTTTTTTCGCCATCTCGGGAATTCTTCCTAAAGAGCGTGCCATCGAGGCGATCAAGCATGCCGTCGAGAAAACCTATGGCGCGAAAGGTAAGGCGATCGTGGATCGCAACTTTGCCGCTATCGACACCACCCTCGCAAGATTGCACCAAGTGGAAGTACCGAGTGCTGTTTCCAGCGAACTGGAGATCCTATCTCCGGTTTCCGACAAGGCGCCGGAGTTCGCCAAGAAGGTAACCGGCGAGCTGATCGCCGGGCGTGGCGATTCGCTACCCGTGAGCCTCATGCCGGTTGACGGCACGTTTCCGGTAGGAACGGCACGCTGGGACAAGCGCAACCTGGCCTTGGAAATCCCCGTGTGGGAAGAAGATCTCTGTATCTTTTGTGGCAAATGTGCCCTGGTCTGTCCGCACTCGGCGATTCGCTGCAAGGTCTTCTCGCCGGACGATGTCGAGAATGCGCCTTCCACCTTCAAGTACACGGAAGTAAAAGGTAAAGAGTTCGAGAAGGGTACGTTGATCAATTACCAGGTGTTTCCGGAGGACTGCACGGGGTGTACGTTGTGCGTCGATATCTGCCCGGCCAAGAGTAAAGAGGACTCCTCTTTCAAAGCGCTCAACATGGCACCGCAGGCGCCACTGCGCGAGCAGGAGAACGAGAACCTGGAGTTCTTCTATACGATACCCACCTTCGATCGTACCCAGGTGCGGCCTAATACTCTAAAGAGCGCGATGCTGTTCGACACGCTGTTTGAAACGTCGGGCGCCTGCGTAGGGTGTGGGGAGACGCCGTATGTGAAGCTGGTGAGTCAGCTGTTTGGCGATCGCTCCATAGTAGCGAACGCCACGGGGTGTTCGTCGATCTACGGCGGCAACCTGCCCAGTACGCCTTGGGCGGCGAACGAGGAGGGGCGCGGTGTAGCTTGGTCCAATTCCCTCTTCGAGGATAACGCCGAATTCGGTCTCGGTTTCCGACTTACCATCGATAAGCAGCGCGAGTACGCTAATGAGCTACTCCAGCAGCTCGCTCCCGTGGTGGGAGAGGATTTGGTGGAGGCCTTGCTGAACGCCGATCAATCCGACGAGTCGGGCATCTACGAACAGCGCGAACGGGTTTCGGATTTGCGCGACAGGCTCCAAACGGTAGACAGCGCTCCCGCCCGTGAGTTGGAGAGCGTCGCCGACATGTTGGTGAAGAAGAGCGTCTGGATCATCGGCGGTGACGGTTGGGCCTACGACATCGGCTTCAATGGCGTGGATCATACGTTGGCTTCCGGCCGTAACGTTAACATTCTGGTGTTGGATACGGAGGTTTACTCCAACACCGGTGGTCAGGCTTCTAAAGCTACGCCCACGGGTGCGGTGGCTAAGTTCGCGATGGGCGGCAAGGAGCTGGGCAAGAAGGATATCGTTCAAATCGCCATGAGCTACGGTCATGTCTATGTCGCACAGGTGGCCTACGGTGCCAAAGATGTGCAGACCGTAAAGGCGTTTCTCGAGGCGGAAGCCTACGACGGCCCGTCGTTGATTATCGCCTACTCGCCCTGCGTGGAGCATGGTGTTCCAATGGCTCAGAATCACCAGCAACAGGAGCTGGCGGTGAATACGGGACATTGGAATCTACTGCGCTACGATCCGCGCCGCTTGGGTGATGGTAAGAATCCGTTGCAGTTGGATTCCAAGAAGCCGTCGGTTCCGCTCAAGGATTTCGTCTCCTCGGAGACGCGCTTCAATATGTTGTGGCGTACCGATGCCGATAAAGCGGACAAGCTGCTCGATATCAACCAAAGAAAAGTGGATGACCGTTACCACTACTACGAGCAGTTGGCTGGAATCGAGTATCCAGGGGGAGATGACGAAGCGGATGAGTGATTGCCGGAGTGTTGCACCGGATTACTAAGCAGTAGTCCGGTGCGGCGTGAAAAAGAGCACATTCATTACCGCTTCATCGATTACAGAGAGGGTTAGCAATGGATTTAACGACAAACTATTTAGGCCTTACGCTCAAGAACCCGTTAGTGGTTTCCGCATCGCCGCTGTCACGGAGTGTTGAGAACGTACAACGGTTGGAAGAGGCGGGTGCCGCGGCAATCGTCATGTACTCCTTTTTTGAAGAGGAGTTGCTGGAGGAGCAGGAGCGCCTGGACTTCTTTTTCGCACACCAAGAGTTCGGGAATCCAGAGTCGGCCACGGTGTTGGGCATCCCCGATTCCTATCGCTCCGGTCTCGACGAGTATGTGGAGCAAGTTGGAAAGCTTAAATCGACGCTGGAAATTCCTGTTATCGCCAGCCTGAACGGTGTTTCGACCACCGGATGGGTGCGCCACGGAAAAGCGTTGGAGGAGGCCGGAGCGGACGCTTTGGAGCTCAACGCCTACCATGTGGCGGCCAATACTGAAGAGACGGGTGTCGAGGTCGAGATGCTGTATGTGGAGTTGCTGAAGGAGTTGCGACCGGAGGTGACTATTCCCGTCGCCATGAAACTCTCGCCGCAGTTCAGTTCTTTTGGCAACATGGCGCGTCGCTTGGAGCAGGCCGGTGCCGATGGCTTGGTGCTGTTTAACCGTTTCTTCCAACCCGATATCGATCTAGAGACTTTGGAGGTGACTCCGTCGCTTCATCTGTCCGATTCCAGCGAGCTACTCCTGGCAATTCGTTGGATAGCACTGCTGTACGGCAGATTGAACATGTCCTTTGCCGCTACCGGAGGAGTACACACGCACGAAGATACGATAAAAGCGCTTCTGGCAGGTGCCAGTGTGGCGCAATTGTGTAGCGTTCTCCTTAAGGAGGGGCCGGCCAAGCTCACTGAGATACTCAACGATATGACCCGGTGGCTCGAGGAACGCGAGTATCGCTCTATCGATCAGCTGATCGGGAGTGTTAGTCAAAAGCACACCGATAAGCCGACCGATTTTGAACGCGCCAACTACATGCGTGTGCTGGATAGTTTTTCACCGCCCCCGGGCGTTTAGGCGTAAACCTGGGACTCACGAAAAAGGGTGGCCGATAGCCACCCCTTATTCTTGCGACTCGCTTTTAGTTTCACTGCGGAGAAGGGTCAATGCGGTGCAGGATCATGCGCGCATGCTCTTCGCCGTCACGGTACTGAACGATTCTGACAGGCAGATAGCCGAGGCTGGGTGCGCACCAGAATTCCATGTACCTGTCTTTTCGGCCGCGATCTCTTTTTACCCGGACGGTTTCCATCTCTCCGAGGGGTGAGTTCAATTTCTCGTCTCCGCCGCGAAAGAAGCGGTAGGTTTTGAGCGTTCCTCCATCGGCGACTTTGTACTCCATCTCGCGTTTACCCGCTTTGAGATCGCGCATCAACAGTAGCTGAGCGGCGAGCTTGTCGATGGTTCCCGGTTCGATAGACATCACCCAGGGATCATCGTTTACCGTGTTCACAACCTTCAGTTTGTTCCAGTCGAATTTCAGAGCCACCGTCCTAGCTTTGCGTCCTTCACGACGGTAGCGGTAGTTCACTGGCTGTACGGTGTTTGCACTGACTTTACCGCTACTCTCTTCCTCGATGCGTCCCCCGGCCAGTTTTCCAATGAAACCGGTGGGCCGGCTTTTGGAAAGGTAGTGGTAACGCCCCGTTTCGCTAAGCGCCAGCGATAACTCCAATTCACCCACGGTCATCGAACCGCTCGTGAGTTTGTAGAGTCCGGAGAAGGATTGCAGTTCGGCTGCCGATAGGCTATTGTTTCCAGTGGTGCTAAATAACACCAGGGTAACAATGCCAACTACCACACTCCCTTTGAACATCATTTCTCCTTCAGAACTCCTGGTTTCCAAACACGGGAGGCGTCACCAGAGATAACCCGTCAAGGAGCACCTTACCCGCCTGCAATTCGAGGCGTTGGGTGGCAAACCACTGTACGGCGAGGGGGTAGATACGGTGCTCTTGCTCCAGGATGCGAGCAGCCAGTGTGTCGGGCGTGTCACCGGCCTGTACCGGTACCTGAGCCTGTAGGATGACGGGGCCGCCATCGAGCTCACTGGTGACGAAATGGACGCTGGCACCGGATACGCTTTCACCTGCTTCGAGTGCTCTTTCGTGGGTGTGTAGGCCGCGAAATTTAGGTAGTAGCGACGGGTGGATATTGAGCATGCGGCCGGCGTAATGGTCGACGAAATCGTTGCTCAAGATCCGCATGAATCCGGCCAGTACCACCAAATCGGGGCAATACCCGTCAATGGTTTTCAACAATGCTTGGTCAAATTTGGTGCGGTCTTGAAACGCTTTGTGATCGACTACGGCAGTGTCGATCTTGGCCTGCCGAGCGCGCTCAAGCCCAGCGGCATCGGCGCGATTGCTGATTACGGCGACGATGCGGGCGGGAAAACGACGATCCGAGGAGGCGTCGATGAGCGCTTGAAGATTACTGCCTCGGCCGGAAATCAGTGCCACCACGCGCGTGGGTTCGACAGGCGACTCCGTCATCGGTAGATCACTTCCGGGGCGGTTTGATCATGCGGCTCGATGTGGCCGATGAGGTGGGGTGTCTCCCCCAGCTCGATAAGTTTCGTGGCGACAGCGCTGGCGAGGTTTTCGGCCACACAGATCACCATGCCGATCCCACAGTTGAATGTACGCAGCATCTCTTCGGTCGAGACATTGCCCACCGTGCGCAGCCAATCAAAAATGGCAAGCGTGGGGAGCTTGGACTGGTCGATGATCGCTCGCGTGTTTTCGGGTAGCACCCGTGGCAGGTTTTCCGTAAGACCACCGCCGGTGATATGTGCCAATGCGTGAATTGAATAGTTTTCGAGGAGCGTCAACAACGGCTTGACGTAGATGCGGGTCGGTTCCAGCAAAGCACTGCCCAACGTTGTGTCTCCTAAGGGATCATCCAATGTGGCATTGCCGACCTCGATGATTTTTCGGATCAATGAGTAGCCATTGGAGTGCGGTCCCGACGATTGCAGCCCAATTAACACGTCACCACTGGAGACACGGCTGCCATCGATGATGGCGTCTCGGTCGGCAATACCCACTGCGAAGCCAGCGAGATCATAGTCGTCGCCAGCATACATGCCCGGCATCTCTGCGGTTTCGCCGCCGATCAGCGTGGCGCCCGCCATTTCGCAACCTCGTCCGATCCCCTGGACGACTCGCGCCGCCTGTTCCACGTCGAGTTTCCCAGTGGCGAAGTAGTCAAGAAAAAAGAGCGGTTCAGCACCTTGGACAATGATGTCGTTGACGCACATGGCGACCAGATCGATACCTACTGTATCGTGCTTGTTCGCTGCGATCGCCAAGGCCAGTTTGGTCCCGACGCCATCGGTCCCGGAGACCAGAACGGGCTTTTTGTACCGTTCCAACGGGATTTCAAAAAGAGCACCGAAGCCGCCGAGACCCGTTAGTACTTCGGGGCGGAAGGTGCGAGCGGCTACCGGTTTTATGTGATCGATCAACCTGTTGCCCGCATCGATATCGACGCCTGCATCGCGATAGCTGAGCGAGGGTTTGTTCGTAGCGGGCGAGTTGTCGGCACTTGGGGTAGCGCCAGATTTGTCATGAGAACTCATACGGCTCCTGATCGAAAATGGTAGCGGGGCCGTGGGGGTACTGGGGATCCGTTGGTCGTCCGCGTAGGAACATCCACGGGAGCAGTACGGCATCATCAGACCGCGGAAGATTATATGCTATCTTAGTCGCGTTTTTCACCCGGCTGATTGCGCAATATGATTGACGCGCCAGCAGCTGTTTGTTGGGAAGAGTGGAGTTTTGAATGCAAGGATACTGGCTGAAACGAAGCCTATGGTCCTGGGGCGTTTTCTGCTTAGGGCTGATGTGGCTCGCGTCGGCGCACGCGGGTAAGGTTGAAGGGCTCTACCTCTCTACGGTACCGGTTACCGGTCAGGGGGTGACCGAGCGCGAGCAGGCCATTGTCAAAGGTTTTACTCAGGTACTCATTAAGGTGACCGGGGAATCGCGTTTCGAGGAACGTCCCGAACTGCAGAGTCTGCTAAAGCAGGCGCCACGCTTCCTCCAGCAGTACCGGTACGAAAAACGGCTGCAGCCCGCTCTCATTCCCGACCAAGCCCCGGTGGAGCTGTTGGAGCTGCATCTACAGTTCGACCCCGATTCCGCCAACGAGGCGTTACGCCGCAATCGGCTGCCGATTTGGGGGGCGCTGCGTCCCAACATCCTGGTTTGGCTGGCGGTGGAGCAGGGGGCGAGCCGCTATTTGGTTGGTGCCGATTCGGATCCCGCCATCGTCTCTACGGTGGTGGATGCGGCCAATCGCCGCGGGCTCCCCATTCTGTTCCCGCTTCTGGATTTGGAAGATCAGGCGGCTCTATCGGTCGCGGATGTATGGGGGAATTTCCGGAGCGCTATCGATCGAGCCTCGACTCGCTACCAACCCGATGCCATTTTGATAGGGCGCGTGTTTAAGCAATCCAGCGGTCGCTGGGAGGCGATGTGGACACTCTACCACGACGGCAACGTATCTCCGTGGCTCTCCGGAGGAGCGTTTTCGTCGCAAGTGCTGTTCCACGGGTTAGACAATGCTGCGGACCTGTTAGCCGCTAAATTTGCGCCGGTCGGTCTCGGGGTACTGGGCGATGAGTTCCTGCTCAAGATCGACGGCATCGATTCGCTGGAGAGCTACGCCCGGCTCTCCAAGTATCTCGCGGAGTTACAGCCCATACAGAGCGTGCGCCCCTATCAGGTAGGCTCCGCGGGAACGACATTTCACATTAAGGTCGAGGGAGACTATCGATTGTTACAGCAGGTCATTGGACTCAGCAGTGTCTTACTGCCTTTGGCAGAAGCCTCCGTCGATCCTGCCACTCAAACTACGAACCCTTCGCTACCCGTGTTGCATTACCGTGTGGGCCCGTGATCAGTCGGCGCGATATACCTAATATTCTCACTATTCTGCGCATTCTTCTGGTCGCGCCTATCGTTGTATTGATGTTGAAAGAGCGTTACGCAACCGCCATGGCGTTGTTCGCCGTTGCCGGAATCTCCGATGGACTCGACGGTTATCTGGCAAAGCGTAACGGTTGGGTAACCCGGCTGGGATCATTTCTCGATCCCCTGGCAGATAAGATTCTACTGGTCTGTTGTTATGTCACGCTGGGGTGGAACGGCTTGTTGCCGGTCTGGATCGTAGCGTTGGTGCTGGGGCGTGATGTGGTGATTTCTGCTGGCGCGCTCGCTTTTCGCATGCTTATCGGCAGGTTCGATGCAGAGCCGACGATGCTCAGTAAAACCAATACGTTTGCGCAAATCGTGCTCGTATTGCTGGTGGTTTTCGATCAATTGTTCGAGTGGTCCGCGCGAGATTTAGTGGATCCAATGATCTATCTGGTAGCGCTTACCACCCTCTCCAGTGGTGTGGGTTATGTCTGGGCCTGGGGGCGCCGAGCCCATCGCGTTCATCGATCCCAATAAAGGGGGTTAGGGTTTCAGTACCTCCTTTATGAACGGGATGGTTAAGCGTCGTTGCGCCACCAGCGAGGCTTTGTCCAACTGATCGAGGACGTTGAGCAAAGAACCCATGTCGCGGCGCACGTGAGACAGCAGATAGCGGCCCACTTCTTCGTTCAATCCCATACCACGCTGTTCGGCCTGTCTTTGAAGGGCTGCGATCTTTTCTGAATCCTCCAGCTCCTCCAGTCGGTAGATGGTGCACGCGCTCAGTCGCGAACGTAGGTCGGGGAGTTGTATTTCCAGGTTGGCAGGACTGGAGCGGGCGGCGATGAGCAGTGCGCTTCCCGCGTCGATGATGGCGTTATAAAAACCGAATAGCGCCTGTTCCCACGCTTCGATACCCGCGATTGCGTCCAGATTATCCAATGCAATCAAATCCAGGGATTCCAAGTTGGCCAAGATGTCGGGCGTCAGCGATTCACTCGTGGAGAGGGGAAGGTAGAACGGTTGTTTACCGCCTGCTGCAGCACGATTGCAGGCGGCTTGGAGCAAATGTGTCTTGCCGCAACTTGTTGGGCCGTGAAGATAGACAGGCTCCGGTTTCCTCTGTTCGGCGCACGCTTTAGCCGCAGCGACAAACTGGCTATTGCGATCAGCGTAAAAGCTGTCAAACGTTGCCGATTTGGGTAGGGCGATCCCTAGCGGAAGTTGTTTCATCCCAATCTGATTCAGGTGTCGGCACTCTGTCGGAGTGCCGCTGCCGTTTTCGCCAGACGTCGACCCAATGCCAGGCAGAGCTGCATCTCATCGCCGCTCAACTCAGTCTCCATCCCCGATCGAGAAAGATGACTGGCACCGTACGGTGTTCCTCCTGTTGCCGTATCGTGGAGTGCAGGTTCCGTATAGGGTAGCCCCATCAGCACCATGCCATGGTGGAGGAGCGGCAGCATCATCGACATCAAAGTGGTCTCCTGCCCGCCGTGCATGCTGCCGGTCGATGTGAAGACGACCGCGGGTTTACCCACCAACTCCCCGCTCAGCCAGAGCGAACTAGTACTATCCAGGAAGTACTTAAGCGGGGCGGCCATATTGCCAAAGCGCGTCGGGCTTCCCAGCGCCAAACCATCGCAGCGTCGCAAATCATCATGCGTGACGTAGGGGGGGCCTTGATCGGGTATCGAATCCGAGCTGGCTTCACAGGTCGGCGAGACGGGGGGTACCGTGCGAACCAGGGCCTCCGCGCCTTTGATCTCACCAATCCCGCGCGCGATCTTTTGCGCCATGGTGGCAGTGGCGCCTCCGCGGCTGTAGTAGAGCACTAGAACAGAGATCTGCAACGAATCAATCCCTTGTGAGACGGTTTAAAGAATGTCCACGATTTTCTCTGGTGGGCGACCGATAACCGCCTTGTTTCCCGAGACCACAATGGGGCGTTCGATCAGAATTGGATTGGCGACCATAATCTCCACCAGCTCCTCCTCTGTGTGCGAAGAGTCTGCGAGCCCCAGCGTCTGATAAACCGCTTCACCGGTGCGCATCAGTTCCCGTGCTGACATTCCCAGCATCGCCAGTAAACGCTTCAATTCGTCGGCATCGGGTGGGGACTCCAAGTACTCAACGATTTTCGACGTTACCTGATGCTCCTCGAGGATGGCGAGCGAGGCACGCGATTTGCTGCAACGCGGATTGTGGTAAATGGTTACGGACATAGCGGGGACTCCATCGAGATCCTGATAGATTAATTGAGGTCAACTAATATTGACGCTTTCAGTGGCCGGTGATACGGTCCCACCACCGTGTATTCGAAGCCCGCACATCATACGAAAACAGGGCTTACCCAACAAACTCGCCAAATAGTGTGAAACGATTCGCATACATCCTATTTCTAGTCAGTGTACTGTTCGGCTGCGCTGTCGCGCCGGTGCAGGAGATGAGTGACGCACGCCAGACAATAGAGGCGGCGCGCGATGCAGGGGCAGCTGAACTGGCAGGTGAAAGCCTCAATGCGGCTGAAAACGAACTGTCTCGTGCAAAGCAGCATCTGGAGCGGGGTGACTACGATCAGGCGCGAGCCAGTGCCCGTCGAGCACGGGAGTTGGCGATGGAGGCGCGGCGCAGGGCTCTGGAAAATAGCAAATAGGATGAGTTTTCGTTACTAAGCTGCGGATAGGAAAGCGATTATTAGCCTTGACAGGGTCAAATAGGCGGTGCTACGGTCTGCTCATGAAAATCCGGGTTGACTCCTGGGTTGGTGCACAAAACTTTAAATAATTTGGGGAATTGCCGATATCGCTATCGCGTAGGGCGAACAATGTTTTAATAACGCCCACTTCGATTGCGCAAATTCACTTTCAAATGACACTAATTTTGTAAGGACCTCTTGGAGCGATTCAAATGAAGATTGCCATGGTAGCGAAGTATCTTGGACTGAGTGCATTAGTCCTGGCAGTGGGTGTGGGTTGTGCCACTGCGCCCGAAGAGACTACGCTGACTGAGACGACGACGGAAGTTTCAGATCTGAAAGCAGCAGCACAAGCAATTTCGGATGCACGCGCCGCAGTAAATAAAGCACGCTCCGTAGATGGCCTGTGGCCCTCCACAGAAGATGTACTGAATCAGGCGAGTGCCGCCTATGATGCGGGCGATTACGAGAAAGCGATCCAGCTTGCTAAACGCGCGCAGAATGAAGCCGAGCAGGGGTACAATCAGGCGCTACTAGAGCGTGCCAAAGCACTGTTGCAAGAGGCTAAACAGTACGAAAGTTCAATGAATGCAGACCAGCTCAACACCCTGCGTGAAGCCGAAGCGGCCATTGCTCGCTTTGAAGGCGAACGTGCCTACGCCCTATTGAGCGGCCTGCTTTCCGAATTGCGTGCTTCTCTGATGAACTACACCGTTGAGCGCGGTGACAGCCTGTGGGGAATCTCGGGTAAAGACGACGTTTACGGTAATCCCTATCAATGGCCACTCATCTACAAGAAGAACCAGGATCAGATTAAAGATGCCGATCTTATCTATCCCGGCCAGGAATTCGCGATCGACAAGTTCCCGAGCCAAGCCGACAGTGATGCTGCAATTGATCACGCCAGGACTCGGGGTGCATGGTCGATTGGCGTAACGGAAGAGTCGGATCGGGCTTATTTAGATCAGTAAGTCGGATCGACAGTCCTACGAAAAAGGGGCCCCATCGGGCCCCTTTTTTATTGGGATACGCTCCAAGCCGAATCTTTGGCGCGCGCCTCAGTCCCCCAACCGCTCGAAATAGAAACGATCCAGCGAACTCGTCGCTTCAATCAGCTTGCTGGCGCGAATCCGTGTCTCCTGCCGGTCGGCCTTGATGAACACCTCTTTGCCCGGCTGATAGACACCGTGCTCCGTCACCAATTGAGGTGGCATCGGGCGGCTGGCCTGTTCGACAGAGATTTCGAGGGCGGCCAACGGTCGCGTAGATTCGCTGTTCGGATCACGCAACGCCACGGGGGTCGCCTCGTCGGAGAGATACTGGATGCCGACCTTGATCTCATCCTCTTGCTCTTGGCTCAGCCAACGGATGATTCCAAACAACCAGCTTTCGCCGCTGGCCGCGGGGTTGCGAAAAATAATTAGTTGACCGACACGCATGGAGGGATTGCAGGGTAACTGAACCCCCAGCGCCACGCCCCCGGTGCTGTGGTTGATGAGGCGCCATCGCTCCTGATGCAGCTGACCCGTCAGGCTGGAGCGGCGCAGGGCGCCCGAGGTGCTGATTTCGATGGAGTCCTTTTCTCGCCGCACCGGGGCGGGTAGCTCGTCTTCCGACTCCTTGAGCAGCTGGAATGTGGCACTAAGCCCGCAAACGCCCTCTACCCATATGAGTCGTTCCTTGCGTTCGTGTTGTCGGGTTGGGCAGTGCCACCAGGCCAACATGAGGTAACGAAGGATCCGAATGATCTCCTGAGGCGGCATATCGATGTGGATACTCTCCGCGACAGTAAAATTACCGATCTCGAGTTCGCGGATCTGATCGTCCATCCAGCGCGCGAGGTCGTTGGTATCCAGGATCCGGTGAGCGTCGGGATTGTAGTCCGTGGAATTCTCCGCCAGGGGCTGCGGCGCGCCACTGCCCGCCAAATCGACGAGAAAAATACCGTTTTCTCAATCGTTGGCGCTCTTGGTGACTGCGGCGAGCTCCGACCAACGATCCAGGAAATCGTAGACTTTCCAGGCCTCGCCATTGCCGAGATGGTAGGGGTCGGCTCGCCCAGTAAGCGCAATCTGTTTGTAGATGTGCGAAATACTTGAGGAGGGCAGGGTGCGGTTCTCGTCGTCGATGTACGCACTCTCAGCAATTCCTTTGTCAATCGCTAGACCATAGAGCTGATTCAGTTCACGCCACACGTGACTAGATGCGGGCAGGTACGCGTGGAAGCTGAACAGCTGCTCCAGCCCGAGGAATTTGATGGCGCGGAAGATGCTGGCCTGGAGGTTGCGATTAGCGCGGGCATCGCCTTCGGAAAGAATGTCGGTCACCACGATTTTGAAGGCAAACGACAGCTCGCGCGCCAAACGGCTCAATGCCTTCAGTGCCTCTGTCGCTTTCCGACTTTGTCGGACCGCGATTCCCCCCTCTCAATAGCCGCGACTGCAGCTGCATCAACTTGCGAAGGGTCTGGCGGTAAAGTTCGACGAGGGGCAGTCGCACCTGCGCCGAGAGCTGTTGCCGATTAAGCGAGGCGAGCTCCTCGCTGGCGATTTCGCCGGTCTTTACCGGATCGGTGAAGGGGAGTTCTTCCAGGAATCGGCGAAGTTCCGCGGGTCGCGTCTCAATACGCGGATCAGGTAACTCGTTGCGATCGGGAATCGTGAGTCGGATTGTGGTCATGCGCAGCGCGAGTTCCTTGACAATTTGGCTATCAGCGGCAAAGTGTATTCAACAACGGATCCGTAACACGGTCCCGGGCGGATACTTTAGCGAGCCTAGGCACTATGCGCCATACCTGATAATAGTCATAGGCAAACATTGATACTTTTTGTGCGCACCGCTGTCCATATCCCGGATTAGCCCGTAAGGCGAGGATTAGAGAAGAATGACGATCTGCAAACGGTTTATTGTGTTCGGTCGAGTGCAGGGCGTATGGTACAGAGCCGCCACGCGCGAGCGAGCATTGGAGCTTGGACTGATTGGCTATGCGAAGAATTTACCTGATGGAAGTGTCGAAGTGTTAGCTCAAGGAGCATCGTCGGCTGTCGAAGAGCTGGAAGCGTGGCTCTGGCAGGGCCCAGCCGCCGCCGAGGTGGCCGACGTTCGCGGCCAAATTGTGGAAGATCCCCTGCAACTTCCCGAATCATTTACGACCGGATAACGGGAACTGGCGAAGTGGTACAAACCAAGCACAAGATGATCGAGCCCGCCGATAGGCGGTTAACGCTTCGTGAGGTACTGGAGGGGCTCTACCGCGATGGTCTGGTCGGGGAGAAAGAGGTCAACGAGTTGTTGATCAATACCCCCCAGAACCAAGGTGCGTTCCACCCACTGGTATTGATAGCCAACCAGGGCTGGACCGTTCCTGGAAAACCGGCGCAGAGGCTCAAGCTCGAACGGCTTACGGAGTGGTTGGCGCATCACGTTGATATGCCCTACTTTCGAGTCGATCCTTTGAAGATCGACGTGGCGGGGGTGACTTCCGTGATGTCTCACGCCTACGCCTCGCGGTTTCGGATTCTTCCGGTGAAAGTGGACGAGAACAGCGTGATGGTGGCCACCTCGGAGCCATACGTGCGCGAGTGGGTCAAAGAGTTGACTCATGTCTCGCGGCGCAAAATCCGCCGGGTAATCACCAACCCCAATGAGATCAGCCGTTACCTCGATGAGTTCTACGGACTCAGCAAATCGATTCGGGAGGCGGTGGCCGAAAAAGGATCCGATACTCCTATCGGTATTACCAATCTGGAGCAGTTGGTTGAGCTGGGGCGTAGCGGCAAACTGGATGCCAACGATCAACACGTAGTCAGTATCGTTGACTGGCTGTTGCAATACGCGTTTGAGCAGCGTGCGAGCGACATCCACATCGAACCGCGTCGCGATGCCGGAAAGATTCGTTTCCGCATTGATGGCGTACTCCACCTGGTCTGCGAAATGCCGACACCGGTTTTAGCGGCTGTCACCAGTCATATCAAGACGCTGGGACGCATGGATGTTGGTTGAAAAACGCCGCCCACAGGATGGTCGGGTTAAAACCCGAACGCCCAAGGGTGGTGAGGTAGAGCTTCGCCTCTCGACGATGCCCACCGCTTTTGGCGAGAAACTGGTGATGCGGATATTCAATCCGGACGTATTGGTGCGGGATTTTCGCCAGCTCGGGTTTTCCGAGCAGGATGTCGCCACCTGGAACGCTATGACCGCGCACAGCAACGGCATCATTCTGGTCACCGGTCCCACGGGATCGGGTAAAACCACAACGCTTTATTCGACCCTCAAACAGCTGGCGCAGCCAGAGGTCAATGTCTGCACCGTGGAAGATCCCATCGAGATGGTGGAGGCCAGCTTCAATCAGATGCAGGTTCAACACAACATCGGTCTCGATTTCGCGAGTGGTGTACGCACCCTGCTACGCCAGGATCCGGATGTGATCATGGTCGGTGAGATCCGCGATCTGGAGACCGCGCGTATGGCCATTCAAGCCGCACTGACCGGGCATCTGGTGTTGTCGACACTCCATACCAACGATTCGGTATCGGCGATTACCCGCCTGTTGGAAATCGGTGTACCAGCCTACCTAATTCGCGCCACGCTCCTCGGCGTGATGGCCCAGCGTCTGATTCGCACGCTCTGTCCACATTACAAAAAACCGGGGGAACTGGACGACACTGCTTGGGATGCTCTGGTGGTGGGGGCGTCGATCGAAAAACCATTGTCGATCATGCAACCCGTTGGCTGCGATGAGTGTCGCAAAACGGGTTTTCTGGGCCGGTTGGGCTTGTACGAAATGCTACCCATGACCGTGGAGTTGAAATCGTTGTTCGAAGGCGATTGCGACCTGCGAGCGTTAAAACGCCAAGCGCTAAAAGGGGGACTGGAAGAGCTGCGGATCGCTGGTGCGCGCAAAGTGGCACAAGGGGTGACCACACTGGAAGAGGTATTCAAGGTGGCTGCCCCGAATCAGGAAGACCTATAAGACCGCCCTTGGCACTGTCCGCGGTGCGTCACACAGAACGGGCGTAGCCAGGTGAGTATCGTCATGCCCTCTAAGCCTGTACGGCGCGGAGCGGAATCACTTTAGCAATTGTTGCGCAAGAAGCTGGCCAACTCATCAATGGGAACGTTGGTGCTGTCGCTGTCGCAACGCCCCTTATACTCCACCACGCCCTCGTCCAATCCACGCTCGCCCACCACGACGCGGTGGGGGATTCCAATCAACTCCATATCGGCAAACATAAAGCCGGGCCGCACCTTGCGGTCGTCGTAGAGTACTTCAAAACCGGCATCGCACAACTGCTGGTAGAGCGTGTCGGCCGCATCGCGCAGTCGTTGTGATTTGTGCATGTTCATGGGGAGTAAAGCGATTTGAAACGGCGCCAGCGGTGCCGGCCAGCAGATGCCCTTGTCGTCGTGGTTCTGCTCGATGGCCGCAGCGACTACGCGGCTCACGCCAATACCGTAGCATCCCATAGACATGGTTTGTTCCCTGCCCCCTTCATCGAGTACCGTGGCACCTAGCGCTTCGCTGTACTTCTCACCCAACTGGAAGATGTGCCCTACCTCGATACCGCGAGCAATGGAGAGAACGCCGTTTCCATCGGGCGAGGGATCACCCTCCTGCACGTTGCGTAGATCAGCGATCTGCGGTAAAGCCACGTCACGCTCCCAGTTGATGCCAAAATAGTGTTTGTCTTCAATGTTGGCGCCCGCTCCGAAGTCGGACATGATACTCACCGCTCGATCGACGATCAGCGGGAGGGGAAGATTGACGGGCCCGAGCGAACCGGGTCCTGCGCCAATGGTGGAGCGAATCTCTTCCTCGGTGGCGAATCGGAGCGGGGCCTCCACAGCGGCCAGTTTTTCAGCCTTGATGGCGTTGAGTTCGTGGTCGCCGCGGACCATCAAAGCGACCAGATCTGCCTCGACTTCTTCAGAGGCGGCAACGATCAAGGTTTTTACCGTCTTTTCAACGGGCAGCTCGAACTGATCGACCAGCTCTTGGATGGTTTTAGCGTTCGGGGTGTCCACGAGTTCCATTTCGGCACTGGGTGCCGATCGCTCGTCTTGTGGTTCGAGCGCCTCGGCTAACTCCACGTTGGCCGCGTAATCGCTGGCATCGGAGAAGGCGATGTCGTCTTCCCCAGATTCCGCCAGTACCATGAATTCGTGAGAGACCGCACCGCCGATAGAGCCCGTGTCGGCCGCCACCGGGCGAAAACGTAAACCACAGCGCTCGAAGATGCGGCAGTAAGCGCGGTGCATCACGTCATAGGTGGCCTGCAGCGATGTTTGGTCGACGTGGAACGAATAGGCGTCCTTCATGAGAAACTCGCGCGCGCGCATGACACCGAAGCGGGGGCGAATCTCATCACGGAACTTGGTCTGGATCTGGTAGTAGTTGACCGGCAGCTGTTTATAGCTGCTGAGCTCACGCCGTGCGAAATCGGTAATCACCTCTTCGTGGGTCGGGCCGAAGCAGAAGTCACGCTGATGACGATCGACGATTCGCAGCAGTTCCGGTCCATATTGTTGCCAGCGTCCCGACTCTTGCCACAGCTCCGCGGGTTGCACGGCCGGCATTGAGAGTTCCAGGGCTCCCGCACGATCCATCTCCTCGCGCACGATGGTTTCCACTTTGCGCAGAACCCGCAGTCCGAGCGGCAGCCAGGTATAGATGCCGGCGGCTAACTTGCGGATCATACCGGCCCTCAACATCAACTGGTGGCTAACAATTTCGGCATCTGCCGGGGTCTCTTTGACGGTATTCAGCGGAAACTGGGAAACGCGCATGGCCGCAGCACTTTACTTCTAATGGCAGAAAAACGGAAGGCGAGATTGTACCGGCACCACGGCGCCCCGGTCATCCATGAAAGGGCATTAGCGTTCGAAGGTGGTGCGATTCCAGCCCCAAAGGGCTCGAGAGGCGTTGGTGAACTCGATATATATCCGCTCGGGCGGGATTTCCATCTGTTGCGTGATCAGATCGCATAGCGCCGCGGAATAGTGCTGGGTCTGCTCTTGCGGTAATCCGATGCTCTTTAGTTCGACAAATGCGGCAGGTTCCACCGATCCGGCAAACGAAAGGGAGAGCGATGACTGCATCTCCACCATCACGTAGCGTTCGGGCTTGCCCAGCATATCCGCGACCGCTCGTGAGAGTTCGGGGAGCAGCCGTGCATGCTCCTCAGCGGTGATATTCCGGTTAGTTCTGAGCGAAAGGAGCGGCACGGCTATTTGCAGTTCTCTTTGATGGCCTTGCGCGCTTCGCCCATCTTTTTGAGGCGCTCTTCTTCGGTCAGAGCCGTCACATTCCCTTCGGCATCTGTCAGGCGGCGTAGGCTCCGGTTTTCCAATTTCGCTAGAGCACCCTGCGCGGCAGCGCAGTTTTTGGCGAGTCGTTCGGATTCCGCTTTTTGTTCGGATGCCTCTTTCTCTTTTTCCGTGCGAGTATCACGAAGCGATTTAAGACGCTCTTGCAGGGCGGAGGAGCGCTGCTTTGCCGACTCTTGGGCACCGGTAGCGGGCCGGGTGGTTCGGACGATGGTCCCGCGATCTTTGTTTCCCGGCGGGGGCGGACTCTCCGTGTAGTGGACGCGTCCCTGATTGTCCACCCAGCGATAAATAGCCGCGTGCGCAGTCACCGAGCTAACAATGGCGATCGCCAACAAACAGCTTGCAGCAACGCGTACCATACCGAGAACTCCCCTCCAGTGGCTGAATCCGCACTATAGCGAGGTTAGCCCAGTCAATGGAAGGATGAGGTTCGCAGAACAGTTTGGTGCTCAAAATCGCTCACAACCGGGCGTTAAGTCGTGGATTTTGCAGCACATGCCTTGACGCACTGCAGCGATATCAATATAAGTAACTCCTTTATCTTGCGGATCGGCCCGGGCGATAGGGGTAGGGGGTTGCCTCTGAATGCCGGGATCAGGGTTCGATCTGCATGTCTCTAACGACGATACCCGGTCGTCGTCCGGAATTCCGGTAGAGGAGAGTATTCACGTGGAATTGAGTGGTGCCGACATCTTCGTCCAGTGCTTGAAGGACGAAGGGGTTGATTGTGTGTTTGGCTACCCGGGCGGTGCAGTTCTGCATATTTACGATGCACTGTACACGCAGGAGGATGTCAAACACATCCTGGTACGACATGAGCAAGGCGCGGTTCACGCGGCCGATGGTTATGCCCGTTCGACGAATTCCACCGGTGTGGCCTTGGTCACCTCCGGTCCCGGTGCGACCAATGCCGTTACCGGTATCGCTACCGCCTACATGGATTCGGTACCGCTCGTGGTGTTTACCGGGCAGGTCCCCACCAGCCTGATCGGTAACGATGCATTTCAAGAGGTCGACACGGTGGGTATCACCCGGCCCTGCGTAAAGCACAATTTTCTCGTCAAGGATGTCAAGGATCTCGCTGAAACCATCAAAAAGGCGTTCTTCATCGCTAGCTCCGGGCGTCCGGGGCCGGTGGTGGTGGATATCCCGAAAGACGTGACGGATCCCAATATCAAGATCCCCTACCACTATCCCAAGAAGATCAGCATGCGCTCCTACAACCCGGTGGTGAAGGGACATACGGGACAAATCAAAAAGGCGCTGGATCTGATCCTCTCCGCCGAGCGGCCCATGGTGTATACCGGTGGCGGCGTGGTACTGGGGAACGGCGCCAAGGCGTTGACCGAGCTGGTTCGCCTATTGGGTTATCCGGTGACCAATACCCTCATGGGATTGGGTGGTTATCCGGGGAACGATAAGCAGTTTCTAGGCATGCTGGGTATGCATGGTACCTACGAAGCCAATATGGCGATGCACCACTGCGACGTATTGGTCGCGGTAGGGGCGCGCTTCGACGATCGCGTGACGGGCAATATCAAAAAATTCTGTCCGGAGGCCAAGATTATCCATATCGATGTCGATCCTTCGTCGATCTCGAAGAACGTTAAGGTCCAGGTGCCCATCGTTGGAGCCGTCGAGAGTGTGCTGAGCCAGATGCTCAAGATCGCTAAGGAATCCGATCGCAAGCCGGACGGCAAAGCCCTTAAGAAATGGTGGGAGCAGATCGAAGAGTGGCGCTCGAAGGATTGTTTGACTTACGACCGCGACAGCAAGCAGATCAAACCGCAGTTTGTCGTGGAGTCGCTGCACAAGGTGACCAAGGGCGATGCCTACGTATGCTCCGACGTGGGACAGCACCAGATGTTCGCTGCGCAGTTCTACAACTTCAAAGAACCCAATCGCTGGATCAATTCGGGCGGATTGGGGACGATGGGTTTCGGTCTGCCTGCCGCGATGGGCGTACAGCTCGCTCACCCCAAGGAGACGGTGGTCTGCGTGACCGGCGAGGGGAGCATCCAGATGTGTATCCAAGAGATGTCGACCCTGCGCCAGTACGGCCTGCCCATTAAGATCGTCAATCTCAACAACCGCTATCTGGGCATGGTGCGGCAGTGGCAGGAGTTTTTCTACCAAGGGCGCTATACGATGTCCTATATGGACGCACTTCCGGACTTTGTGAAGTTAGCGGAGGCGTACGGCCATGCCGGTTTTCTGATCGAGAATCCGGCCGATGTGGAGCCCGCTTTGAAAGAGGCGATGAAGATCAAGGACCGGGCGGTGTTTCTCGACTTCATTACCGATCAGACCGAAAACGTCTATCCGATGATCCCGGCCGGTGCGGGCCTCAATGAAATGATTCTGGTGTAAATCATGCGGCACATTATCTCGCTTCTACTGGAAAACGAATCGGGTGCCTTGTCTCGTGTGGCGGGGCTGTTCTCGGCCCGCGGCTACAATATCGAGTCGTTGTCGGTAGCCCCGACGGAAGACCCCTCGCTCTCGCGTATGACGCTTGTGACGCGCGGTGACGATGCCATCATCGAGCAGATCACCAAACAACTGAATAAGCTTGTCGACGTCGTGAAGCTCACCGATCTCACCGAAGGTGTTCACATCGAACGCGAAATGATGATCGTGAAACTGCGCGCCGATGGTGATATGCGCGAGGAGCTTAAACGTCGCGCCGATATTTTTCGTGGCCGCATCATCGATGTGACCGACACCACGTATACCGTGGAACTCACGGGTGCCAGCGACAAGTTGGACGCCTTTCTCAATGGCACGCAGGAAGGGTTCATACTTGAAGTGGTACGCTCCGGAGTGATGGGTATCGCCCGGGGCGAGAAGAGTTTGCACGCCTGATCTGCACAGTGCCCATTTCCGTACACTGCCAAACCGAGGAAACTGACTCATGGCGATGAAGGTCTATTACGATAAAGACGCTGATCTTTCTATTATTCAATCCAAGAAGGTGACCATATTGGGCTACGGCTCGCAGGGCCATGCCCATGCCAATAACCTGAAGGATTCCGGCGTCCAGGTAACCGTGGGTCTGCGAGCCGGTTCAAGCTCCGCCGCGAAAGCGGAGAAGGCGGGGTTGACCGTCAAACCCGTCGCCGACGCTGTCGCTGAAGCGGACGTCATCATGGTGTTGGTACCCGACGAGCATCAGGCACGGCTCTACCGCGAAGAGATTGCCCCCAATATCAAGCAGGGCGCGGCCCTGGCGTTTGCGCACGGGTTTAACATTCACTTCGGTCAGATCGAACCCCGTGCCGATCTCGATGTCATCATGGTCGCTCCTAAAGGCCCCGGCCACTTGGTCCGTTCCACCTACACGCAGGGGGGCGGTGTACCGAGTTTGATCGCAGTGGCTCAAGACGCCTCCGGACAGGCCAAAGAGATCGCCCTCTCCTACGCGAGCGCTAACGGTGGGGGTCGTTCCGGCGTCATCGAGACCAACTTCCGCGAGGAGACGGAGACCGATCTGTTCGGCGAACAGGCCGTGTTGTGCGGTGGCGCTACCGCGTTGGTACAGGCCGGATTCGAAACATTGGTCGAGGCGGGGTACGCGCCCGAGATGGCCTACTTTGAGTGTCTGCACGAACTCAAATTGATCGTCGATCTCATGTACGAAGGTGGAATTGCCAATATGCGCTACTCCATCTCCAATACCGCCGAATACGGAGATCTGACCCGAGGCCCGCGTATCATCACCGAGGAGACCAAGCGCGAGATGGGTCGCATCCTCAAAGAGATCCAGACCGGCGAGTTCGCCCGTGAATTCATCATGGAGAATCAGGCGGGTGCAGCCACACTGAAAGCCAAGCGCCGTATCGGTCAAGAACACCCCATCGAGGAGGTGGGCGGGAAGCTGCGCGACATGATGTCTTGGATCAAGGCGGGTAAGATCGTCGATAAGAGTGTGAACTGATCGACTCGTCCGGTTCGCATCGACAATCGACGCGAGGCGGTAAATTGCTTCTTAAGGATAGGAAATCAAGCGGGGTGGATCGTTTCGATCCATCCCGTTTTGGTTTTTAAGCGCGATGAGAGGCCCCAAGCAGACATTGATCGCACGAGAGGGGTGGCCGCTCATCGCTACACTAGCGGTTGTGGCGTTGATCGTGAGCTGGAATGTCGGTTGGCTGGTCGGCGCGCCTTTGTGGTTGCTGACTGCAGGCACCGGTTATCTGTTTCGAGATCCAAAACGGTTGGTGCCTCCGCTCCCTCTCGCGGTGGTTAGCCCTGTCGATGGAGTGGTCCAGCACGTTGCCGCGGCGAGTGAGGATCCGTGCCTCGATCGCCAGGCACAACGAATCACCCTCTGCATGGGCCTGACCGGTGCCTATTCGGTGCGTAGTCCGATCGAGGGGAACGTCGTTAAGCGCTGGGTTGATCGGCTGGTGAGTAAGAGCTGCGAACCCGACGCCGAAAACGACGATTGGGACGATTACGGAATTTGGGTGCAGACCGACGAGAAAGACGACGTCGTCATGATGATCCCCGGCGGGGTATTTATGCGCAATCCACGCCTCTATACTTATGCTGGCGACCGCCTAGGCCAGGGGCAGCGCTGTGGTTTCATCCGATTCGGTTCGCGTATCGATGTCTTAGTCCCGCCGGGATCGCGAATCAAGGTAGAACCTGGAGATCGGGTGAGCAGTGGCGAGGCGGTTCTGGCTAAACTGGTGCACCAAACGGTCGATGAGGAAAGTGTTGAATCGGCTGAATAGCGATCAGCGTCGAGATGGCCGCAAAGCGTATTGACAAGGTTTCTGAAGATTTGCCCATGAACGAACCCGTATCAGAGACACCTAAGCCCAAGCGCGGAAAAGGTATCTATCTGCTGCCCAACCTGTTTACCACGGCAGCGCTTTTTGCCGGTTTTTACGCCATCGTGGCCGCGATGAAAGGCCACTTCGAACCTGCGGCGATCGCCATATTTGTGGCTATGGTGATGGATGGGCTGGATGGTCGGGTGGCGAGATTGACCAATACCCAGAGTGAGTTCGGGGTCCAATACGACAGCTTGGCCGACATGGTCTCTTTCGGATTGGCGCCGGCATTGGTGGTCTACCAGTGGGCCCTATCGGGTTTGGGTAAGCCGGGCTGGCTGGCCTCATTCATCTTTGCGGCCTGCGCGGCGTTGCGTCTGGCTCGTTTCAACACTCAGGTGGGCATCGTCGACAAACGTTACTTCCAGGGCCTGGCGAGTCCTGCGGGGGCGGCGGTGATTGCCGGTCTGGTGTGGGTGGGTGCGGAGCATCAATTCGATGGAGCGGACATCAGTGCCGTTGTTTTTGTGCTCACGGTCGTGGTCGGTCTTCTGATGGTCAGCAACGTGCGCTATCACAGTTTCAAGGATTTTGATCTCAAGGGAAAAGTACCCTTCGTTGCGGCGGTCGTCGTTATTTTGGTCTTTGCGGTGATCTTTATTAAGCCACCCGAAGTGCTGTTTGGGTTAGCCCTGATATACGCCCTATCCGGACCGATCCTGACGCTCGTGCAACTTCGCAGGCGAAGGGAAGAACGCGCGCAAGCCAGTAGTGGCTCTGCCGATAAAAACGACAAACGTCACCCCAGCGACAGTGAAGACGGGGTTGGCAAAAAGGATTGAGGACGCTATATTCGGAAACTATCCCTATTCTGATAGACAGCATGACTTTAGCGAACCGCACAAATCGGAACCTTTCTGCCGCTGCCAGTTCAGCGGTATCCGTGCGTTCGTCCCTTCTGCTTTCCCTGCGACTGCTGCTGCCGTAGCTGGCAGCCTACTATTCCTCACAATTTGGTTTTCCTTAATCCTGCCCTTAGGCAGGAACGTCGAATGGTCTTATGACCCACCGTCGCGGACGGTGCAGACTACCGGTTAGAGAGATGAGCAGGGATAAATTAATCATATTTGATACCACGTTGCGCGATGGGGAACAGAGCCCGGGTGCCTCGATGAATCGCGATGAAAAAGTGCGCATCGCCAAGGCGCTGGAACGTATGCGTGTCGATGTCATCGAGGCGGGTTTTCCAATTGCCAGCCCCGGCGATTTCGAGGCCGTCCAGTCAGTTGCGCGAGTGGTGAAAGAGAGCACGGTTTGTGGTTTGGCCCGTGCCACTGGCGCTGATATCGATCGGGCGGGAGAGGCATTGAGGGAGGCGAATTCGGCACGTATCCACACGTTTATCGCCACTTCGCCGATCCATATGAAGGAAAAGCTGCGCCTGGAACCCGACCAGGTGGTTGAACAGGCGGTGCGTGCCGTCAAACGAGCGCGACAGTTCACCGATAACGTGGAGTTCTCCCCGGAAGATGCAGGGCGATCCGAGCCCGATTTTCTCTGCAGAATCCTGGAGGCGGTGATCGACGCCGGTGCAGGCACGGTCAACATTCCCGATACCGTGGGCTACAACCTCCCTCAATATTTTGGGGAGGTGGTTCGCGATTTGATCGACCGCGTGCCCAACTCCGATAAGGCGATCTGGTCCGTCCATTGCCACAACGATCTGGGTGTCGCTGTGGCCAACTCGTTGGCTGCCGTGATGCGTGGCGCCAGGCAGGTGGAGTGCACGATCAACGGATTGGGTGAAAGGGCGGGTAATGCCTCCTTGGAGGAGGTGGTGATGGCTGTGCGTACTCGCCAGGATATTTTTGACTGTAACGTCGATCTCGATACCACGCAGATCGTCCCCTGTTCGCGCCTGGTCTCGGGGATTACCGGATTTCCGGTACAACCCAACAAGGCCATCGTCGGTGCAAACGCCTTCGCTCACGAATCGGGTATTCACCAGGACGGTGTACTTAAAAAGCGCGAGACCTACGAAATCATGCGCGCCGAAGATGTGGGTTGGAGCACCAACCGCATGGTGTTGGGCAAACACTCCGGGCGCAACGCGTTTCGTACTCGGCTCAAAGAGCTGGATGTGGAGTTCGAATCCGAGGAGGATTTGAACGCTGCGTTCGCCCGTTTCAAGGATTTGGCGGACAAAAAGGAAGAGATTTACGACGAAGACCTCCAGGCCCTGGTTTCCGAAGCGAGTCTGGAAGCCGAACAGGAGCGATTCCGTCTGGTCTATCTTCACGTTTGTTGCGAGACGGGTGAAACGCCGGAGGCGGAAGTGGCCATTTCGGTAAATGGCGAAGAGAGACGCAGCAGAGCGTCGGGCAGCGGTCCCGTGGACGCCTCTTTCAAGGCAATCGAATCCATTGTCGACAGCGGATCGGAGCTACTGCTCTATTCGGTCAATGCGATCACCAGCGGTACCGACTCTCAGGGCGAAGTGACCGTCCGGTTGAGTCGGGATGGTCGCGTGGTGAATGGGCAAGGAGCAGATACGGATATTGTCATCGCCTCAGCAAAATCATACATTCACGCGCTGAATCGCATCAGCCACGGCGAAGTGAAGGCCAATCCTCAAATGGGTGATGTCTAACACATCTGTCAAGCAGGAGGGAGATACGCCGCCTCACCGGGTGACTTGAGCCATACGAAGTGACATCATCGGGTGAGATGGGAGCACGACGAGTATGGGTACGCACACACTCAGAGAAGACTATCTGCGATCGATGGGAATCGACGTCTGGGTTCGTCGTGACCTTCCGGCTGCCGAATCTTCGCCGGTTACCGAAGACGCTGCTGAATGTCGCAAGGGTGGTGACGATGGGGATGCGCCAATATCGCGAATGTCTTGGGAGATGTTGCGCGGTAGAGTCGCGAACTGTACGGCTTGCGAGTTGCACCGGGGGCGTACTCAGACCGTATTCGGTGTGGGCGACGAGAAGGCGCGCTGGATGATCATCGGTGAGGCACCGGGCGCGGATGAGGATCGACAGGGCGAGCCTTTCGTCGGCCGTGCGGGTCAACTGCTCAACCGGATGCTGTTGGCGCTCGGATTGGCGCGCAGCGATGTCTTCATCGCCAACATCCTAAAATGCAGACCTCCCAACAATCGAGATCCCCAACTGGACGAGGTGGCGCATTGTCAGCCCTACTTGATGCGTCAGATCGAATTGATCAATCCTGGCGTCGTTCTGGCGGTAGGGAGAATTGCGGCGCAGCAGCTTCTGGGTAGTACGGTGAGTCTCGGCAAACTACGGGGACGAGTGCACCAGCTGCCTGCGCTGAACACGCCGGTTGTGGTCACCTATCATCCGGCTTATCTGTTACGTTCGCCTCACGATAAGCGCAAGGCCTGGATTGATCTGTGCTTCGCTAAACAGCAGCTCGGCACTGCATCGAGCAATTGAAATGGTCGCTGTTCGTCAACCCTATGCACTCGAAGCGCGTCCCATGCGTGATGAGGATGTTGGGGCGGTTTGCGCGATCGAAAAGGAAGCTTATGCCTACCCGTGGACGGCCGGTATTTTCCGGGACTGTATGCGTGTCGGGTACTGGTGCCGGGTATTCGAACAATGTGGCGTGATCGACGCCTACGGCATCCTTTCGCTGGCGGCCGGAGAGTGCCATATCCTCAATCTTTGCGTCAGGGCCGATGTTCAGGGGCGCGGGATAGGTCGCAAGGTGCTGATGCATATGCTGGCCTATGCTCGACAGCAGGGTACCGACACCGCCTTCCTTGAGGTGCGACCTTCGAATTCTGCGGCGATTCGCCTCTATCGGGATTTCGGTTTCAATGAAGTCGGTCTTCGAAAACGTTACTACCCGGCGACCAGTGGACGTGAAGATGCCATTGTTATGGCATTGAATTTGTGAGAAAAATTGTCTTTTTTCCCGCCTGAATAGTTTGCTGCTACGGCTTCGTCGTTGATCTGGTATACTTCGCCGCTTTCTGCGGGATCAGTTCATCGAGCGAGCCGATCTCCACACTCCGTTTCGAGCTCGGAATCGCCAATGTCAAACATTGCCTCGGAGGTGGCCCGTCGACGCACCTTCGCTATTATTTCCCACCCAGATGCCGGTAAGACGAAACTTACCGAGAAGTTGCTGCTGTTCGGGGGAGCGATTCAGCTGGCGGGTACGGTCAAAGGACGTAAAGCGGCGCGCCACGCCACCTCGGATTGGATGGAACTGGAGAAACAGCGCGGAATATCGGTGACCACCTCGGTCATGCAATTCAACTACAGTGGGAAGGTGGTTAACCTGCTGGACACACCAGGGCATGCCGATTTTTCCGAGGATACCTACCGAACGCTGACGGCGGTCGATTCAGCGCTCATGGTGATTGATGGGGCCAAGGGTGTGGAGGAGCGTACCATCAAACTCATGGAGGTATGCCGGCTTAGGGATACCCCGATTCTCACCTTTATCAACAAACTGGACCGAGAGGGCCGGGAGCCTATAGAGCTGCTCGACGAAATCGAATCGGTTCTGAAAATACAATGCGCACCGGTGACCTGGCCGCTCGGTATGGGAAAACGCTTTCGCGGCGTCTATCATCTGCTCGATGATGCGATCTATCTCTACGAACCAGGTAATGCGGAACGGATTCAGGCGGGCAAGATCATCCAAGGTTTGAACAGCCCGGCCCTTGACGAGTTGTTGGGTGATCAAGCGGAGGATCTGCGCGGCGAAATCGAGCTAGTGCAGGGCGCCAGCCACCCCTTCGACCTCGACGCCTATCTCGCGGGTCGCTTGACACCCGTTTTCTTCGGTTCGGCCATCAATAATTTTGGCGTGCGGGAACTACTGGACCACTTCGTCGAATCGGCCCCCTCGCCACGGGCACGAGGCGCGGTGGAACGCCCTGTGGACCCTGGTGAGGAGAAATTCTCCGGCTTCGTTCTCAAGATACAGGCCAATATGGATCCCGCGCACCGCGATCGGATCGCTTTTCTAAGAGGCTGCTCAGGCAAATTCACCAAGGGAATGAGGGCGCGCCATGTGCGCGCCGAACGCGATGTACAGGTGGCAAACGCTATTACCCTCTTGGCTTCCGAGCGCGAACAGGTCGAGGAGGCCTATTCTGGCGATATCGTGGGTATACACAACCACGGGACGATCAAGATCGGTGACACATTCACACAGGGCGAAGATCTCAAATTCACCGGTATCCCATCGTTTGCACCAGAGCTGTTCAGGCGTGTGATCCTCCAAAATCCCATACGACTCAAAGCGTTACAAAAGGGACTCACGCAATTGAGCGAAGAAGGCGCGACACAGGTTTTCCGGCCCCTGAAGAACAACGACCAGATCGTGGGTGCGGTTGGAACACTGCAGTTCGATGTCGCGGCCTACCGGCTTCAGAATGAGTACGGAGTGGAGTGCAGCTTTGAAACCATTCCCGTCTACTCGGCACGATGGGTGGAGTGTCCAGGCGGTGAAAGGGAGATGGAGCGATTTCGAGAAAAACACTACGAACACCTGGCACTGGATGGAGCCGGGGAGTTGGTCTATATCGCTCCAACCCGCGTCAATCTGGATCTTACCCAGGAGCGGTGGCCGGACCTTACATTTCATCAGACCAGAGAACACTGATTTTTATACTTTTTTCGTCCGCAGCGTACGGACGAGTCTGTTATGCGGAGGAGTAGAACTCCATGGAGTTGATACCTGTTGTAACCATTGATGGCCCGAGCGGATCGGGAAAGGGAACGGTTAGCCGCTTGGTTGCCAAAGAGTTGGATTGGCACTACCTGGATAGTGGTGCGCTCTACCGGGTTCTGGCGCTAGCGGCGCAGAACCACGGCATAGCGCTGGACGATGCCGATGCACTGGGAACACTGGCCGCTCACCTGGACGTGCAGTTCTGCATTGCGGAAGACCCCGCGGATGATCGCGTCGAGTTGGAGGGTGAGAACGTAACGGCGGCCCTGCGGACCGAAGCGTGTGGGAACGCGGCCTCTCAGATCGCGGTAATCCCCGAGGTTCGCCAGGCGCTTCTCGAGCGGCAGCGGGCGTTTCAACAATCGCCGGGATTGGTGGCCGAAGGGAGGGATATGGGTACGGTGGTGTTCACCGATGCGTTGACCAAAGTTTTTATAACTGCAACCCCGGAAGCGAGGGCCGAGAGGCGCTATAAGCAGTTGAAACAAAAAGGATTGAGTGGTAACCTGGCCGATGTTTTACAGGATATCGCTGAGCGGGATAAGCGGGATGCAGGAAGGGCAGTCGCCCCACTAAAACCTGCCGATGATGCGGCTATCGTCGATACCACCGAGCTGTCGATTGAAGCCGTGGTCGAGAAGATACTTCGCATCATCGACCTGCAATCCACCGAAGCGTAATTGGGGCCTGGGTCGTCACCAGACGGCGCCGGGCAATTTTCTTTAACCAACATGCGGACTCGTGCCGCGAGTGTATTGGCGGTTCATCGCTTTACATTCACGTGATGAACCTGGGACAACATTTATCATGACCGAGAGCTTTGCAGAGCTGTTTGAAGAGAGTGTCGCCCAGACCCAAATGAGGCCTGGCAGTATTTTAAGCGCCACCGTTCTGGAGGTGCGACCCGACGTAGTCATTGTTTCCGCGGGGTTGAAGTCAGAAGGCGTCATCCCTGCATCGCAGTTTTTCAACGATAAGGGCGAAGTGGGTGTACAACCCGGCGACGAGGTTGAGGTCGCGCTGGATACCGTCGAAGACGGCTTCGGCGAAACCCGCCTCTCCCATGAGAAAGCCAAACGCGCCAAGACCTGGAAAAAGCTTGAAGAGGCATTCGAGCAAGGCGAGACGGTTTCGGGCCAGATTAACGGTAAAGTCAAAGGCGGGTTTACCGTCGATGTTGAAGATATCCGCGCCTTCCTGCCCGGCTCTCTGGTGGACGTGCGGCCCGTACGCGACGCCACTTACCTGGAAGGTAAGGATCTGGATTTCAAAGTTATCAAATTGGATCGCCGCCGCAACAACGTTGTGGTGTCGCGTCGCGCAGTGGTCGAGGAAGAGTACAGCGCCGAGCGCGATGAGTTGCTGAAGAACCTCCAGGAGGATCAGAGCATCACCGGCGTGGTGAAGAATCTCACCGATTACGGCGCATTCGTAGATTTGGGTGGTATCGACGGTCTGTTGCACATCACCGATATGGCCTGGAAGCGCGTCAAGAATCCGGCCGAAATCGTCAATATCGGCGATGAAATCGAGGTGAAAGTGCTCAAGTTCGATCGCGAGCGCAATCGCGTTTCGCTCGGATTGAAGCAGTTGGGTGAAGATCCGTGGATGGGGATCGCACGGCGCTATCCGGTAGGCACTCGCCTGTTCGGCAAAGTGACAAACCTGGCCGACTACGGCTGCTTCGTGGAGATTGAAGAGGGCGTGGAGGGGCTGGTTCACGTTTCCGAAATAGATTGGACCAACAAGAACATTCATCCCTCCAAGGTGGTTCAGGTCGGTGATGAGACGGAAGTGATGGTGCTTGAGATCGATACCGAACGCCGCCGCATCTCGCTAGGCATCAAGCAGTGCGTGGTCAATCCTTGGGAAGAGTTTGCCGCTCTCCATAACAAGGGCGACAAAGTAACCGGCACCATTAAGTCGATTACCGATTTTGGCATTTTTGTTGGACTCGATGGTGGTATTGACGGATTGGTGCACCTATCCGATATCTCTTGGAACGAAACGGGCGAAGATGCCGTACATCGTTTCAAGAAAGGTGATGAGGTTGAGGCTGTAGTACTGGCCATCGATGCCGAGCGCGAGCGCATTTCGCTGGGCGTCAAGCAGATGGAACAAGACCTCTTCTCCAATTATGTTGCAGCCAATCCCAAGGGTAGTATCGTCAAGGGTACCGTCACCGAAGTCGACGCCAAGGGGGCTGTCATTGGCCTGGCTGATGGCATTGAAGGTCACTTACGTGCATCGGAGATTGCACGTGATCGAGTAGAGGATGCGCGTACGCACCTCAACGTGGGCGATGAGGTAGAGGCGAAGTTCATCGGCGTCGACCGTAAAACGCGCACGATTACCCTTTCGATTAAGGCTAAGGATAGCGAAGAAGAGGCCGCTGTATTACAAGACTACAAAGCTCCCACTACGGGTGCTACGTTGGGCGATATCTTCAAGGAGCAGTTGAGGAGTAAAAACGACTAGCCACTTGATTGATTGTTAGCGGTGACTTGGGGGTCGCAACGACCCCCACACTTATCCGGGAAAACTAAAATGACGAAGTCGGAACTGATCGAATTGCTGGCGCGCAAACAGGGTCATCTTGCTCAGAAGGATGTCGAATTGGCGGTAAAAAGCCTGATCGACCAAATGAGCCACGCCTTGTCCTCTGGTGAGCGGATAGAAATTCGCGGGTTTGGCAGTTTTTCCCTCCATTATCGACCCCCTCGCATGGGGCGCAACCCGAAAACGGGTGCCGCGGTAGCGTTACCCGGGAAGCACGTACCTCACTTCAAGCCCGGTAAGGAGTTACGAGAACGGGTTAATGAAGGGATTGGTTCGGAACAGGGGGAAGTTCAGTCCTCATCCACTTTGGGTTAGTTATACGGAGACAATCCCCAAGATCTGCTTTGGCGTTAACCGTACGATCCATTTGTCCCATCCATCAGATATCACTTCCACTTTGATTCGGATAGTTCCGCTGTGAACTACCTTACCTATGCATCCCTTTGCTTGTCTTCAGAGGAGCTATAACTGAATCGGGTGTTTAAAGAATGTGAAAAATAGCGGTGTATCTGGTTGATGGGTAGTCGCCAAACCAATCACTCAACCAACAGGGATACACCGCTATGAAGAAAGAGAATAACGTTGTTGCGTTTTCGGGTCGACAGGAACTCACTGATGGCCTGACTGAATTACTGAGAACAGGGGCAGTTCAGCTGATTCAGCAAGCAGTAGAAGCGGAGTTGGCCGGATTTATGGAACAGTTTTCAGCTCGCTTACTGGAAG
>Ga0209679_1000136_pt1 | contig 36641 bp, 43 predicted proteins | sample WorMetHEROISLAND_4_FD_187408 | JGI IMG/M metagenome (GOLD analysis project Ga0209679, IMG submission 187408) | Marine gutless worms symbiont microbial communities from Max Planck institute for Marine Microbiology, Germany - Olavius sp. 2 HERON... ...
CTTCCAGTAAGCGAGCTGAAAACTGTTCCATAAATCCGGCCAACTCCGCTTCTACTGCTTGCTGAATCAGCTGAACTGCCCCTGTTCTCAGTAATTCAGTCAGGCCATCAGTGAGTTCCTGTCGACCCGAAAACGCAACAACGTTATTCTCTTTCTTCATAGCGGTGTATCCCTGTTGGTTGAGTGATTGGTTTGGCGACTACCCATCAACCAGATACACCGCTATTTTTCACATTCTTTAAACACCCGATTCAGTTATAGCTCGCCCGAGGGAGATACCCTCCAATCCGATCAGTTCGCCGGGCAAGTGGAATCCGGTGACCTGCTCTTCACCCTTGTCGGTGGTGGCATAGGTCTTGATACTGCCCGATTTGACGCAGAAGACCGAGCGAAAGGGTTCGCCGGCCCGATAGAGAAACTCGCTGCGCGAATAGGGGCGGCGGCGCTCGATAATGGCATCCAGCCGCGTCTGCTCTTGGGCGGGTATATCCGCGGGTTCGCAGATCCCACGCAGAGAACAGCGTTGACACGCGACGGTGAGTTTGACCACATTACTTTTACTGGGTGTAGCCACGACCAACTCCATACCTTTAATACTCGATATCTGTGCCGCATGGCACCAGATTTTTTGATATAGATCAATCTATCCTTGGGGAAGGAGGTGCCGTTTGAACCGCACTTCCGGAGAGATGTTGGAGTTTTGGCGTGCTGGACCTCTCTCAGAGAGCCCATTATGATGAGCGTCCAGGATCTCGGAGTTGAGAACAAGCATTAACTAAGTACTCCAGATCGCAGTTATTCATCGTCATAAATACGCAAATTAAACAATAGGTTGAGTCCCCATCGTGGAAAGTACTACCGATCCCCAGACCAATCCTGGTCGTAGCGCCGAGGTGCAACGCGACACACTCGAAACCCAGATCTTGGTTCGCGTGAATCTTGATGGGGTGGGGCGCAGCGAGTTGCAGACCGGCCTGCCCTTTCTCGATCACATGCTCGATCAGGTGGTGCGTCACGGTCTCGTCGATCTGACGGTACAGGCGCAGGGGGATCTTCATATCGATGGTCACCACACGGTGGAGGACATCGGGATCACCGTTGGCCAGGCCGTTGCCCAAGCCGTGGGCGATAAGAAAGGTATTCGTCGCTACGGACACGCATATGTACCGCTGGATGAAGCGCTGAGCCGCGTAGTGATCGACTTTTCCGGTCGTCCTGGGCTTAGCTTCAACGCGAGTTTTCCCCGCGCCAAGGTGGGCGAGTTCGATACCGAGCTGTTCCACGAGTTTTTCCAGGGCTTCGTCAATCACGCCGCCGTGACGCTGCACGTCGACAATTTGGCCGGTGCCAACAGCCACCATATCGCCGAAACGGTATTCAAGGCGTTTGGACGCGCATTGCGAGTTGCCCTCGAGGCTGACCCGCGCATGCAAGGCCAGTTACCCTCTACCAAAGGTAGTTTATAAGCCGACGATCACCCCTTTTTGTCTATCGCTACTTCTTGAGATCTATCGATGAGAACCGTTGCGGTAATTGACTACGGTATGGGCAATTTGCACTCTATGGCGAAGGCCCTGGAACATGTGTGCCCGGATGGTATGAAAATCGACATTACCACCGATCGCGATACAGTGATGGCGGCGGATCATGTCGTGTTTCCCGGCCAAGGCGCCGCGCGCGACTGCATGAAGGAGATCCATGCCCAGGGGTTGGAGCCCGTGGTACAGGAGGCAGTGCGTAGCAAACCTTTTCTAGGGATTTGCATGGGATTGCAGGTATTGCTGGAGCACAGCCAAGAAGGGGGCGGTACGGATTGTCTGGGACTCTATGCAGGTGACGTGCGGTTTTTCGGGCGTGGCCAGCGCGACGCGCACAGCGGTGAACGGCTTAAGATCCCGCAGATGGGCTGGAACCGAGTTCGCCAGGAGCGAGGACATCCTTTGTGGGAAGGAATTGCGGACGAGAGCTGGTTTTATTTCGTCCACAGTTACTACATTGATCCACAGGATCGAAAACTGGTCGCAGGCACCACCGATTACACCAGGCGCTACGCTTCGGTATTGGCTGCGAACAATGTTTTCGCCGTGCAATTTCATCCGGAGAAGAGCCAGCATGCTGGCCTTCAGTTGCTAACCAATTTTCTCCGTTGGGACGGAACCACCTCGTGAGAGGGAGAGCATCATGTTAGTCATTCCGGCCATTGATCTTAAGGATGGCAAGTGTGTTCGATTGCGCCAGGGGCGCATGGAAGATGAGACAGTGTTCTCGGACGATCCGGTGGCAATTGCAGGGCGTTGGGTCGAGGCGGGAGCGCGCTGGTTGCATATCGTGGATTTGGACGGTGCGTTTGCCGGTCAGCCCCGAAATGCGGCGGTCATTCACCGTATTGCCGAGGAGTATCCGGATCTACCTCTGCAAGTAGGCGGCGGTATCCGCGACGAGGACACCATCCAGGCCTATCTGGAGGCAGGGGTGAGTTACGTCATCATCGGCACTAAAGCCGTGAGCACGCCGCACTTTATCGAGGACACCTGTGTCGAGTTTCCCGGTCACATTATCGTCGGGCTGGATGCTAAAGACGGCAAGCTGGCGGTGGATGGTTGGTCCAAGCTCTCCAAACATGATCTTCTGGATCTTGCCCAGCAGTTCGAGCGGAACGGTGTCGAGGCGATCGTCTACACCGATATCAGCCGCGACGGCATGATGAGCGGTCTCAATCTGGAATCGACAGTGGCGTTGGCGCAAGCCGTACGGATACCGGTGATCGCCTCCGGCGGAATCACCAATCTCGACGACATCCGCGCTTTGTGTGAGGTGGCTGAAGAGGGGATTATGGGTGCCATCACCGGGCGAGCGATTTATGAAGGCTCGTTGGATTTTGCCGAGGGTCAGCGTCTTGCCGATGAATTGTGCAGCGAACAGTAGACCCGATTTCCACAATTACCGAACTTCGATACTGAACAGACCATGGGCCTAGCCAAACGAATCATCCCGTGCATGGACGTCGATGCCGGCAGAGTCGTCAAAGGCGTCAAATTCGTCGAAATACGGGATGCGGGAGATCCGGTGGAGATCGCGCGTCGCTATGACGAGGAGGGCGCAGACGAGTTGACGTTTCTCGACATCACCGCCAGCTCCGACGGGCGAGAGACCATGGTTCACGTGGTGGAAGCGGTGGCTGGGGAGGTTTTCATTCCTCTCACGGTGGGGGGTGGAATCCGCACCGAAGAGGATATTCGGCGAATGCTGAACGCGGGAGCCGACAAGGTCACCATCAATACAGCCGCGGTGTTCAATCCGGGATTTGTCCGCAGCGCCACCGCCCGCTTCGGTTCGCAATGCATCGTCGTGGCGATCGATGCCAAACAGGTGGTGGAGGGCGACAATCCACGCTGGGAGATTTTCACTCACGGGGGACGTAAACCGACGGGTCTGGATGCCGTTGAGTGGGCTCAACGTATGGCGGACTACGGCGCTGGCGAGCTGTTACTCACCAGTATGGACCGGGACGGGACCAAGATCGGATTCGACCTTCCCCTGACGCGCGCCATCAGCGAAGCGGTGGATATCCCGGTTATCGCCGCGGGTGGCGTCGGTAATTTGGATCACCTGGTGGAGGGGGTGCTCGAAGGTCACGCCGATGCGGTGCTTGCCGCCAGTATCTTCCATTTCACCGAATACTCCATCGAGCAGGCCAAACGCCACATGGCTGAAGCGGGAATCGAGGTGCGGTTGTGAGAACCTTGTCGGGCCAAAACGCCAAGATACTTGGTTCGCAAGGATTTCTCCCGTGCCAGAACGCTTTTCTCGGTGCTTTGGCGTTGTGGCGTGAGAAGGGTGTATAGCGCATGTCCGATGTCTTGGAGAAGCTGGCGGAGGTGTTAGAGGAGCGCAAAGGCGCTGACCCCGACAGCTCCTATGTGGCGCGTCTCTACGACAAAGGCCTGGATGCCATTCTGAAGAAGATCGGCGAGGAGGCGACCGAGACGGTAATGGCTGCCAAAGATGGCAATCATGACGCCATCGTTTATGAAACCGCCGATTTGTGGTTTCATAGCGTGGTTCTGCTGGTGCACGAGGGATTGAAACCGCAACAGGTGTTGGCAGAGCTAGAGCGCCGTTTTGGGTTATCGGGTTTGGAGGAGAAGGCACAACGCGGTAACGAAAAGGGCGAGTCGTAAGCGAGGGGTGTCTGTTTTGTCGCATCATCGAGGGGGAGGTGCCGACAGATCTGGTCCACGAAGACCAGCATTTGGTGGTATTCAGAGACATCAACCCCAAGGCCCCGGTACATCTGTTAGTGGTACCGCGGGTGCACTTCGCTAGCCTCGAGGAGATGGAGCCCGAGCACGATGCGCTGATGGCGCACTGTCTGCGCACGTTGCCGCAACTGGCGCGCGAGCAGGGATTGACCTCCGGTTTTCGCACGGTGATCAATACCGGGCCGGGTGGAGGGCAGGAGATTTTTCATTTACACATCCACTTGATGGGTGGTTTTCGCTAAAGGCTCGATAAGCCTTTAGAGTTTGGATCGGAGAGTTTTACATGGGTATCAGTATTTGGCAGTTAGTCATTGTTCTCGTCATCGTCTTGTTGTTGTTCGGCACCAAAAAGCTGCGCAACCTGGGTGGTGATCTGGGTTCGTCCATCAAGAGTTTCCGCAAAGCGGTGAAGGATGGCGAATCCCCCGAAGAAGACGCCAAGCCTGAGCAGTTGAAACAAGCAGACGATGCGATCGAGGGCGAGACGGTCAGTGAAGCGACCAACAAGGAAAAAGATAGCGCCTAAGCGCGCTAGCCCAGGTGTTCGGCGGAGTGCCTGAAGGGGCGGTTCGCCGATCCGTGCGTCGCACCTGATCTTCGGATTGATCGCTCATGTTTGATATTGGATTTTGGGAAATCTCCCTGATCTTCGTTGTGGCCTTGATCGTACTCGGCCCCGAGCGGCTGCCGCGTGCAGCGCGTACCGTCGGGTTGTGGGTGGGTAAAGCGCGTCAAGTGCTCTCGTCGGTGAAAGCCGACATAGACCGCGAACTCAAGGCGGACGAGCTGAAAGAGATGGTGAGCAAACGCGCTGCCGTTCCCGAGTTGCAGGACCTAGTTCAGGAGGCCAATAAAACCATATCCTTTGACGGCGATCCCACTTCCGAATCCTCGTCTTCGAATCAGGCCGAAGAAAAAGCGGCGAAACCCAAGACGTCTGCTCCTGATCCCACAGAATGAATAAATCTGCGCCCGCTCCTGACGATCAGACCGAAATCGAGCAGCCGTTTCTGAGCCACTTGGTAGAGCTGCGCGATCGGTTGATGCGCGCGCTCATTGGTGTGTTTATCGTTTTTATCGGCGTATACCCCTTCGCCAACGAGATCTACACCTTCATGGCGGGTCCCCTGCTCAAGCACCTGCCTGAAGGTAGCACCATGATCGCCATCGATGTGGCGACACCGTTCCTGACGCCTTTCAAACTGGCCATGGTCGGGTCGGTTTTCATTACCATGCCGTGGATTCTCTATCAGTTGTGGGCCTTCGTGGCGCCTGGTCTCTACCGCCACGAAAAGAAGATGATTACGCCGCTGCTGTTTACCAGCTCGGTGTTGTTTTACCTGGGAATCGCGTTCGCCTACTTCCTGGTTTTTCCGCTGGTCTTCGCCTTTATGACGACGGTCGCGCCCATGGGTGTCGAGATGATGACCGACATCAATCGCTACCTGGATTTCGTGCTCACCATATTCTTCGCTTTCGGCTTGGCATTCGAGGTGCCTATCGCAACCATCGTGCTGGTTTGGACCGGAGCGACGACCCGCGAAAATCTCTCCGCCAAACGTCCCTACATCATCGTCGGTGCCTTTGTCATCGGTATGGTATTGACGCCTCCGGATGTGATATCCCAAACCTTGCTCGCGCTTCCCATGTGGGTGTTGTTCGAAATCGGGATTCTATTCGCCCGCTTTTACCAACCCAAAGAGGAGGCGGTCGAAGACGAGCCCGATGATTTCGATGAAACGACGCTCGCCGGAGACGCGGGGGAAGAGGGCACGCTCGATGATTTGGGCGATGACAATCACCCGGCCCGACACAAGGACTTAGCGGCAGAGCTGGAGCGTATCGAGGCTGACGGCGACTATGATCCGGAAGCGGATGCGGCGCGCTATACCGAAGAGGGTCTCGAAGACGAGCTCGATGAAATGGGCGATACGGGTGATAAGGGCGATGCGCCATCACCAGGCCCTGAAGATTCGCACGGCCCCTGATCGTTCCGTACCGATGACCGGATGGGCTGCAATCCCTATGTCATCCCACTGTAATATTCCCTTGATGTAATCCGCGCGCAACATATTGTGAAAGGGAGCAACGCCTCTTCATCGTGAAGAGGGACCTGTTCCCCGATTCGATCAATGGGAGCCGCTATGTCCGCCCACATCCTGATTGTCGAAGATGAAGAAGCGATACGCGCGATGATTGCCCTGGCGTTGGAGCAGGCTGGTTTCGAGGTCGATGAGGCCGATGATGCCAACGTGGCCTGGAACAAGGTCAACGATCGCCTGCCCGACCTGGTATTGCTGGACTGGATGTTGCCGGGAGTCAGCGGAGTGGAGTTTGCGCGCCGCATGCGTCGCGAAGAGATGACGCGAGAGATTCCCATCATCATGTTGACCGCGCGTACCGAGGAGCACGATAAGATTCGCGGATTGGATGCCGGTGCAGACGACTACATCACCAAGCCCTTCTCTCCCAAAGAGATGATGGCGCGTATTCGGGCAGTGCTGCGGCGAGCCAAATCCGCACCCAATGGCGAAACCCTGCAGGCAGATGGGTTGTTGCTCGATCCCGTCAGCCATCGCGTCACGTCGAACGAAGAGCCGGTGGATTTGGACCCAACCGAGTATCGTCTGTTACACTTTTTCATGCGTCATTCGGATCGAGTGTTCAGCCGCTCGCAACTGCTCGACAGAGTTTGGGGCAGCGGTGTCTACGTGGAAGAGCGAACGGTCGATGTCCACATACGGCGTTTGCGTAAAGCCCTGACTCCCGGAGGCCATGAGAAATAGATCCAAACCGTGCGTGGTGCGGGTTACCGTTTTTCGGATAGGGAGTAGGCCCTTTTGAGACCCTGGATCGGCGAAGCCTGGCGTGTCGTTGGTATTGTTATTTTATTGCTGCTGTTCGGTATCGTCATCGATCAACTGCTGGTCGGTCTGTTGCTGGGATTGATCGGTTATCTCGTCTGGCACCTCACCAATCTCTACCGCCTGGAAAAGTGGCTTCAATCGGGGCCCAAATTGCAGCCTCCCGAGGCGTGGGGCGTTTGGGGAGAAAGCTTTGCGCATATCTATCGACTTCAACTCAGCAATCGCAAACGCAAGCGTCGCCTAAAAAAGATCCTGCGTGCCTTTCAAGAGTCAACGGCAGCCATGCCGGATGCGGGTTTGGTGCTGGGAACACACAGCGAAATCCAGTGGTGGAACGATGCCGCACAGGAGTTGCTCCAATTACGTTCCCCTAGAGATGTGGGTTTGCGCATCGACAATCTATTGCGTCATCCACGCTTTCTACAGTATCTGGCGGGTGAAGAAGGGGATGATAGCGTGGAGATCCCCTCGCCGTTGGATGACAACGTGATACTCAGCCTGCGTCTGGTTCGTTACGGCAAAAACCAGAAGCTGCTGATCATTCGTGACGTGCGTAAGATCCACCGCCTGGAGAGGATCAGGCGCGACTTCGTCGCCAATGTTTCCCATGAATTGCGGACACCGTTGACAGTGATCCGTGGATATCTAGAGACATTGTCGGAAGTGGAAGACCTGCCGCCGAAACGACGTAAGACGTTGTTTGAAACCATGGAACAGCAGGCCAAAAGGATGGAGCGGTTGCTCGACGATCTGCTGTTATTGGCGCGGCTCGAAGCCCAGGACGACCAGACCGAAATGGAAACAGTTCCTGTCGCCGATATGCTGAAGGAGATTCGCGACGATGCGCTTGTGATGAGTGGCGACAGGCATCAAATCGCCTTGCTGGCCGATAGTGAACTGAAGTTGCGTGGCGTCCCCAATGAGTTGCGTAGTGTTTTCGGCAACCTGGTCAGCAATGCCGTGCAGTACACACCTGAAGGCGGCGAGATCCAGATACGCTGGTTCTGCGACGGCAATGAAGCCTGCTATGAAGTGCGTGACACCGGGGAAGGTATCGAGCCCAAGCATCTGCCTCGACTAACCGAACGTTTCTGTCGTGTGGATACCAGCCGATCGCGAGCCACAGGGGGAACCGGCTTAGGTCTCGCGATCGTCAAGCACGTCCTTGAGCGCCACCGGGGAACGTTGGAGATCGAGAGCCAAATGGGTTTGGGCAGTACATTCCGTTGCCGATTCAGTGAGCATCGGACGATCCATACTTCCGAACAGGCGCAAGCGACCCAATCGGGTTAACCCAAAACGCCTTTCAGAACAAAGAAAAAGATCACGGCAAGTATCGCGCCGGCCGGCAAGGTGATCACCCACGACACGAAGATCGTGTGTACCACGCGCATATTGAGCGCCGCGATGCCACGCGCCATCCCTACCCCCAGCACACCTCCCACCAGAGTGTGTGTCGTGGAAATGGGTAGACCGGTGCCCGATGCGAGCACCACGGTCATGGCAGCCGCCAGGGTTGCGGCAAAACCGCGGCTGGGCGTGAGATCGGTAATGCCGTGTCCAACGGTTCTGATGACTCGCTGGCCATAGGTTACAAGCCCGATGACGATACCACCGCCCCCGAGTAGTAGAATCCACGCGCTGAGGGCCGACTTGCCGGCTACCAGTCCACCGCTTTGCACCACACTGACCACCGCTGCCACGGGACCGATGGCATTGGCGACGTCGTTCGATCCGTGGGCGAACGCCATAGCGCATGCGGTGACGATCATGAGTACGCTGAATATGCGCTCGACATTAGTGAAGTGAAACTCACGATCCGCTTTAGGGTCGATTTTTAGGCGTTTGATGGCGGCGATACCCATAATCATGATGAATGCGCCAACCACAATCGCCCACCCGTAAGCCTCACCTTTGCTCACATGCAAGCCAACGTGCTTGAGACCCTTGAACAACGTCACCAACGCGATGATGAAACCGACGATGAAGATATAGATGGGTACGTATCGTTTGGCGTTGCGTAACGGGTTGTCGGTCTCGAGAATCAACCGCTGAACCGTCGTGAAGAGAAAGTGGGCGATGATACCCGACATCATCGGCGAAACGATCCAGCTCATCGCAATGGAACCGATTTTCCCCCACTTTACGACTTCAGGACCGATACCGACCGCGGCGAATCCGACGACTGCACCGACGATAGAGTGCGTCGTGGAGACCGGCCAGCCGAAGCGAGTCGCAACCAGCAACCACACACCGGCGGCGAGCAGCGCTGCCAGCATGCCAAACACTAACAGTTCCGGTTTGTCTGCAAATAGGGCTGGATCGACGATGCTTTTGCGTATGGTGCTGGTGACCTCGCCACCGGCGAGAAAAGCACCGGTGAATTCGAATATCGCTGCAATGATTACGGCTTGCTTGATGGTGATGGCGCGGGAGCCCACCGATGTGCCCATGGCGTTGGCCACATCGTTGGCACCGATGCCCCAGGCCATGAATAGGCCGAAAATCCCCGCCAGAGTCAGGAGTAGGATTTGATGTTCCATGCCCGTGCCCCCTCGTCAGCGAGCCAGCATGAGCTGGAGACGGCTACCCACGCGCTGTGCGCGGTCGCCAAGATTGCCTACCCAACCGATGATCTGGTAGAGGAAAATTACCTTTATCGCCGGCCAGGACTCTTCGAGTTTGAACAGCTCGGCGCGGACGTCGACCTGAATGGCGTCGGTATCGCTTTCGATACGATCCAGCTCCTCGAGCATCGATCCGACGATCTCCACCTCGTGGCCGCGAAAGCTGGTCTCCACCAATTCGTCGAGTTCGTTGATGGCCTTTTGTGCCTGCAGGGCGGCGTCCACCGAGCGCTTGACGAATTCCAACATCAGCTCACCCACCGGTTTAGGGAAGACCATCTTCCGGCCAAGTATCAGGCCCGCGATGTCTTTGGCGCGATTGGCGATCTTGTCCTGCATGGTGAGTACTTCCAGTAGATCGCGTCGGGACATGGCTAACATCATCCCTTTGGGAAGTTGTTTTCTGAGTTCGTGTTTGATGTCGTCTGCTTCGCTTTCCAGGCGGGCAATGGCGCCCTGAAGCTGCTCCACCCGATCAAGATCTTCAGCCAACACCGCCTCGAAAAAGGGCACCAGCTGAGAGATGCATTCACACACTTTTTCCATGTGACGCTGCAGAGGACTGACGGGGGATTTGCCAAATAATCGACTGAAATAGTTGGTCGGAGCCATGGCGGTCTTACTCGAAGTTTACGGAAGCGGCGATAGGGTACACCATCGTCATGGCAGTGTCATATATTTGTAACGGTAGAGAGAAGGTTCAGTACCAGAGATGGGGCAAGGTGCGGATCGGGGGCTCCAGGATTGGTTGAGCATGCCGCTAAGGATAGGGGTGCGGATCGAGTCGGGTCCATCTTGTAAAGCGCAGCTTCCAGCGTTCAGTGGCACAGGCCTGCGTTAGAAGAGAACGATAGAGGGTCAGAGGCGTGGCAGTGTTACGCCACCGGAAAAAATGGAAAAACGTCCAAGCGTCAAAATGGGATGTCCCACCGGGTGCTTACGGATTCGGATCCCTGTAATCGTCGGGAACCCCTGGAAGTGAGGGGCGCTGAATCTACGGGTCGCCTGATCTACCTAATGGGTGCATCGGGAAGCGGCAAAGATTCACTGATGCGGTTCGCCCGGCAACATCTGTCTGCCGATTCGAGGGTGGTATTCGCGCGTCGTAGTATCACCCGGCAACCCGAACCTGACGGTGAAAACCACATCGCTTTGAGTGTCGACGAGTGTCGACGAGTTTCGGCGCCGGCAACACGCCGGGGCATTCAGCATGGTTTGGCATAGCCATGGCTATCACTATGGGATCGGAACCGAAATCGATTCGTGGCTGGGTGCGGGACAGACCGTGGTGGTCAACGGTTCGAGGGAGTTCTTGCCCAAAGCACGGGAGCGCTACCCTCAACTGCTTCCCATACTCCTCACCGTGTCGCCCCACCTGCTTGAACAACGACTGCGTCGGCGTCGACGTGAAACGTCTGCGCAAATCGATTTACGGTTGCAGCGTAGTGAAATGTTAGCGACGAACGAACTCGATTCGGTCATCGTGTTACAGAATGACGGTGCGCTGGAAGAGGCCGGACGGCGTTTTCTGCAGTTACTGGAAGCTGGAATGCTGAAGGCCTCCTAGTGAATCTCCCCCTTTCGCTGTCACACAACTGAAAATCACCTCTGTTAGCTTGCGTCCCGACGACATGAGACAGATCGAGACAAAGGAGTCAGCAATGGGTGCTGGACATGTGAAGACGACGGGTGCGGTGTTCAACCGTTTCTGCAATGACCGCCATCTGTGGGCCAACGGTGAATACCTGGACGATGCGGTTATCTTTATCAATGGTGAGAAACGCTGATCGCTACCAGGATGCCGTACGGTCCGATGATGAGGTGTTGATCCTGGGTGGATTTGTGCAACGTACCTTGGGCAAAGTCCCTTTACCCTTTTTCTTTCAGGCCTGGTGCGCCCTGATGGATGAGGGTGACGAAGCCGCGGCCGCTTGAGATCCGAAATGCTTACCGTTTCCTCCGCTTATTACGGAATCGTCATCATTCTGTATTAATGTCAGGACTATCCTGCTCGCCTATCTGATCAAACCGTTAAGCGCTTTGGCCCGGCAAGATACGGCAACCGGATCACGGGCATCTGCCGGGGGTTGGAATTCGATGAAAGATCTAGGCTTCTCTCAGCATATCTCACGGCGGTATAACAACGAACTCGAAGATATCCGCAACCGCGTGCTGGCGATGGGTGGGTTGGTCGAGGAACAGATCAATCTTGCGCTACAGGCGTTGGAAGAGGGCGACAGCGAAATTGCCGAATCGGTGATCGCGAACGATGTCAATGTGAATCGCATGGAAGTGGAGTTGGACGAAGAGTGTGGTGAGATTCTCGTCCGGCGCCATCCCGCGGCCAGTGATCTCCGCCTGGTGTTGACGGTTATCAAGACCATCAATGATCTGGAGCGCGTTGGAGACGAAGCGGAACGGATATCGCGCATGGCAGTGCACTTGGCGCAGGAGGGCAACAACACCCACCTGGTCAGTCGTCCCTACTCATCGTTGATGAATATGGGCGAACTAGTGCGCGGAATTCTGCGCGATGCATTGGATACATTTGCCCGCGTCGATGCCGCCGCGGCGTTGGCGGTGGTGAAGCGCGACAAACAGGTGGATCGCGAGTACGAGGGCATTACCCGCCAACTCATCACCTTCATGATGGAAGATCCGCGCACCATCGGACACTGTATCGACATCATGTGGTCCGCGCGTGCACCGGAGCGGATCGGCGACCACGCCCGTAACATTTGCGAGTACGTGATCTACCTGGCGGAGGGGCAGGACATTCGCCACACTTCGTTGGATGAGGTGGAGCAGACCGTCAGCAGTTCCGACTGAACGCGCACAAGAAGCTCAAGGGACTTTACGTTCCGCTTCGCGCGCGGTGCGCCGTAGCTGTTCCCCCGGCTCCTCCACCAATTGGAAGGCAAACACGGCGTAGCAACCGGTGGTCTCCAACATCTTGCTCAGCTGCGCAAAGAGCATCTCCTCGCCAAGCTCCAGCGCGATGATGGAGCCTACGTCATAGACCCCCGAAGAAACGATCAGCGCGCGGAATCAACAGGGCGCGAAAGAAGCCGCTGTTCAGTCCTACGCCTTTAACCGCCCGGGTAGCGATGGGTTGGGCGTTTCGCGCGAGTCGCTTGATGCCGATCTCTACATCGCGATCGGAGTTGTGTACCAGCCAACGAATTGCGCCGATGCGCCAGTTGCCCGGATCACGCGGCTCGCCCAGCTCGTACGCCACCAGTTCGCCGACCTGCAGGCGCAGGGGCGAATCGGAACCGCACCTCACACACAAACCCCCCACACTTTCGTCGAGCTGATGAAGCGGTGCGGTGGGAAAGGCGGGATCCGAAGGGCTCTCTGCGGGGTCGCGGCTTTCAGTCACGTAGATTTGGTGCCAGATATCGGCCGACATGTCGCGCGCGCGAAAACTGGCCTCATGGCTAGAAGTCGATCCTTTGTGGCCCTGGTTGTGTAGATTCCATGGCTGAAAGTCTTCGGGCACCAGTTCGAGCGCAGCCTGCGATTTTTGCCGTATGGAGAGCTCTTTGGATTCCGGATCGAAAGACTCTTCACCACTGACATAGTAGTGACAGGCGCTGAGTGAACCCGCCAGGGTGATTTCCGAAAGATGCTGGGTGCGGGGAAAGCGGCGGCGCCGACGCACGGTCCAGGCGCGTTCCAGGCGCAGCAGCAGGTCGCGATTTCTCTCAACAAACCTTCGACAGCGAAGGCGTACGCCTCTTCCGTTTCAGGATTGTCGGCGGTAACGGCGTAGCGGGGCGGATGGTCGGAGGCCAAATCGGTGTAATAGACCCCTTCCGGCGGGCGGTTACCGGCCAGCTTGGTCAGTTCGACGCTGTCCGACCAATGGTCGAGGCTGGTATAGACGCTTTTTGCCTCCCCGTACATCAGTTGATAAGGGTTCGACAGCGCCAGCAGGCAGATGCGTTTGTAGGCATGGGCAACGTCTTCGCGCAGGTGTTCTCGGTTGCGGAAACCCTCATCACGAGCAAATGAGAACAGGGCGTGGATATCCTGCCACGAGCCTGATGGCACCGCGATATAGAGCGAGTAGCAGTGCACGATGAGTTCGGAAAGGTAGTGGCAAGCGGCAACCAGTGCATCGCCCAATCGATGCTTTTTCCCCGGTACCAGGCGCGCGTTAGCCAACTCGACAACCAGAATCTTGTGGCCGATGGCAAACTCGGTCAGCAGCTGTTGAATCGTATCAGCGGCTTGCTGGGGCTTTTTCGACAGCGGAAACGCAGGCCGGGCCAGTGGCTTGCGTAGTCCGGCGATGAGCGTCGTGGCCACCTCTTTGCAGTGGCTGAGGATCGTTTCGCGATCGTTAGCGCTTAGCGGGTATCGGTTCAACCGGTTTAGCAGCGTGGTGAGCCGTTCAGCGGACTCCTGGGTATTGGCGATGGGGAGACTTTCCAGCCACTCCGGGACCCGATTGAACTGTACCGGCAGATCGTTCATGGAGCCGGATTGTCGATTTGGAATATGAAGCTGGGGGCCGTTCATCTCGTTTTCGAAGTTCCCTTCCGGGCGGTTAACACCACGGATCCGCGGTCTTCCCTTCCTGTGGATTCGTGTAGGCTATCGTTGATAAGCAATCAGTAATATTGAATTATAACTCCAAATTATCAAATTTGTTGGGCTAATTTCGTCGATGGAGCTTGCTCAGGATGGAGGAGCAAGTAACACATCGGTATAAGTATCAGCGTCACCAGCAGTGAAAAGCTGAGCCCTGAAACGATAGTGATGGCAAGGGGTTGGAGCATTTCCGCCCCTTCGCCCCAGCCGACGGCCAGCGGCAGCATGCCCGCTACCGTCGTCAGTGTGGTCATCAGGATCGGGCGCAACCGCAGGCGGGCGGCAGCGATAACGGCATCTCGCGTCGCGACGCCACGGGCTCTTACCAGATCGATGTACTCCACCAATACTATCGCATTGTTGACGACGATCCCCGCTAGCATGACCATGCCCAGCCACACCGGCATAGAGAGGGGGATCTGGGTGATAGTGAGGCCAAGGGCCACCCCGATCGCGGCGAAGGGTACGCACACGATGATGACCAATGGATTGCGCAGCGACTCGTACTGCACGGCCATGACCGCAAACACCAGGAACAGCGCGAGGGGCAGCAACATGGTGCCAAGCTGGCGTCCCTCCTTGAGGTTTTGTGCGGACCCGGCATCGTAGACGGAGTAGCCTGGCGGCAGCTCCATCTCGTCGAGGAGCTTGCGGATCTCGGAGGTCGCCTGTCCCAAGGTCATGCCCTCCTCCAGACCGGCACTCACTTCGGTAACGCGCCGTTGGTTGTCGCGCTGGATCTGGGCGGGAGCGGCCTGGATGTGAACCCGGGCGACGTCGCTCAAATGGACCGCCGAACGATCGTTGGAGGCGGGGAACAGCAGCAGCGACTCCAGATCGCGGGGATTGCGGGCGATCTCCTCAGGCAGCTGCAAACGAATGGGGTAGGAACGATCGCCCTCGATGAACTCGGTCACCTCAAAACCATCCAACGCGATTTGCAGCGCGCGTCCCAATTGAGACTGATCCAGATTCAGCGCGGCGAGCCTATCGCGATCCGGTGTAATGGAGATCTCCTGATTGACCTCTTCGCCGGAGTGTTCGATGTTGGTCAAGCCTTCGACTTCGGTTAGAGCGGCGGCAATCCTCTCCCCCATTCGACGCAATACCTGAAGATCGGCCCCCTGGATGCGCAGGCTGACCTGGTCGTCGCCGCGGCTGGTGCGTATGCCACGGATCCCGCGGTTGTACAGACGTACCTTGATACCCGCCATGCGTTCCGCGGCGATGGCCTGTCGCACGGCTGCAACCCATTGGTCGGTCGTGACGCTGCGACGCTCTCGGGGAACAAGTTGAACCTTGATGGTGGCTCGATTGGGTTGTTCATATTGCGAGCGACCGAATACGTTACCGCCACTGATGGTAAATACCGAAACCACCTCCGGCCGATCCTGAATGATCTGTTCGATACGTTGTACCGTCGTGTCGAGTTCGGTGAGCGAGATGCCGGGGTCGGCAACGATGCGCGTATAGATTCGGCCGTCGTCGAGATTGGGCAGAAAAATCTGTTTGTCGGCTTGGAATACCGGTACAGCGGTTACCAGGCCACCCACGAACAGCAGCAACAGGATCGAACGCAAAGCGGGGTGACGCAGGATCCGATCGACGAATCGTCCGTACCATTTTTCCAACCACGCGATAAAGCCGTCGATGACGATCCGGGTGTGGCTCCGCGTCTGTAGCGTTACGCGGGCGGCATAAGCGGGTACCAACGTCAACGCCACCAGCATAGAGGCGAAAATGGCGGCTGAAACGGTGAAAATCAACTCGCGGAACAGCAATCCCACCAATCCCCCTACAAACAGAAATGGCAGAATTGCGGCGAGATTGGTGCTGGTGGAGGCGACGATGGGGCTGTTGACTTCCGCTGCAGCCGTGATGGCGTCGCCGGGCGCAAACGATTCCCCTCTCTGGTGGCGTACGATGTTTTCCATCATCACGATGGTGCCGTCCACCAGCATGCCGACACCGACCGCCAATCCTCCCAAAGTCATTACGTTCAGGGTGAGATCGCCTGCCGCCATACAGAGGAATGTGACCATCACGGCGATGGGTATGGCGGAGCCGATAATGAGCGTGCGGCGGACGTTTCCGAGAAACAGGTAGACCACCAGCATGGCGAGTAGAGCACCGGAAAGCGCCGCACGCCAAGCATTACGGAGTGCGTTGCGAATAAAGAGCGACTCATCCTCCACTTTAAAGACTTCGATGTCGTCGGGGATCAGGTTCTGCTCCTGCAGCCAACGCAACCGCCCCTCGACGGCGTCGATCACCGCCACGGTGTTGGCCGAAGGCTGTTTCTGTACCGAGATTTTGATGCCGTTGACACCGTTCACGCGGATATGGAGTCGTTTGTCCTGGTGGCTGTCGACGACCGTCGCCACATCGGAGAGGCGGATGATGCGCCCATCATCCAACCGCAACGGCAATTGGCGGATCTGATCCAGCTCGGTCAGTCGCCCGCGAGTGCGGCTGGGGAAGCTCTGGCGCAGCATGTCGAGCCGTCCCGCCGGTTGGTCGAGGTTGCCGAGGCGGATGATCTGTTCCAGGTCGCGATAGCTCATGCCGAGAGCGGCGAGACGGTAGATATCAGGCAGCACATGGATCTCGCGTTCGATGCCACCCCCCACTTCGGTCGAAGCGACCCCGGGAAGATTGAGAAACCATTTGGCGAAAACATCTTCCACCCAAGAACTCAGTTCAACCGGATCGCGCAGTGGTGATCGCACCACGTATTCTGCCGCCGGTATCTGCGCGGGATCGCGCTTGAAGATCACTGGTGGTTCGATGGTGTCGGGTAGGAAGCGTTTGGCGCGATCGAGCCGCGCGCTGGCGTCGCGCAACGAGATATCGATGTCCTTCCCGTAGGGGAAGGAGAGTTCCACCGCGCTGCGTCCTTCGGTGGTGCGGGACCAGATGGCGATGGCGTCTTCGGTGATCGCCAACTGTTCTTCCAGCTGCCGGGTGACCTGATCTTCCATGATGCTGGCGGGAACCCCCGGGTCGTTGATGCGCACGCCGATACTGGGATAGACGATGTGGGGTAGTAGATCGACCGTCAGGCGTTGCAGCGCCACGCTACCCAGAACCACCAGCGCCAGCGTGATCATGGTGACGCCGACGGGGTAGCGGATCGACCAGGCGGCCAGGCCGCCGCCGGTGCGTTCGAGTCGCTGTTGAGTGCTCATTGAGTTGGGATCGACTGCCTCATGCTAGTAATTGCATCAGCTACGGGGATCGTTGACGGTTTTCGTGGAAGTCTTGTTGGAGCCGGATGCTGTGCGATTCACCGATTTGACCGCCTTGCCGTCCTCGAGACCGAGAAATCCCTTGGTGACCACTTTCTCGCCGATATCGAGGCCTTCCCGAACCGCTGCAAGATCGTCGAATATGAGCTCGCTGCGGATATCGCGTCGTTGGACTTTTCCGTTGCCGCGGAGAACGTAGACGTATTCCCCCGACGTATCGCGACGCACTGCGGCGAATGGGATCAACAGCCGCTGCAGGGCCGGTAATGTCAGGGTGATGCGGCACAGCTGCCCGGGTAGTGCACCTGCGGGGACAGGATCGATAAGGACTTCCACGGTACCCGTGCGCGTCTTGGGGTCTACCGTAGGATAGAGGCGTTGAATCGTGCCCGCATACCTGAAGTCACCCGTTGCATCGATGCGCACGCTCACCTCGTCGCCCAGTTTCAAGTGGGGCAGTAGCAGTTCGGAAACCGGTACGTCGGTGACCAGGGAAGCGGGGTCGCTCAGCGTGAGCAGATGGCTGTAGCGGGGAAGCACATCACCGGGTTCGACCAAACGTTCGGTCACAACACCGGTAAACGGCGCAAGCATCCGTGTGTAACCCAGGCGAGTGTTTAACAGCGCCTCTTCGGCGCGCGCCACCTCCAATGCGGTAGCCGCGCGAGAAAGCTCCTCATCGGTGGCGAGGTTGCGTCTCTCCAGCGCGCGTAACCGGCTTATCTCTTGTTGGGCCTGGCGTCGTGTCGCCACCGCTTTGTTGAGTTGGGCTTTGAGCAGCGCGTCATCCATCGCGGCCAGCAAATCGCCTTGCTCGACTCGATCGCCGGCGTAGGAGGTGAGCCGGGTAAGCCGCCCCTCCTCTTGGTTGAAGATGCGTACCGTGCGTTGGGCGCGTAGCGTACCGGTGCGGATGGTCTGGTACTGAACATCGTCACGCGCGACTGCAGCGACCTCAACAAGATGCGGGGGACGTTGACGTTTAGCAGCCGGTTTGTTATCCGCTGGGGGTGTGCAGGCGACCAGCAGCGTTGCTCCCACAAGCAGGAGCAACAGGCGCAACGATTGGATTTGCGAATTCATTGTCTGCCCAGGTACCTAACCAGCGAATGTGTAAGAATAGGCAGCACTCAATCGCCCTGTCGAGCGAAATATAGTGGCGCGGGAGCGCTGAGATTATTCCTCAGTATAAGTTCTATTCAGAACGGTGGGTGGCGATGTGTTGCGACTCACGTACAATACGCCCACCAACTGGGGTACATGGAACGTTTCGTCGATGACTGTATCCCGTACTAAGCATCGAGAGAGGAGCATCCGGAATGAAGTTGCAGGCACTGTTCGTGGTTGGAATGTTGGGTTTAGGCAGCGCTGCGCAGGCAAACTCGTTGAGCGTAGCTTTGAGTGGGGATGCCGCGCGTTTTGAGTTTCAGACCACTCACAGCGCGTTGGGGCTCGAAAACGCCAGCACCACCTACGGCGTGGTTTACAATGATGATAGCGATTGGATTCTGAGTGGACGTGTCGAGGTCTTCGGCGAGGCAGCGGCACCCGGCGACGGGCTGCACGCAGGCGCCGGGCTGGGAGTGCTTTTCGGTGACGCTAACGATAACGATGTCTTAGCCATCGGGTTAAGCGGCAATTTTCGCTATAGCTTCCCTGACAAGAACCGTTTCGCCGTGTCGGGTCAGGTGATTTATGCGCCGGATATCACCGCCTTCATGGATAGCGACGATTATCTGGATTGGTCAATCCAGGGCGAATACGAATTGACGCGCGAAGCATACCTTCTGTTCGGGTATCGCGATATCGAGATCGATGTGGATACGGGTCCCGATGTGGATTTCGAGAGCGGGTTTTACGCGGGTGTGAAAATTCGTTTCTGATGATCGACGATCAATAGGCAGTACGAAAAAAGGCGGTCTGACCGCCTTTTTTATTGCATGGTTTTTGGGCTGGTATCCCCATGTGGTTCGGTTTTCTTGATGCCGCTCAATTCTTTCCCGCCTCGCTCGGTCCTAAGCTGTAACGGAGAGAGGAGTCCCTCCGGCAAAGGTTGAATCTATGTCGCCTCGCGAATCGATCCTGGCGCTGCGCGATCACGTCAATAGTTGCATCATCGGTCAGCATCGACTGGTGGATCAGTTGATCGTGACATTGCTGACAGGGGGGCATCTGTTGGTGGAGGGGGTGCCCGGACTCGCCAAGACCAGTGCGGTGAAGGTGCTGGCAGCCGGTCTCGAGGGGAGTTTTCACCGTATCCAATTCACTCCCGACCTCCTGCCGGCCGATCTTCCCGGAACGGACGTCTTTAATCCGCGCGAAGCGTCGTTTTCGTTTCAACAGGGACCGCTGTTCAACCACTTTCTGTTTGCCGACGAGATCAACCGCGCGCCTGCCAAAGTGCAATCGGCGCTGCTGGAGGCGATGGAGGAGCGCCAGGTGACGGTAGGAAACGTCAGCTATCGGTTGCCGCAGCCTTTTATGGTCATGGCGACTCAAAATCCCATTGAGCAAGACGGTAGCCGATCTACCGGGCCCCCACGTCACGCAGGCCGTCGTGCGCGAGGCGCGAGCCGAGGCGATGGAGGTTAAACTGGCCCCTGCGTTGGAGGAGTACATCGTGCGACTGGTCCACGCGACGCGTCAGCCCGAGGCGTATCGCGACGAGTTGGCGGGGTGGGTGCAGTATGGCGCCAGTCCAAGGGCGTCGTTGGCGTTGGATCAAGCGGCCCGTAGCGTCGCGTGGCTGGAGGGGAGGAACTATGTCTCGCCGGATGATATCCAGCGGTTGGCGCCCGATGTGTTTCGCCACCGCCTGTTGGTTTCGTACCGCGCCGAAGCGGAAGGTATCACCCCGGATCAGATCGTCGAAGAGCTGTTGACCCTGGTGGCCGTCCCATAGGCAAACGAGATGCGGCAGCGATCCGCGTTTTCCATTCCCGTAAAGACGCCTCCCCGCGATGGGGGCGGCGTAACGGTCACCGTTGACGAGCTGGCGCTGCTGCGTGCCGACGCGGCGCGTTTTTTTTCCACCGCTCCCGACGCGGTTGCAGGGCTGTTCCCAGGGCTCTATCGTTCGTTGATTCGCGGTCGCGGATTGGAGTTCGAGGAGGTACGCCACTACCAACCCGGGGACGACTACCGCGTGATCGATTGGCGCGTCACCGCCCGTACCGGGCATCTCTATACCAAGGTATTCCGGGAAGAGCGCGAGCGGACGGTCCTGCTCGGACTGGACGCTTCGAAGTCCATGCGCTTCGGTACGCGACGAGCGTTCCTGTGGGTGGCGGCGGCGCAGGCGCTGGGCCTGCTCGCCTGGATGGCGGCCGACAACCATGATCGCGTCGGAGGTATCGTGATCGGGGGTGGAAAAGGAATCGGAGAGACGCGCCCGATACTGGGAGCGGCGGGAGCGCTGCGGCTGTTTCGTCTCTGGGAGGAGTCGGGGCAGCGACACGCCGAAACGGCCGGGGAAGGCCTGCTCGAAGGCTTGCTACGGCTTCGTCACCACGCACGGCATGGGGCACTGGTGGTGCTGGCCAGCGATTTTCGCGAATGGAACGACGAGATCCAGCGGCTCACGGCAGGTTTGGCGCGTCGCAACGGCGTGGTGTTGCTGCAGCTCTTCGATCCCATCAAGTCGGGGCTGCCCGAGGCCGGGTGGTTGGGATTCAGTGATGGAGAAAAGGTGCTTGCCGTGGATACCCGCAACGACGCATCGAGGGAGCGCGTACACCGCGACTTCGCAGCGCGGGCTGCAGCGCCGCAGAGGTTTTGCGCTGACCACACCATCCGTTTTCTACAGATCAACAATCAGCTGACGCCTCCCGAGAGTCTGCATCGGGCGGTGAAGCGCGCGGCGGTACCGGCATGAAGGACGATTTCGATCTCATCGCCCGTATGCGCGAACTGCATCTGCCCGATCCGGTTGGGTGGTGGCCGCCTGCTCCGGGATGGTGGGTAGTAGCGGTGCTGGTGGCGATTGCCCTGGTTTTGGGGTGGCATGTTTGGCGCCGAAGAGGGGGTGCTTCGGCGCGCGGCGTTGCGTGAGTTGCGTCGGATCCGCAGCGATTATCGGCACGGCGAAGATCCCCGGCGATTGATAAGCGATCTTTCGGTTCTGCTACGACGGCTCGCGCTGGGGCGATCCCCGCGCTCGCAGGTGGCGGGGCTGACGGGGGAGGCGTGGCTTCGCTACCTGGACGAGGCTATGGGTGAAGATGATTTTACGCATGGGCCGGGACGACATATTGCCTTGTCGCCTTACTGCGCCGAGCCGCTATCCCCGGTGGCGGCTGATCGTACCATCGATCTGGTGGAGCGCTGGATTCGGCGGGCCTTGTGATGGATTTCGTTTTCCCGTGGGCACTCCTGCTGTTGCCGCTGCCGTGGCTGGTACGGGGGCTCTTCCCGGAGGCGCCGCCGAGCGTGGCGGTTGCGCTGCGAGTACCCTTCTTTTCACTCCTGCAACACTCCGAAGGCCCGCGGCAGGGCCGTCGTTGGCGTATCCGCGCTCTCCTTCCCCTGTTGGCCTGGGCGTGTCTGGTCACCGCCGGGGCGCAACCCCGCTGGTTGGGCGACGAGACGCTGCTGCCCACCACGGGAAGGGACCTACTGTTGGTCATCGATATCTCGGGCAGCATGCGAGCAATGGACTTCGGGACTGAGCGCGATCCCAAAAGCCGGTTGGATATCGTCAAGGAGGTGGACGGTTGATTCGTGGCGCGACGCGGGGGGGATCGTATCGGGCTGATCCTGTTCGGAAGTCGCCCCTGCGGGTACCCCTCACTTATGACAGGGCTTCGGTTGTCGAATTGCTTCACGATACCGAAGTGGCGTTGGCCGGCGAATACACCGCGCTGGGTGATGCCATGGGTTTGGGTATCCGGCATCTGCGCGCGCGACCTGCGGGAAGCCGCGTGTTAGTGCTGCTGACAGACGGGGCCAGCAACGTGGGAGGATTGGGGCCCACACAGGCCGCCGAGATCGCCGCCCGGGAGGGTGTTCGAATCCACACCATCGCCATCGGACGTGACGATGTGGTGGCGCCGAACTTAGAGGGCGCATGGTCATCGCAGGCAGTGCGGAACTTCAATCGCGAGACCCTCGAAGGGTTGGCGAATCGGACCGGTGGAGTCTACCTGGATGCCCTCGATCCGGAAGGCTTGGAGCGGGCCTATCAGGTTCTGGATGAACTGGAACCCACTTTGGGAGCGGATCTGCGCGAAGTGACGGCGCGGCCGCTCTATCCTTGGTTCGTGCTGGCGGGATTGGTGCTTTCCTGGGTGTCGGCGTTCGGTAGGTGGACACCAAGGCGGGCCGGGGTATGAGTTTCCACCTCATCAGGCCGGAGTGGTTGTTGGCGCTGCTTCCCGTTATCGCACTCGTGGTTTTGGCGCGGCGCTGTCACGCGAACGCGGGGGGTGGCTGGGAGCCATGGGCCGACGCCCATCTACTGCGGCATCTGCGCGTGGCGGTGGTGGGTCGATCCTCCTGGTGGCCGCTCATCGGATTGGTGGTGTTGTGGTGCGGATTGATCCTTGCGCTGGCGGGACCTTCCTGTTCCCAGATGCCGGAGGTGCGGTATCGACTGCAACGTCCACCGCTGGTTGTCGTCCTGGATATGTCGCGCTCCATGGCGATCCCCGACCCTGAGCCATCGCGCCTGGAGGCGGCCAAACTGGTTTTGCGCGATCTGCTCAACCGATGGCCGACGGACGAGGTGGGTCTGGTGGTGTTCGCCGCCACCGCGCACCGCGTTTTACCGCTGACCGAAGAGAGTGATGTCGTGGTGGGGTTGCTGGATTCGCTCGATACCGAGTTGATGCTGGCCCCCCACAGTTGGCCGTCCGCTGGCCTGAAGCTGGCGCACTCCATGGTGCAAGCCGGGGGCGAGCGTGGTGGCGATCTCTTGCTCGTTACCGATAGTGCGGATCCGTCGCTGCCGGCGCTGGCGGAGCAGATCCGCGCGGGAGGGACGCGGGTATCCGTGCTGGCGATCGGTTCAGAGGGAGATGCCGCCTCTGTCGGCGCAAGCGATGTAGAGGATTCTGTAACGATCCCCGAGATGCTACGACCGGTCGCGCGTGCCAGAGGGGGCGTTCTGCTCACTTATCCCGTCCTCGCCGAATCGCTGCGCGAGTTTGTGCATCGTCATACAGCGCTATCCGAGTCCCGGGCCGCTCCCGAACGGGACGCTGCTGCGCCTTGGCGTGATCAGGGCGGGTGGTTGATCGTGGCGCTGTTGCCGTTCGCCGCGCTGGCGTTTCGCAGGGGTTGGTTGTTGGCGATCGTCTTGGGGGTCGGCGTCGCACCGCCTCCGGCCCAGGCGTTGGAGTGGGGAGATCTCTGGCAACGCCGTGATGTCTGGGCCATGCAGGCCTGGGAACGGGGTGAATACCACCGCGCCGCGGAGCTGTTTGAAGATCCGCTCTGGAAAGGGGTGGCGCGCTACCGAATCGGGGACTACGGGAGTGCGTTGGAGATGTTTTCCGAAGCGGAGGGCGCGGTGGGGCACTTTAACCGCGGTGCCACTCTGATGCGTCTCGACTAGCGTTACGCCTCGACCCCGGGGATCTGGACGCGCAGTTCAACCAACGACTGCTCGAGTGGTACCTCAGCCAAAGCGGGGAATCGGCGGGGGATCGCGGCGCTCAAGGCGATAGGGCGTTCGCAACCCTCCCTAAACCGCAGCGTCCGGGAATCTCCCGACACGCAGAGGAGCGCATGGCCTCCGGCAGCCCCGACCGGGAGCCGCCGGGTGCGGCGGAGATTCCCGCACAAGATCTGCCCAAAGGTCGTTTGGGGGGAGCGCCGATCCTGTTGCAACAGGGTAGAGCGCACGACGGCCCCGAGTCCGATACCACCGGCGAAGCGAGGAGTGCCGGTGCCCAGGAGGCCCAGGGCACCCTAAAGCTCGGCAACCAGCGGTCTGCGCCCTCGATGTCCGGTGTGGAAGAGGGCGTGGAAGTCGAGGGAAGGGAGGGGCGCGGCGACCCTCGGTCTCGTGTCGGCGAGGATGCGGAGGAGGATCGGCGCGCTCGGGATGAGGCCAGGGAGGGGGGTCGACCCCGAGCGGATCCTCGCGCTGCGCCCAGGACTGCAGCACGAGAGACATCGCGGTCGCCGCTCTCGGCGGATGAAGACTCCCCCGGCGTGGGAAAAGCCGCCGGTGCCGGCGGCAGCCAGGCAGCGACTCTTCGGGAGAGCCAACAGGCGATCGAGCAGTGGTTGGCCGGATTGTCCGCCGACGCGCGCGAGCTGCTGCGACAGGAGTTTCGGCGCAATTACGAGCGGGCGCGACCGAATACCGAGGGGAAGCCACCATGGTGAGAGCGACGCTAGCGGGAGGTGTCTCGTTGCTGGTCACCACGATCTGTTCAACCGTGGCGGCTGCAAGCGGAAAGCCGGATCTTTGGGTGGAGCAGGTGATCGTGCCGACCGATCCCTATGTTCAACAACAGGTCATCGTGACCACGCACCTCTATCGACGTTCCAGTTTTCTCTCGGGCTATTTTGTCGCTCCGGAGGCCGAGGATTTCAGGGTGGTCTTTGTGGAGGAGTCGAAGCCGCAAATCGTGTTCGTCGATGGGCGCGAGTACGAGCGGATCGATTACGTTCAGGCCGTCTTCCCTCAACGCAGCGGTGATTTGGAGCTACCGGGCGTGGCCTACAGCGGTCGTGAAGTGTTTGTTCGCGCTGGGATGCAAACAATCACAGTGCGAGCGGCAGTGACGGGGGGGAGCGGGGATTGGTGGTTGCCGGCGAAAGCAATCGCGCTTTCCCAGCATTGGGATCATCGCCCCGATCCCGTGCGTAGCGGTGACATTCTGTTGCGCACCCTGCGGCTCGAGGGGGAGGGCGTCATGGGTGCACAACTTCCTGCGCTGGAACTACCTGAAACGCCATTTTGGCGGATTCAGCGCGTGGAAGCGCGAACGGGTACCGAGGTGGACGGGGGTCAAGTCTGGGGATGGCGCGAGGAGCGATGGCGGATCATCCCTGTACAACACGGGAACCGCTCTCTCCCCGAACTCCATGTTACTTGGTGGGACCTGGGCAGGAATTCGGTTCGACGAACGCTTCTGCCCGCAGAGCCATTCTCCATCGCTGCCGGCGTGTCGGTTGCTGCACCGGACCAACCCCTATCCCCTTCGAGGGGGGAGAATGTGCAGAGTGATTTCCAGGAGTCGCCGATGCCACTGCTGCTCATTCTCTTGGTATTGACCGGATGGGTGGCGATGATGATCGCGCTTGGATAACCTATCGCTCGGCAGCTGGGGACTCGGCGTACCTGGCGGGGCTTTGTCGGTGCGTGTCGGCGCAACCGTCCCGTCGATGCGTGGCGCCATTTGCGCGCACTGCTGCTGAGGGATAACGCTGAGCTGCACGTGTTGTCGCCGCTCGCGTGCGCCCGAGTGATTCCCGACCAGAAACTCGCAAAAGCGCTACGACAATTGGATGCGGCGCTCTATTCTCCAGCGGTGGGAAGCTGGCACGGGCAAGATCTCCTTAGCGCCGCTCGACGCTATCGAAAGCGTCGCAGAAGATCGATATTGATCAGCAGTAAATCCGGCGATTTGCCCGCCCTGGATCCGCGTCCTCCCCATTCGGTGAATTGACCACCGGCGCTTGGGCTTACATGATGCCGTTTTTCCACGCGCGGCGAGACCTCTTATGACAGGTAATGTGTTTATCACGGGAATCAGCAGCGGTCTGGGTTTGGGATTGACCAGAACCTGCCTGGACAAGGATTGGTCGGTTTATGGCCTCAGTCGCCGCGAATCGCCCCTCGAGCACACCGGGCTCCGTCACGTGAGTTGCGATCTCGGCGATGCGGTGGGGCTCGCTGGACGATTGGAAACGCTGTTGGGCGGATTGGATAAGCTGGATTTAGTGATTCTGAATGCCGGGGTGCTGGGCGAAATTCGGGATCTAACCGATACCTCCATGGCGTCGATTCAACACGTCATGGATATCAATGTGTGGGCCAACAAACGGATTTTGGATTGGTTGCATCGAGCGGGGCTTACGGTGGATCAAATCGTTTTGATCTCCTCCGGTGCGGCGGTGAATGGAAACAAAGGATGGGGTGCCTACTCGCTATCGAAGGCAACTCTCAATATGCTCGCTAAACTCTACGCGCATGAGTTTCCCGATACGCATTTCTGCGCCCTGGCGCTCGGTCTGGTCGATACGGCCATGCAGGACTACTTGTGTGATGAGCGTCAGGTGGATGGCGCTCGCTACCCCAGCGTGGAAAAACTGCGTGACGCGCGCGGAACCGCATCCATGCCGACGCCGGAGCTAGCCGCGCGACATATCGCCGACGCCATACCCAACCTCAAACGCTACCCGAGCGGAAGTTTTCAGGATATCCGCACCTTTGCTTAGGGTCTGTTCAGACACAGCCCGTCGGTTTCGGTAATCCGCCGATGCGTGCGGCCTGTTTTGCCGGTCCATAGGGGAAGAGCGAGTAGAGATACTTGCTGTTGCCCTTTTCCGCACCGAACTCCTTCTTGAAGCTCTTTTGCAGCGCGCGGATATTGGGGACCGTCCCGGTGGACTGGTAACCGTCGCGCAGGAAATTGATCACCTCCCAGTGGGCCTCGGTGAGCTCCAGATCCTCGGTGGCGGCGATGGCGTCGGCCAGCTCCTCCGACCAGTCGCCCAGGTTGCTGAGATAGCCTTCCGAGTCCGTTTGTATCGTTTTCCCATCGATCGTGAACTCCATGGGGTACTCCTCCGGTTAATAACCGATTAATTTACTCAAGAATAGAGTGGCAGTGTAGTGACCGAACCGCCTCTCCGCGACTGCCCATTGGGGATAGGGACTCGACACGTCATAGATGCTGAGCGAGCGAGTAGAGACAAAAGAGAAGCGGGGGTGGCCTTGATCGGCCACCCCCTTCGTTGAGGTTAGTGTTTCTGACGACTTCGCATCCGGACTGCAATGAGCGGAATCAACAGCGGCAGCACCCAGGGACCCAAGGCCCCACCGCCACTGCTGCCGCTCAATCCCGGGCGATTGCCGCTGAACATCGGTTGCTGGGTATCCACCCGCTTCGAGGTGGCGGGCGAACCGGCTCGCTGTTGGCGTGCCCGCTGTTCGTTGGCAACGCGCTGGTGGTTCTTGCGCTGGATGTTGTGCTGGGTGAAGGCCTCTTCGCGCAGCACCACCATGGAGGTGTAGTCGGTCACCAGGTCGTACTCCAGGGCGAGATCGGTGACCGCCTGCTTGAGATCCGCCTTCTCGCCGAAATCCTCCATGGTCGCTTGCAGATCACGGATCTGGGCGTAGGCCCACAACCGCTCGAGTTCGGGATTGAGATCGGTTTGGGCGGGGAACGCGAACCGAGTGCGGTACTCGAGGGGTTGACCGGAGACTTTGGCGTGCAAACTCACCTCCGCCTCACCGTCTCCCCGGTAGTGCCCGAACAGTACCAACTGCTGACCACGATAGAGACTGCCTGGGGTGCGTGGCGAGAGATCGGATGTCTTGACGCCTGCGATATCGATGCGTACATCGTGTAACGCCTCATGGGAGACCTTGCTGGCCGCCTTCAGCAACTGACCCACAATGTCGTCGCTGTTGGAGATGCTGATCGCAAAGCCGTTGGAGGCCTTTGTTAAGGCATTGAGCATGGGTTCGTTGGCGCTGTTGCCCATGATGAAGGTGAAGAGACGCACGTCTTTTCGGCGAATTAATTTGATGAAGCGCGTTTGTCGGGTTTCGCCGACATTGGCTACGCCATCGGTGACCAATACGATGGCACTGGTGCGGTCGGCATTGAGGTCGTCGATTCCCTCTGCCGGCCCGGCGTAGAGATTGGTGCCCTGGCCCGGTTGTACCGCATACACCTGTTGCGAGTAGCGTGCGATGTTTTCCGGCGTGGCGTTCACGTAGCCGGCGGTCAGCTCGTGAGCGCTAGTGTTGAAAAGGACGATACGAAAGCGGTCCGCCGGCCCCATCTTCTGCAAGGCGCGCTCCACGCCATCGGCCAATGTGCTGAATTTACCGCCCGCCATGGATCCGGACTTATCGAGCACGAACACCCAATCCTTGCCCTCTTGGATCGGTTTCAGGTCTGCGCCGGGCGTGATCACCAGCATGAAGGTGCCTTTTTTGGTGGGGTCGGGTTTGTGGATGATCAGATCCACGGAGCCCGGCAGGTTCGCCTGGTGACGCCAGTAGACCACCAGATCCTTGTTCAGCGTCGCTACAGGCGCGGCGGTGGGTGACGGAGGCGTATTGCCCTCGGCAACGTTGTGCGGCGCCTCGCTAGTAAGATTGACCTGCCACTCGCCGGTGCTCTGCTGGCGGATCTGTGCCTGGGGTTGGCCGGGTACACGAACGGCGTCCACCGGATAGGCTGATTTGAGCTTGAGATCGAAACGGAAGCTTCTGCGTACCTGTTCGTTCGCCGTCCAGAAGGCGAGTTTCTGTTCGTCCACATTGCCCTTCTCCAGCGGGTAGACGTAGCGACCGATACCGCTATCGACGAAGGCGGGCTGAAGGTAGACCAACCGGATGCGGGTATCTTGCCCTGCGCGTACCGGGTGGACTCTGATGTCGAAGGTTTTGTGACTCTCCTGCTCGGTAATACCGGCATCGCGACCTGCCGCTTTCTCCTCCTCATAGACATTACGGGCCCGCTGTTTTTCGAGCACTTCACCCGTCACCGGTTTGCCGTCGATCCAGAGAGTGAATTCACCGACGGCACCTTCTTTAGGGACCGGGAAGGAGTAGATGGCTTCCAGATCGCGGCCATGGGGGTTGTGGAAGAGTTGCTCGACCCGGGTGATGGCGTAACCGTCCTCCATCGTGACCTGGACGTGGTGGTCACGAATCTGCAGGGCGGGTAAGCTCCCATCGCTGGGTGTGAGCAGGCCGGCTGCGCGACTCGGGCCGGCGAGTAGCAGGCATGAGACGAATAAGAGTTTTAACCCTAGGGAAAGCGTCAGCCGGGAACGCTGCCGTAGGGGGTGGATAAGGTTGACGATAGCCATGATCTACACTCCTTAAATGAACAGCGTTTAATTTAATCCCGGCCATTCCCCAATTGAGAGGTGCCGGGATAATATTGAACGGTGTTCAATATCTGGGATAGAAAATAAAACGGTGTTCAATAGAATGTCAAGTTATAATTGAACAATGTTGAATAGTTTTTATGGAGGGGTTTACAAAGGAGGTGTAACGGGGGTATCTTTCCCAATAATTAAACAGCGTTCAATAAATGTGCCACTGTTCAGCAGAACACCAGTAGAGGGTACGAAATGGCCAGACGCAGCGATCACAGCCGCGAAGAGTTGATCGAAATGGCGCTCAGCACGGCAGAGCGATTCTTGGGGCAGCAGTCGATTCACGATATCAGTGCCCGGCAGATCGCCAAAGCCATGGATTACACGGTGGGCACCCTCTATACTCTGTTTTCGAACTTGGCCGATCTACAGTTGCAAGTAAATGGTCGTACTCTGGCGGCGCTGCACTCGAGTTGCCTCGCCATGGACTCCACCGAGCGCGAGCCTCGCGAACGCATTCAAGCCTACGCCCACGCCTACAGCGAATTCGCCCGTGAGCAGCCGTTTCGATGGCGAGCGGTTTTCACTCGCATTCTGCCCCCCGATGAGCAGTTACCGGATTGGTTTCAGGCGCGGGTGAATGCCATGTTCAATATGCTTGAAGAGCCGTTGCGGCAGCTCGCCCCTGCTAAGAGTGAGATTCAGATCAGCGAAGCGGCGCGCACACTGTGGGGTAGCGTACATGGAATTACGGCGTTAGCGTTGGACGACCAGCTGTTCAGCCAATCTCGTAGCGTCGACGCGATGACCGATGAATTGATTTTCCGCTTTCTGGACAGTTGGGTTCAGCACTAAGGGAGGAGTGTGATCATGGCCGATCAAGCTGCCGTACCGTCTCGTGATCGATCGCAATTTGCGCTTTTTGGATCCAGGCGTTTCGCGCCGTTTTTCTTTACGCAGTTTTGTGGCGCATTCAATGACAATCTGTTCAAAAACGCGCTGTTGTTGCTGGCCGCGTTTGCCGGTGCCTTGCGGACCGACATGGACCGCGATGTGCTGATCAATCTTGCAGCGGGTCTGTTTGTTCTACCCTTCTTTCTCTTCTCTGCAACCGCCGGGCAGTTCGCCGACAAGTATGAAAAGTCACGCATTATTCGTGTGGTGAAACTGGCGGAAATTGCGATTATGGGCGCCGGAGCGGTCGCGCTCTACCTGGGTCATATGGTGGGATTGTTGGCCGTGCTGTTCTGCATGGGAACGCAATCGGCGGTCTTCGGCCCGGTGAAATACGCCATTATTCCTCAATACCTGCGCGACGAGGAGTTGATCGGAGGAAACGCGCAAGTGGAAATGGGCACCTTCGTTGCGATACTGGGCGGCACAATCGGCGCCGGTGTTCTTTTCACTACCCAAACGCCGACGTTGTGGATCATGGTCAGCGTGCTGGTGCTGGCGATATTGGGATATGCCAGCAGTCGTTTTATTCCTATTGCGCTGCCTACCAATCCCAATTTGAAAGTGGATTGGAATCCGCTGCGTGCGACGTGGCGCAATCTGCGCAGCGCGAGAGAGAACCGAGCGGTGTTCTATTCGATTCTCGGTATCTCGTGGTTTTGGTTTTTGGGTTCGCTCTATCTGACCCAACTGCCCAACTTCAGCAGTGAGATACTTCATGGTAGCGAAACGGTCGTAACCCTGATGCTCACCCTGTTTTCCGTTGGTATAGCGCTGGGCTCGCCACTGTGTGAACGGATGTCGGGTCACAAGGTGGAGTTGGGACTGGTGCCTTTCGGTTCCATTGGTCTGAGTCTGTTCGGGATCGATCTCTATTTCAGCGTCCAGATTTCCACTGCACCAACGCCGCTGGGAATTCTGGAGTTCGTCCGGGCTGAGGGCAATCTGCGGTTACTGTTTGATCTGTTCATGCTTGGGCTTTTTGGGGGGTTCTACATCGTGCCGCTCTACGCGATCGTGCAAAAGCGCAGTGAGGCGGCGAAACGGGCTCAAGTGATATCCGCCAACAATATCCTCAACGCGCTGTTTATGGTTCTCGCAGCTCTGGTCGCTATGATGTTGTTGGGGTTGGCGGGTCTCTCCATCCCGCAGCTATTCCTTGTGACTGCGCTTACCAATATCGCCGTTGCAGTTTTTATCTATCAGCAGATCCCCGAATTCAGTATGCGTTTTTTTGGTGTGGTTGTTGAGCCACTCCATGTATCGAGTGACTCACCGTGATCTGCACAAAATCCCCGCTCACGGCGCGGCAGTCCTAGTCTGTAATCATGTGAGCTATGTGGATGCGCTGATCCTCGCGGGTGCTTGCCGTCGCCCTATTTGTTTCGTGATGTTTAAACCCATTTACGATCTACCGGTGCTCAACTTCATTTTCCGCACCGCCCGGGCGATACCGATTGTATCGCGCAGTGCCGATAGCGAAGCCTTCGAGCGGGCGTTCGACGAGATCGGTGCTGCCCTAGCGGCCGGAGAGCTGGTGTGCATTTTTCCGGAGGGACGACTGACGACGGATGGTGAGCTCGGTGAGTTCAAGCGTGGTGTGGAGCGGATCGTGGAGCGACGTCCGGTTCCTGTCGTGCCACTGGCGTTGCGCGGTCTCTGGGGCAGCTTCTTTTCTCATCGTGGAGGCCAGGCGTTGCGCAAGCGCCCCCAGCGGTTTTGGTCGCGAGTGCAGGTCGTTGCGGGCGACCCCGTACCTGCCGAGGAAGCCAACGCAAACGCACTATTTGAGCGCGTGAGCAATTTGCGCGGTGCTGTGGCCTAGTTTGCCGTGGGTGAGAGGATGACAATGTATCGTGTGGGTAACTCAGCAAAAGGAGTCGTGGTGGCACTGTTGTTGTCGGCGGTTCTACCTCTCGCTTCTAGAGAGGTTTCTGCGACGCCCGTGCTTGAGACCCAGTTACGGCTGTTGGGGCGCGACTTGGCTCACGAGAGCGGAATCTATGTGCTCGAGTATGGTGAGCAGAGTTTAAAGGGTAGGGCTTGGTTGGCGCACCATGCACAGCGAACCATCGACGTGCAGTATTTCATCTGGAGTAGCGACAATGTCGGAACCCTCGCGGCGGAAGGGCTGCTACGCGCTGCGGAGAGGGGCGTTAAGGTAAGGGTGATCGTCGATGATCTGATGATCGATGCTCCTCCGGAAGCGATGTTGGCGCTGGCGCGGCACCCCAATGTGGCGGTTAGGATCTACAACCCACAACACACGGTGGGTGTGGGGTTCTTTCGGCGCGTCGTTAATCTGTTTGCCGATTTTCGCAGTATCAATCAACGCATGTACGACAAGACCGTCATCGTGGATGGACAGGTCGCTATCACTGGCGGTCGTAACATGGCCAACGAATATTATGACTTTGACCATACCTACAATTTTCGGGATCGAGATGCTTTGGTAATCGGTAAAGTCGTTGCGGCGGTCCAGAATAATTTCGACACTTTCTGGAATAGTCCGTTCTCGAAGCCGGTGGAGGAGCTGATCGATGCGCCCCTGGCAGAGAACGAAGTAAAGCGTATCTGGGGCGAACTGCATGCCTATGCGAAGAATCCGGAGAATTTCGATCCCGATGTGCGCAATGCCATCGCGCGCTTGACCGAAAGATTCGAGGAGCTGCGTGAACGGTTGGTCTGGGCCGACATGCGTTTTGTGCACGACGCGCCGGGAAAGAACGACGGCAGTCAGGGACTCGGTGGCGGCGGTGATTCCACGCGTGCATTGATCGCAGAGTTGGGGAAGGCGAAGCGGAGTATCACTATTCAGTCGCCCTATCTGGTGCTTCCTCAAGGTGGGTTGGAGTTTCTGCGTGGAAAAGTCGTCGAGGGCGTGAAGGTCAGCATGATCACCAATTCGTTGGCGTCGACCGATAATTTGTACGCGTTTAGTGGTTATCAGAAAATACGAGCTGATCTGGTTGGTGCCGGGATTGAAGTCTATGAGTTTAAACCCAATCCGGAAATCAAAACCGAACTGATCGAACGTTATCCGGAACTCGAACGCTCCGCTCCCATCTTCTCACTGCACGCCAAGACGTTTGTCGTCGATGGTGAGACCACCTACATCGGCACCTTTAACCTCGACCCAAGGTCAGCCAACCTGAATACCGAGGTGGGCGTCGTTGTGCGTAGTGAATATCTAGCCGAACAAGTCGAAACCGCTATCCGAAAAGACATGGAAACGGGCAATAGTTGGCGAATCAGCGAGAAGTTTAACCCCGATTCTGAGGTGGGCTGGTCGAAGCGTCTCAAGCTGTTTTTTTTGAGATTGCTCCCACTTGATCCTCTACTTTAGTAGGGATTATCTAGTGATGGCCTGGTTTTGAGCAGACCAGGTACTAACCATTCTGAAGATCCTTAGGTGTAATTCCAATTTTCGTGTCCTTTCTTGACAAATTAGGACATGCGTCCTATTTGTTAGTACAACGATCCTATATGAGCTGAACCGGACAAAAAACTCGACGCTGGGAGTATTCGCAGCGCTAGGTACTTTGTAGGAATGGTCCAGGGCTGACTACCGTTGATCAGGGTATGCCGGGGAGGTGTGAATTGTGAGCGAGAAGACGACACGCGATGACATCGTTGAAGCTGCCGATCAATTGTTTTATCAGCAGGGTTATGAACAGACTTCTTTTGCGGATATTGCGGATACCGTTCAAATCTCACGGGGCAATTTCTATTATCACTTTAAGACTAAAGACAAGATATTGGATGCCGTGATCGACAGGCGTCTGACCAATACCCGAGCGCTGCTGAATCAGTGGGAGATGGAGGGAAAGCACCCAGCGGATAGAATCCGATGCTTCATCGGTATTTTGAGTATGAACCGAGCAAAGATAAAAAGCTTCGGTTGCCCGGTTGGAACCTTGTGCACTGAGCTCGCGAAACTGAATCACTCCTCGCGAACCGAGGCAAACAAGCTGTTTACGCTGTTTCGGACCTGGTTGCGTAAGCAGTTCAAGCTACTTGGCCACGACAAAAACGCCGATGTGTTGGCGATGCATCTTCTCGCGCGTAGCCAGGGCGTTGCTACGTTGGCCAATGCGTTTCGCGACGACAAGTTCATTGAGCATGGAATAGATCAGATGTGCGATTGGCTGGATTCGTATGTAGAAAATACCTAACGAGCTCGATATCGAGTCGCTGGGTGGATAATCGGATGGGAGGATAGGTTCAGTGTTTGTTGTATTTCTCAGATTTTCGGGTAACAAAGATCAGGCCGGTCACCTCATGGACGATCACAAAGCGTGGCTCAATCGTGGGTTTGACGACGGCGTGTTCGCTTTAGTTGGCAGCCTTCAGTCTAACTCAGGGGGTGGGATCATAGCGCACAATGTCTCGTTGGAGGATCTGCAAAACAGGGTGAACGACGACCCGTTGGTAGCGGAAAACGTTGTGTGTGCGGAGATCTTTGAAATTTCTCCGCCAATGATCGATGAACGGCTGAACTTTCTTCGCGCTTAAACAGTTACCAGATGGTCATGCAAGGAGTTGGTCAATGAGCGGGACGATAAAGGGCACAGATGGTAAGTTACGCTGCAAGTGGTGTGGTGCCGCGCCAGAGTTCGAGAGTTACCACGATACCGAATGGGGCTTTCCGGTTAGCGACGATCACCGCTTATTCGAAAAGATCAGTCTGGAGGGTTTTCAGTCGGGACTGAATTGGCGAACTATTCTTGCTAAGCGCGAGAATTTCCGCGCGGCGTTCCATCATTTTGATTTCGATAGCGTGGCGCGCTTTACTCAGCGTGACGTCAACCGACTTTTGAAAGACGAAGGTATCGTTCGACATCGAGGCAAGATCGAAGCGGTCATCAACAATGCTCGCCAAGCGCAGGAGCTCGTTAAGCGGGAAGGTTCTCTTGCCGCTTTCTTCTGGAGTTATGAGCCCGATGAAAAGCAGCTCGCCAGACCACAGAGCGTATCTACCTCTGCGGAATCGGTCGCGTTGTCCAAAGACCTTAAGAAACGGGGCTGGAAGTTTGTCGGTCCAACTACGGTGTACGCCTTCATGCAAGCGATGGGATTGATCAACGATCACGTCGAGAAGTGCGTGGTCAGAGCCAAAGTAGAGCGTGCGCGGAAAAAGTTCGGACGCCCCGGGAATTGAAGAACGCAGCACCCGAAACGGCGAGCGCAGCGAGACTGGGATAGTCCGGCGAGGTTCAGCACGACTATGCATGAAACCATTAGTTGGCCAATATCTGAAAGCAGTTTTTGACCACCTCCTATCATCCCTGCAAATTATTTGGGGTCATTCTCTTGACCTCCAAAACTCCCTATAAATGACATCAGTAGCTCACTAACAAGTAACTGGGGAAGCGGCCATGTGTCGAGAAACACTTAGTCGTTGTAAGGTTAAGGGTTGAGTTGAATAGGCTCACTTCGAGGTTTGTAGCTCAAAACTCTAGGAGTCCCGCTTCCCAGAGGTGCTACTCTTGATCAGTGTTCGTACCTCCTTAAAAATCTGCAACGCAGGTTTATATTGTTCCTTTTGGATGTTGTTAGTGCTTACTAGTCGTGCTGTTAAAAGAACAAGAGACTCTTCGGTTTGTTGATAGCTGGCAATATCCTGTAGTACAACCTTGGCTTTACCACGTTGGGTAGTTACAACTGCTCGCTTTTCGTTGCAAACCTCGCGGAGAGTGTCCGCCATGTGCTTTTGAAGGTCGCTAATGGATGGTACGAATTCGTTGGATTTCATTGCGTCTTAGCCCTAACTCTAATTGCCCTGTAAGTGCTGTCCTCGAGCTATAATTGAATCGGGTGTTTAAAGAATGTGAAAAATAGCGGTGTATCTGGTTGATGGGTAGTCGCCAAACCAATCACTCAACCAACAGGGATACACCGCTATGAAGAAAGAGAATAACGTTGTTGCGTTTTCAGGTCGACAGGAACTCACTGATGGCCTGACTGAATTACTGAGAACAGGGGCAGTTCAGCTGATTCAGCAAGCAGTAGAAGCGGAGTTGGCCGGATTTATGGAACAGTTTTCAGCTCGCTTACTGGAAG
>Ga0209679_1000138_pt1 | contig 36368 bp, 39 predicted proteins | sample WorMetHEROISLAND_4_FD_187408 | JGI IMG/M metagenome (GOLD analysis project Ga0209679, IMG submission 187408) | Marine gutless worms symbiont microbial communities from Max Planck institute for Marine Microbiology, Germany - Olavius sp. 2 HERON... ...
AACTTTAAGAAGCTGATAGCGGAAGCCGGAGGCTTGGACGTTATGGGGCGGCTTTATCCGAGAATGCAGATCCTGTCTGTGCCGGAAATCTTTGAGGGTAAGCGATTCGATACGCCAGGGGCGGTAGATCATGGTGACCGGCAGCATGCTTTGGCTTTACCAATAAGCCTATAACTACTAATTCCCTAAAAGAAATCTGTAAATCCTGGGTAATCTTGTAAATCCTGTACGATTAGGATGGTAGCATTCAAGCTCCTCGGTTCGTGACAATAGCCATCCCATGCAGCAATATCTCGATCTGCTCCGCGATGTTATCGTCAATGGTGCCGAAAAATCAGACCGTACCGGGGTGGGTACGCGCTCGGTATTCGGGCGTCAGGTGCGGTTCGATCTCTCCCAGGGTTTTCCCCTGGTCACGACCAAGAAGATCCACTTGCGCAGCGTTATCTACGAGCTCTTATGGTTCCTCGCCGGATCCACGGACAACCACTGGCTACAAGAGAGGGGGGTGTATATCTGGGATGAATGGGCGGACGCGGACGGAGCGCTCGGACCCATCTACGGCCGCCAGTGGCGGAGCTGGGCCGGTCCCGATGGCGCTATCGTCGACCAGATTTCCCAGGTGGTCGCCGGTATCCGAACCAATCCCGATTCGCGTCGCCTGTTGGTATCCGCCTGGAATCTGGCCGAGCTCCCGCTGGACGGCCTCTCGCCCCAAGAGAACGTCGCCCGCGGCCGTATGGCCCTGGCCCCCTGTCACTGCCTGTTCCAGTTCTATGTGCAGGACGGGCGGCTCTCCTGTCAGCTCTACCAACGCAGCGCCGATCTGTTTCTGGGTGTACCCTTCAATATCGCCAGCTATTCCTTGCTCACCCACATGATCGCCCACCAGTGCGGCCTGAAGGTGGGGGACTTCGTGCACAGCTTTGGCGATCTGCACCTCTACCGCAACCACCTCACCCGGGACATCGTCTACGAGCAGCTGGGGCGTGAGCCGCGTCCCTTGCCGCGTTTGTCGATCCGTCGGCTCCCGAAATCCCTGTTCGACTATGCGTTGGAGGATTTCCGGTTCGAGGGTTACGATCCCCATCCGGTAATCCGCGCCCCCATCGCCGTATGAGCATCGAACCATCCTGTCGGAGGTCCTACCCGTGATCGAAGCCTTGGTCGACTATGGCCTGTTCCTCGCCAAAACCCTGACCCTCGTCCTGCTGATCGGCGCCCTGCTGACGGCCCTGATGCGGGCCCGTGGCAGATTTCACGCGGACGGAGATCGGCTCGAGGTGACCGACCTCAATGGCAAATACCGGGACCTGGCACGGGCCCTGAAGCAGGCCTCGTTACCCAAAAAGGCGGCCCTCAAGGCGTTGAAGGAGGAGCGCAAGGCGCGCAAGCGGCGTGACCAGGCGGCAGAGGGGGAACGCCGGCGGATCTTTGTGATCGATTTTCATGGCGATATCAAGGCCACCGAGGTCGCTTCCCTACGGGAGCTCATTACCTGTGTGCTGATGGAGGTGGGAGAAGGCGACGAGCTCTTGGTGCGGCTCGAAAACGCCGGCGGGGTCCTGGCCGAGCATGGGCTGGCGGCCTCCCAGTTGGCGCGCGTGCGCGGTACCAAGACCCGCTTGACGGTCGCGGTGGACAAGGTCGCCGCCAGCGGTGGCTATCTGATGGCCTGTGTGGCCGATCACATTATCGCGGCACCCTTCGCTGCGGTGGGCTCCGTCGGTGTGGTGGTGCAGCTTCCCAACTTCCACCGCTTGCTAGAGCGCCGCGGCGTGGATTTCGAGCTGCACACGGCCGGCGAGTACAAGCGCACCCTGACCCTGTTCGGCGAGAATACGGACGCGGATCGGGAGAAGGTACGCGAGCAGCTTGAGGACACCCATCGGTTGTTCAAGAACTTCATCCGGGAATATCGTCCAGACGTCGATCTGGATCGGGTGGCTACCGGCGAATACTGGCAGGGCATCCAAGCCCTGGACTTGGGCCTGGTGGATGAGGTCAAGACGAGTGACGACTACCTACTGGAAGCAAGCGCCGACGCGGATCTCTATCTGGTCGCCTATGCGGTCCACAAACGGCCGTTGGAGCGGTTGCTGGCGGCTATGCAGGGCGGTGTGCGGAGGGTCTTGTTCGGACGTTGAATATCAACAGTACCCAGCACAGATGCTCCCAATTACCGGTAACATCGAGCGAGCAGGACCGTAGGGTGGGAAGGCGCAGCGCATCCCGCCTTACAGGTTTCACAACAAGAAAGTCCTGTTGATCCTGAACATCCTGTTAATCCTGTACTATTGGCTAGCGAGCACGGACGGATTGTCGGTGGCAAGCTTTCGTGGACATCTCTATGGGGGCGTAGTCGTGAGCGCCGCCGCCGGGCTGGGAGTGGATAGCCTCGGATGGGTGGGTCCCGACCAAATCCCCGTGCTGTTCATATTGGGGGTAGTCGGTGGACTGTTGCCCGACATCGATGCGGACAACTCGACCCCACTCCGCATGATGTTCATTTTGCTCGGGGTCACGGCGGCGTTTCTCGTCACCTTTTCACTGGTAGACGGCATCGCGCCCGTCGAGCACATGGTGCTCTGGGGTGTGGTGTTTCTTCTAGTACGTTTCGGCCTGTTCGAGGTTTTTTGCCGCTTCACCGTGCATCGGGGGGTCTGGCACTCCTGGCTCGCCGTGGCCTTTGTTACCTCGGCGACGGCCAACATCGCCTACCATCTGGTCGGGGTCTCGGCTTGGGATTCCTGGCTGGCAGGCGGTTTCGTGGCACTTGGGTATCTGGCCCATCTGGGCCTCGATGAGATTGCCGGCGTAGACCTCCTCAACCGCAGCCTGAAGCGTTCCTTCGGCACCGCCCTCAAGCCCTTCAGCATCGCCTCGCCCGTTGCATCCATGGCCATGTTTCTAGGCACACTCGCGCTTGTCTACCTGGCCCCCACCGTTGCGCCGGTCGTCGCGGCTATACGGGCGTTGTCCTTGGATTAAGGCGATTGCCGGAAACTGATAGACCAGGATGGGTCGGCTATTCGTTCGTCTTCAAGGAGCGACAACAGGCGCATCGTTGTGCGATGTAACTGTTGTCGCGACCCAGAAGACGGACGCAAAGACAAGCAGGCTGGTCTGTCATTTGACAGAAATCGCCTAAGCACCTGGAGCGACGAAATTTTGGAGTGCGGCGGCGGCAACCTTACTCCGACATCGACATAAACCTGCGGCATTTGGCATAACCGAGATGGTGCTGAGTGGCACCTAGCCCGCCGCCGCTTTGGATTGCAAGTGCCTGAGAGGCTGTCTAAGAATTAACCCATTGATCTTAAGGGCGCTTTGAAAAATACGATTTTCGTCTACGGTATATCTCAACAATCGATGGCTTAGAGTCGCTTGATTGGTGAAAATACCTATTTTTCAAGGTGCCCTTAAGCCGGTAGGCTAGGTCGAGGGACGAGACCCAGCACACCAGGTTGACCCCATAAACGCTGGATTTCGTTCCTCAACCCAGCCTACGATCTCTTGGTTTGAGCGTGGGAACGCGCAATCAACGAAAGTTTGGTGCCGGGGGTCGGACTCGAACCGACATGGTGTTGCCACCGGTAGATTTTGAGTCTACTGCGTCTACCAATTTCGCCACCCCGGCAGGGGGCTGGCGGGATCACGCCGCGAACTGCAGCCTCCCCGGTCTTGGATCTGACCGTATATCCGGGCACGCTGCGGCTGCCTGTGGGCGAAGCACTACAGTATAGCCGCTTCGGTCGACGGGGCAAGACCGAACGTGAGTCAGTGGAGAGACACAGACCGGAGTCGTTCCAGACCGGAGGAAGTGAGCAGTTACGGTAAGAAGGGCAGAACGATCAAGGATTCTATATAGGGTGGAAGTGTTTGACGTTGCCCGTTACCAATGGTAGACCCTGGTTTAGGGCCGATGCCGCGATCATGGCATCAGCCAGCTGCAGTGAGTGGCTATGCCAGAGGGATTTGACCAGGGAAACCCTCGCTGCGAGATCGGCTCGTCCACGTGGACGATATCGATATCCAGTATAGCGATGGTTTGATCGATCATGATGATTTCTTGTCTGTTGCGGGCTCCCTGCAGCAATTCCATGTAGGTGATGGCAGAAATAAGGATATGTGGTGCTTGATCGATGGTCTCTTCGGCTGTTGGATGTCCGCGAAGTGCCCAAATCGAGACATCGGTATCAAAAAACATCTGGATAACGAGTTAGGCGGCATGCATTGATGAATGCCGTGGGGGCGTCCAGGTCCTCTCGATCTTTTCACAGACCGTACCCGGGCGTTTTGGCAAATCTCGGACGGTTTTTTCTAGGATGCTCCTTGACCTCCTGGATGAACACGCGCACGTGGGCCGTCGTGGGAGTCTTGAGTTGTTGCAGTTTTCCAGGCAGATCGGCAAGGATGATATCTTCCAGCACTTCCATCGGTTTCCGGTTCCAAGCATGGTCTATGGAATAACGCTACATTATATATAACGAGTGTATCATGCCATGCGGCGTTCCGATTTCCATTTCGATCTTCCTGAATCGCTCATTGCCCAGCGGCCCTTGCCGGAGCGGGGCGCGAGCCGGCTGCTGTATCTGGACGGCCCCAGCGGGGCGGTACGGGATCTGGCCTTCGCCGATCTGCCGCGGCTGGTGAAGCCAAACGACCTGTTGGTCTTCAACGATACCCGGGTGATGCGGGCGCGGTTCTTCGGGCGCAAGTACTTCGGGGGCCGGGTCGAGATCCTGATCGAGCGTCTCCTGGACGAGCGAGCAGCCCTGGCCCAGGTGCGGGCGAACAAGGCCCTCAAGTCCGGGACCCTGATCCTACTCGCGGGCGGTGAGCGGCTCGAAGTCGCGGGTCGAGACGGCGATCTGTTTCGTCTCCACTCCCCGGATACCGGGTTCACGGATCTGATGGCGCGCCACGGCCATGTGCCCCTGCCGCCCTACATTCGACGTCCCGACGAGGCGTCGGACCTGGAGCGCTACCAGACTGTTTACAGCCGGCGGGAAGGGGCAGTCGCCGCGCCCACCGCCGGGCTGCATTTCGACGCCCCCATGCTGACACGCCTAGCGGAGCGGGGCGTGCGGATCGTCTATCTCACGCTGCATGTGGGGGCGGGGACCTTCCAGCTGGTGCGGGTAGAGCGGCTCGAGGACCATGTCATGCACTGCGAGTGGCTGGAGGTGGAGCCGCCGGTCTGCGCTGCCGTGACGGCCACGCGGGAGGCCGGTGGGCGCGTCATCGCCGTCGGCACCACCAGTGTGCGTGGTCTGGAGAGCGCCGCTCAGGATGGGGACCTGCGGCCCTATCGGGGCGATACCCGGCTCTTTATCTGTCCGGGTTATCGCTTCCGGGTGGTCGATGCGATGATCACCAATTTCCACCTGCCGGAATCGACCCTGCTGATGCTGGTATCGGCCTGCGGCGGGTTCGAGCAGGTAATGGCCGCCTACCGTCACGCGGTCCGACAAAACTACCGTTTCTTCAGCTACGGCGATGCCATGTTTCTGACTCGGCGTGGCTGAGTGTTAGGCACGTGCGTCCGTCCAAAGATGCGGTTCACGCCTTCTCGTGATGCTATCATTGATGCGGTTCGCGTCCCCTCGTAGTGCCATCCTGATGAGACCTACCACGCTTACCGCATCCTACCCGCATCCTACGGCTTGGCTCAACCTACACCCCAGGAGAGGTCGGCACAAACAGGCGGCACGCCAAATACAAACATCTTGTAAATCCTGCGTAATCCTGTTCTATTTGAGGCTCGTGACAAATCATTTAGTCAGATCCCACAACCAATGCCAAATAATTTAGAGACTGTATAAGAACTAACTAACCTGTAGGGTGGGCCGTGCCCACCATATGCGATACCTGACCGGTGGGCACAGCCTACCCTACGGGGACGGTTCTATGAAAATCAACGGCTTAGTCTTTAGACGGCCTCTTAGGATCGCTCTGACGAACCTTTGTCGCGGCGGGCATTGATGGCGTCCAGGATACCGTCCCAGAAACGGATGCGGGCGCAGATCGCTTCCTCGGCGGCGGTTTCGGCCTCCAGGAGCTTGTCTCTGTCGTCCCCGCACAGGGTCTCCAGCAGCCGCAGCGTGAGGGGACCCTGGTGGTCACCGTCGAGCTCGATGTGGCGCTTGAGGTGGCGGTGAAAGGTGGGGGCGTGGCTCTCGCTGACGCGCATCCCGTCCAGAAATCGCCTGAACATCTCCGGGATTACCTGCTCCCGACCCAGGGCCAGGGCCGCGGGCCGCGGCGTGGGGTTCGTCCTCGCGGATGAAACCGAAGGTCGTTTCGGAAAAGTAGCGGGCCGGCAGGGGTACCAGGTCCGAGTAGAGGGCCGCGTCGATACCTTGCGTGCGGACCAGATCCAGGAATTTCCAGGGCCTGTGCGCGTCGGCCCCGATCTCGTCCATGGCATCGCAGTAGCATTCGAAGTGGCTGCCGTAGACCGGATTGCCGCCCACGCCGGGTGCCGGGTCCGACTCCTCTGCGAACACCAACTGGTTGATGAGGCAACGCAGCTGGGGATCCCCGCGCGGCATCCAGGGGATATCGAGCGAGGTGATACGCCGCTGCAGGTACTTGACCAGTGACATGAAGTCCCAGACCGCGAAGACATGGTGGGTCATAAATATCCGCAGGTCTTCCAGGGTGTGCAGCGATTGGTAGATCGGGTGTTTTGCGAGCTCCGCCTGTAGAGGGAGTATGTGCTGCATGTCGAGTGTGGCCACGGTTCCAGGTCCTCTCGGGGCTGTTGACATTTAGAAGGTCTGACCGGCTGACCCTCCGGTCAGTCAAATGGTTGGCTGTCAGGTAACAGTACTGCATGTCATCTCGACCGAAGAGGGTGTCGCAAAAGTCCATCGCCGGGAGCGCCGCCTTCTAGGCGGCAGGTGTCGATAAGAATGACACTAAATGTCAACACCACCCAGCCTACGCAAGTGGTCGGCGAACTCCCGTGCCGGTTTGAAGCCGGTTATCCGATAGCCGCGTAGCTCCCGGCCCTCGGCATCGAAGAACAGGACAGCCGGTGGTCCCGGAATGCCGAAGCGGCCCTGTATCAATTCCCGGTCCTGCTCATCATTGGTGGTGACGTCCGCCCGCAGCAGGACGAAGCGATCCAGCTCGGCGATCACCGTCGGATCGGAAAATGTATAGCGCTCCAGTTCCTTGCAGGACACACACCAATCCGCATAGAAATCCAACATAACCGGCCTGCCGGCACTACCGGCGGCGGCCAGCTCCCGCTCCAGATCTGCGACCGATTTGATGAGTTTGAAAACGGCCTGTCGCTCAACGGCCTCGCCACCTCCCAGGCTGAGTCCGCGCAGGGGCTGCATCGTATCCTTATTGCCCGCGGCTGCGCCCACCAGCATCAGCACGCCGTAGGTGAGCAGGCAGAAACCGAGGCCCTTCCACAGCCTGCTCCAGCCGTTTGCTGCGGGCGGCAATTGCTGTAGGGCACCCAGATACACCCCTGAGCAGATCAGCAGCAACCCCCACAAGGCCATGGCGACGGCTGGGGGCAGAATACGCTCCAGCAGCAGGATGGCCACCGCCAGCAGGGCCACGCCGAACACGGCCTTCACCGCGTCCATCCAGGCCCCGGCCTTGGGCAGCAGCTTGCCCGCCGAGGTGCCGATGGCGATCAGCGGGGTCCCCATGCCCAGACTAAGGGCGAACAGGGAGGTCCCGCCTAGCAGCCAGTCGCCGGTCTGGCCGATGAAGATCAGGGTACCGGCCAAAGGCGGCGCGACGCAGGGACCGACGATCAGGGCCGAGAGCAGGCCCATGACGGCTACCCCGACCAGGGTCCCGCCCTCCTGGCGATTGCTGATGGCGGCGAGCCTGGATTGCAGCCCGGAGGGCAGCTGCAGCTCATAGAAGCCGAACATGGACAAGGCCAGGGCCACGAAGACCAGGGCAAATAGGCCGAGGCTCCAAGGGTGCTGGAAAGCCGCCTGCAGATTGGCACCGAACAGGCCCGCGAGCACCCCGGCGACGGCGTAGGTCAAGGCCATGGCGAGCACGTAGACCAGGGACAGGATAAATGCCTTGCGGGTAGTGATGGTCGCACCTTGACCGGCGATGATCCCCGACAGGATGGGGATCATCGGAAAGACGCAGGGGGTGAAGGCCAGCAGCAGGCCGAAGCCGAAGAACAAGACCGCTGTCACCCACGGATTGCCGCCGGCCAATACGGCCGCGATCCGATCGGATTCGGAAAGCGGCTCACTGTCTCCCATGGCCCCCGGAGGTACCGTATCGGCAGCCGGTGCTCGGGCCCGGGGCGTGGCGATGTCGGCGACCTGGGTGGCGGCGGGCAGGTCCAAGCCGACCCGCCGGGTGACCGGAGGATAGCAGATCCCACGCTCGGCACAGCCTTGATACTTCACCACCAGCGTCAGGCTGGTCGGTTCCGTCGAGCCGCGCAGCAGTGGCAACGGCAGGTCGATGCGGTGATGGTAGACGGCCACGTCGCCGATAGTGCCGTCCGGGCGTACCGTGTCGGGCTTGATCTCCGGCTCCGGCAGCTCATAGGGGCCGAGGGCAACGCTCGGGGCATCTTCCAGGGCGATTCGGATCTTCTCCTGGTAGAGAAAGGTCCCGTCCGCGATGTCCCAGGTGAGCCAAAGACGGTCCGGGGCCGCAGCCTCGGCGGTAAAGCGGAAGGCCTGTTCCACCGTCGGGATGTCGTCTTCCGTTCCGAAGCCCAACGCCTGGCCGAGGTTCCAGGATACGCGGAGGGTTTCGGGGTCGGGCGCCTGGCCCGAGACGTGCAATATCTGGTCGGAGGGGAGAAACATCCCTCCGCCCGTCACCACCGCCGGGACAGCGAGCAGCGGGAGAAACAGCAGCAGGAAGGTCAGACGTCTACCGAGGTACATGCAGTCACCCACTGCAGGTATGCGGGCAGGCCCCTGGTCATGGGGATGGCGATGACCTCAGGCAGCTCGTAAGGGTGCAGCGCGCAAAGACGCGCGCACAAGGCGCCGAAGCGGGCGTTCGTGGTCTTGATCAGCAACAGCGTCTCGGTATCGCGTTCCACCTTATCTTGCCACAGATATACGGACGCCAGGGCGGGCAACCGATTGACGCAGGCGGCCAGCCGCTCCACCACCAGTGTCTTGGCGATCCTGGTCGCGGTCTCCTCGTCCAGACAGGTGCAGAAGACCAGCAGGACCTCCGAGCTGCCATCTATCGAGTCGGTGTGCATATTGTGTATATTCTCAAGCATACCGAGGCGGCGCTCAATGCTTCGTTTCAAGGGCACCTTGAAACATCCGGTAGTCCTGCAATTTAATAGAATGTATATGTTAGCATAAAACATCACTGATCACTAGAAATAGCGAGATCATTATGCATTGCCCTGGGTGCTATTCTAAGAATTATGTAAAAAATGGATTTAATTCTGCAAATCATCAAATGTACTGTTGTAAAATGTGCGGAAGACGATTTGTTTTGAACCCTGCTAAATCGCCTATTTCTAATGAAACCAAGGAACTTATAGACCGACTTTTACTTGAACGTATTTCTTTAGCTGGAATTGCGCGGGTTACCGGTGTCTCTGAAAGATGGCTTCAAAGTTACGTTAATCAAAAATATGATCAAATCGCACAACAAGTCGATGTAAAAAAACCCAGGCCGCCTGATCATTGAGTGCGGTCGCATTGTGAACCATGAGGTGCAGATCTCATCGGATCAAACAGCCAGAGACAAGTAATCGATCAGCCCTCTTCAGGTGTAACTGTCCAGCCCAGCTCTTTCTATGAGGGGCGAAGGCGACGATCCGCTGGCACACCCCCAGCTGCCACAACCTGACCTGCCAGGCCCGCATCGACAAGCCCAGGTGGGAGGGAGTGGCGAAACGCTTTACCGACAGCCGGAAGCGGGTGACCACGGTCCCGGTGGAGATGTTCAATGGTAAACCTCAGGGGACACCCAATGGCCGATAAAGAAGCTGCCCGTAAGAGCGGGCGTCCCCTCGTCGTCAGCCTGACGCCGGATGTCTGCCTGACACCGATCGGCGACAAGCTAGTACCGGTGCCCTACCCGGTCACCAAAGACCTCAGCGATGCCCTGAAGGCGTCGCCGAATGTCAACTTCGGCGGCAAGCCGGCTTTTACCCTGGGTAGCCAAACCCCGGACGTGAAGGGCGATGAAGCAGGCAGTGGCGGTGGCGTCAAATCCGGCACCGTGGGCGGCAAGTGTGAGCCGATCCAAGGTTCGAGCACGGTGCGGGTCAACGGCCAACTCGTCGTCCGGCATGGTGATCGCTTCACCATGAACGACGGCAACACAATCGGCACGTTGGTCTATCTTGAAGGTGGCGATGGGGTGGCGAGTATTGATGGGCCCACAACCCCGCCGGATGAAGATGAGGATCTCTTCAGGAAGATCGCCGATCTGCTCGATGCGGAAGCGGAGCTTGTAGGGAATGTCGCAGGCAAGGCGCAAGCATTCGATTCTGACCCACCCGAAAAGCCCAGGACCCCATCCGAAGAGCATGTTAAAATCGATGTCAATCCGGGGGATGGGATAAGGATCGAAGGGACTGAGCGAGAACCGCCGGATCCGAATAAGACCAAGATCTGTATTGGCTATACCAAAGCCCCTGGACATGGATTGCATAGTGAATATCATGCCTTTGTCATTGCGGAAAATCCATTAACTGGCGAGAAGTATATTACCCGGGCAGGGCCAAGTGTAGACGGCCCATTACAATCAAGCGGTGCTTCGAGCGCATCGGCGTCAGGGGGTTCCCTGTCGGCATCATCAGACGACGGACGCTCAGGTGGTTTTGGTTTTGGCACGATTCACGCACGGTTTGATATTTGGGATAAGAAGATACCCTTTGATAAACCATCAAACACGGTTCACCAGCAATGTGAGGGGGAAGTCGATCTCCCATACGACCAAGTAGTCAACAGAATGCAAGAATTCGCCCGGCTGACATCGACCAATCCTTGACCGTAGGTGGTAGTTACGAAAAAATCGAGCGATTTCTTAGTGAGCGAGGTCTGCTATATACTTTTGACTATCATTCAAGCAGATTCCGAGCTGGATTCGATGCCGACGCCGATACCTATGATCCGAACTTGAGCAATATGGTCGTTTATATCTATGTCGATAGTGACGGGAGATTCGTTAAAGCTGAGGTCGAGAGGGTTTATACCTATATATGAGTCCGTCGGTATATCATTACTCCGGGTGTGGATAACTTTAGAGTGGATTTTTTCTCAGGCCCTTAAAAGCTGGCAATCAAGGCAATCGAGTCTGACCCCGTTGATTCTGGAGCAGGAAAGGCCGGTCGCCGAGCGGCGCTTCGGTGGCCCCTCTGCCGAATCAGTTTTGGGTATCGGGGAGGCGATCTATAACCACTATGGCTTCTGTGTCTTGGGGAGGGACTAGCACCATGACTTCTACGAGTTCTGTCATTGCTACTTTGTTTACAGATGCGCGCGAGTTTCTCCACAAGGAATACGAACGCAACCAGATTACGCTGGATGTTGCCAGATATATCGGCTAGTGGGCCCATCCGCTCTATTATCTGATCTGCACAGTCATTCTGCCCCAACCCTATGAATCCGCCTGGTTGCGCTTCGCCTCGGGCATCAGCTTTATCCCCTTTCTCTTCTATAAACACTACCCGGTGCGATTCCGGCCCTGACTGGTGTTCTATTGGTATCTGTGGTTGACCTTTACCCTGCCCATCATCTTCACCTTCCTGATGTTGATGAATGATCTGTCCGGGATGTGGTTGGTCTGCGAGACCATGATGTTTCTCGTGTTCATACTCGCTATTCCCAATTTTTTCCTGATGGCAATCCTCCTGGTCGCGGGTATTGCGATCAGGTATCTGGGCTTTGTCTGGACCACCGGCAGCCATCTGGTCCTCACCACCGAGCTCATCGAGTACATGATACCCATCCCCATGGCGATACTCTGTGTGATGTTGTTTCATATCACGATAAAAAAGGGAGAGGTGGCCATGAAGGGAAAACTATTACAATCCCTGGTTTCCGGCATCGCCCATGAGATGCGTAATCCGCTGGGACAGATCCGCCATAGCTTCAATAGCATCCAAAACTAACTGCCGGCCTGTCACCCGGACCAAGCGACCGCGGATCTGGAGGAGAGGTCCCTCGAACGTATCTATAGCGGGCTCGGCCATGGCCAGATGGCGGTCAAGCGCGGGATCCAGATCATCGATATGATCCTGGACGAGATTCGGGAGCGGCTGATCGATTCCGACCGCTTCGTTTATCTCGAAGCCGGCCGTACCACCCAAAAGGCGCTGGACGAGTATGGCTATGACTCCGAGGGCGAACGCCGGCGGGTCCATCTGGAGACAGAGGAGGATTTCAGCTTCCGCATCGACGAGACCCTGTATATCTTCGTCCTCTTCAATCTGATGAAGAACGCCCTCTACTATTTCAAGCACGGCAGCGCGGGCGAGATCCGCATCCGGCTGGAGCGCGGGGACCCGCATAATCGGGTGTACTTCCGCGACACCGGCCCCGGCATTCCCAAGCAAGACCTGGGGCGGCTCTTCGACGGCTTCTTTACCGCCGGCAAGCCGGGCGGGACCGGCCTCGGACTCGCCTACTGCGAACGGGTGATGCGGGCCTTCAGCGGCGATATCATCGGTGATTCGGTGCTGGGGGATTACACCGAGTTCACCTTGAGCTTTCCGACGGTGGCGGAGCAGGACCTAGCTGCCGATCAGGCCCGGATCGTCGCTGAGGCCCGGCCCGAGTTCCAGGGTACGCGCCTGCTGGTGGTCGATGACGACTCCCCCCTGCGCATGCTGGTGCAAAACCACCTGGCGCCCCTGGAGGTCGAGATCGACGAGGCGGCGGACGGTCGCCAGGCCCTCGAGTTGGCGCGGACCAACCCCTATGACCTGATCCTCATGGATCTGAATATGCCGGTCATGAACGGCTACGAGGCCGCCGAGCGTCTGCGCCGGGGCGAAGCGGGCACCGGCGCGGCGGCTACCCCCATGGTCGCCTACACCGGCGAGCCGCCCTATATCGCCCGCGGCAAGGTGGAAAAGGTGGGGATGCAGGACCTGATCGCCAAGCTTTGCAGCCAGGCCGAGCTGATCCGCGCCCTGCGCCCGGTCCTGGCGGCGGGCCCCAATGCGGGGGCCGGCCCGCATCCAGGGACCGGCGCTGATAGTGGTGGGCTGCCGCTATTACTGGTGGACGACTCGGCCAGCAACCGCCAGCTGCTGGCGCTCAGCCTGACCAACGCCGGCTGGGAGGTGGTCGAGGCCGCCGACGGATCCGCGGTCTGGGATCTGTTGCAGACCCAGGCCTACGCCCTGCTCATCACCGACATCCAGATGCCGGGGCTGGACGGCCTGGCGCTGACCCGCCGCATCCGCAGCAGCCCCGACGCCCGGCTGCGCCAGCTGCCGATTATGACCCTCAGCGGCGCCGCGGAGGAGGAGGACACCGCCAAGGCGGCCGGGGTGGATGCCTACCGGCTCAAGACCGATCCCCCCGAGACCCTGCTGGCGACCATCGGCAAGCTGTTGGACCAAAGGGACCGGCCTGCGCCCGACACGCCCCCGCCCCCCGCGGACCGTACCCCACCACCCGTGCTCGACCTCGATGCCGCTACCGTCAAGATCGGGCTGCCGCGGGAGAAAATGGTGGAGGCCTTCGAGGTCTTCCGGGCCGCATATCGAGAGACCCCGGCCGCTCTGCGTCGGGCCCTGAGTGCGGGGGATACGGCCGTCCTGCGCGAGCAGGCGCACAAGCTCAAAGGGAGCGCCCCCATGTTCTGCGCCGAACCCGTCCGTGCGGCCGCCGACGCCCTGGAGGATGCGTGTCGTAACGACCGCACCGAACCCTCGCAGATCTGACGACAGCGTTGGTCAGGGCCCTCGAAGCCCTGCTCGCGACCCCTCCCGCGCCGAGCTCGCCCCCGCCACCGGCGGAGCCTACCCCACCGCCCGCGTTCGCCCCCGACGTCGCCGCGGCCAAGCACGGACTGCCGCGGGAGCAAATGGTGGAGGCCTTCGAGGACTTCCGGACCGCACATCGAGAGACCCCAGCCGCTCTGCGCCGGGCCCTGAGTGCAGGGGATACGACCACCCTGCGCGCGGAGACGCACACACTCAACGAGGACGCCGGCTTCTTATATACTGCTACACGGCACAATCTGCACATTTCATTCCCTCCCCTCCGGGAGAGGGCCGGGGTGAGGGAGAAATTCAAACGCTCAGATCATGCCCTGTGGCAGTATAATCGAACCCGTCTGTGAGGCCGCCGACGATCTGGAGGATGCGTGTGCGTATCATGACGACCAAAGCGACGCAACACTCGAGGAATTTACCGGTTATCTCGCCTATGACGACGCGCTGGACGGCAAACGCCCCGGCGTGTTCGTGGTCCACCAGTGGTGGGGCCTTTCCGACTATGGAAGGCGCCGCGCCCGCATGCTCGCCGAATTGGGCTATGTCGCCTTCGCCGTAGACATGTACGGTAGCGGCAAGCATACCGACGATCCGGATCAGGCCAAGACCTGGTACGGCATGGTCACGACGGATATCGACTGGTGGCGCGAGCGGGCCATGAAGGGCATCGAGATCCTGCGTAGGCAAACTCATGTGGATGCCACCGATATCGCCACCATCGGCTACTGTTTCGGTGGCGGCACCGTGCTGCAATTGGCCTACGGCGGTACCGATGTGGATGGCGTAGTCAGCTTCCATGGGGTACTGCCGGCGGCGGACGACCAGGCACTGGCGAAGATTCGGACCAAGCTATTGGTACTCCACGCCAGCCAGGATCCCTTTGTCCCCGCCGACATGGTTGCTCGGTTCCAGCAAAAGTTGGATCTGGGGGATGTGGACTGGCAGTTGGTCACATACGGTGGTGCACGCCACAGCTTTACGGTGCCGGAGGCGGATAAGCGCGGTATGGAGGCGCTCCGGTACGATGCCGATGCGGACCGCCGTTCATGGCATACCATGCAGCAATTTTTCGAGGAAATCTTCGCCGATTGAGGTCGGGTTCTGAAAACAGGAGACCGTCGGTGCAGCAGGCGTTGCGGATAGTGAAGCCCGAGGAGTACTTCATCGAGGAGGAACCCTATTACGAGTCTGTGGGCGACGAGCTTGCGGTGTTCGAGGCCGCCTACCGCAACGGGTTGCCGGTGCTGCTCAAAGGGCCTACCGGTTGCGGCAAGACGCGCTTCATGGAGCATATGGCTTGGCGGCTCAAGCGGGCGCTAATAACCGTCTCCTGTCACGACGACCTGACCGCCTCCGACCTGGTGGGCCGCTTCCTGGTCAAGGGTGGCGAGACTATCTGGATCGACGGCCCCTTGGCGCGGGCGGTGCGCGCCGGGGGGATCTGCTATCTGGATGAGATCGTGGAGGCACGCAAGGATACCACTGTCGTCATCCATCCCCTGGCCGACGACCGGCGGGTATTGCCCATGGAAAAGGCCGGGGAGCTGCTGGCGGCCCCCGACGATTTTTGCCTTGCCATCTCCTACAATCCGGGCTACCAAAGCGTGCTCAAGGACCTCAAACAGAGCACGCGCCAGCGCTTCGTGGCCCTGGAGTTCGACTACCCGGAGGCCGGGTTGGAGCAGCGCATCCTGGAGCAGGAGACCGGCGTGGCCCCCGAGCAGGCACGCCAGCTGGTCAAGTTCGCTCATATGACCCGCAACCTCAAGGGCCAGGGCCTCGACGAGGGTGCCTCGACGCGGCTGCTGGTCCACGCCGCCAAGCTGATCGTCTCCGGCGTGGCCCCGGTCACCGCCTGCCGGAGCGCCATCGCCCAGGCCCTGACCGATGACGCGGACATGCTGGCCGCGATCTACGAGCTCAGCGCCTCACTCTTTTGATGCTCGGCCCCTATGTTCACTGTTATGAATCGGGATTTGCCCCGTACTGACGATCTGCCTTCACGGCTGGGCCGGATCATGCTGTTCGCGGCCTGGGTGGTGGGGCTGGCTATACTTGCCCTGTTTTTCCAGCGCCTGCTCGAGGATCAGGAGAACCCGAACCGGGAACTCGAGATGGCACCGGATGCGCAGGGTTGTCCCCAGGTGGTCCTGCGACGCAACCGGTCCGGGCACTATGTGGCCAATGGCAGGATCAATGGTGAGCCGGTAGTCTTTCTCCTCGACACGGGCGCCACGGATGTTGCACTCCCGCTCCGGGTAGCGCGTCGGCTCGGTGTGCCCTTGGGTGCGGCACGCATGGCCAAGACGGCGAACGGCAACATCCGGATCTGGAGCGCGCGGCTCGGCAGCGTCGACCTGGGAGGTTTGACGGCCCGTCGCGTACAGGCGTCGGTGTTGCCCAATATGCCGGGGGAGGAGGTTCTGCTGGGGATGAGCTACCTGAAGCGGTTCGAGCTCATACAGCGCGGCAATACCCTGACCTTGCGTGCCCCGAAGTGAGAAGCTGTCCGGGGAGCCCCGCGTCACTGCCAACCGCCAATGGTACAGGATTAACAGGATTTTCAAGATTAACAGGATTCTTTAATTTATTGTTTTTCATAAAAATAATCCTGTTAATCTTGTTTATCCTGTACTATTAGCGGATTGCGGTGAATCGCGATGCAGGCACGGATCGAGGTAACCAATGGCCGGGTGACGGCGGTCCACTTCGAGCAAGCGCAGCCGGAGCTGTCGTTCGCGTGAGTGAGCAGCGCTGGCGTATCCTCGTGGTGGGTGTCGCCGCTCTGGACATCATCAATGAAGTGGCGGCCTATCCGACGGAAGACGCGGAGCTACGCGCCCTGGATCGGCGCATCGTCCGCGGCGGCAATGCCGCCAATACCCTAGCGGTGCTCAGCCAGCTGGGTCATGCCTGCGCCTGGGCGGGGACCCTGGGTCAGGATGCCGAGGGCGCATGGGTCCTTAAGGACCTGGATCGCCGCGGCATCGACACTGGAGCTTGCGTCTTCCATCTGCACGGCAGCACACCCACCTCCTATGTGGTCCTGAGCCGGGCCAACGGCAGCCGTACCATCATCCATTATCGGAATCTACCCGAGCTGGCGGCGACCGACTTCGCCCGGATTCGGCTCACCGGCTATGACTGGGTACACTTCGAGGGCCGTGATCCCAAGGAGATTGCGGCCATGCTGCGGGATTGTGTCCGGCGCTCCCCGGAGGTCGGGGTTTCGCTGGAGGTCGAGAAGCCGAGGCCCGGGATCGAGACCCTGTTCATCGGGCCGGATGTCCTGATTTTCTCCCGCCACTATGCCCGGAGCCGCGGGTATAGGGACCCGCGCCGCTTCCTGTGCGACCAATGGGGCCACACGGACGCCGGGCTGCTGATCCTGCCCTGGGGCGAGGCGGGGGCCTATGCCCAACCCCGCGCCGGGGAGGTCTGCTTCGCGCCTGCCCATAGACCACCGCTGGTCAGGGATACCCTGGGGGCCGGGGACGTCTTCAATGCCGCGGTAATCGACGGTCTGCTCGCCGGGCTTGTCCCGCCGGCACTGCTCGATCATTGCAATGTACTGGCCGGCCACAAGTGCGGCGTGCTGGGATTGGACGGTCTGGTAGCGAGTGCCCGCGAGGCGGGGGTCCTATGACCGATGCCTGCGGAGCCTTGCTTGGACTCTAGCCCAACGGAGATAACCGGTGATTACAGTCGTTCCTTGATCCGTCTGGCTACCCAGGCGGGCGTTACCTGTATTCCACCGGTTCAAGCGTCTCTGCGGTTCGGCATAATCCGAATTCGACAAGCGACGACGGGTTTATACGACCCCTTGACAAAGCTGTTTGGGGATATTATTGTGCAGTGCAGCAATTGTTGCACCGCAGCAATTACTAGTGGCTACCTGTTTTTCACCCAGCGGAGATACACCATGAACGCGGAAACTAATCTTGATACGATGAAAGAAATGGGCACCAAGGCCATGGAGAACCTGAAGAAGCTCGCCGAGCTCAACATGAAGACTCTGGACAAGGTGACCTCTCGTCAGAAGGAGGCTATGGATTTCATGATGGAGCAGACCAAGCGCCAGATGGAATTGGCCACCACGGCCAAGGGCTTCGACGACTTCATCAAGCAACAGGGCGAGCTGACGAAGGATATCTACAATGACATGCTGCAAAAGTCCAAGGAAAACATGGAGATGATGAGCGACTTTCGGAACGAGTATAGTGCCTTTATCAAAGAGGAAGTGGACAAGCTTTCCAACAAGTTCCGCAAGGCGACGCCAGGCATGTGACGGAGAAGGGCCGGGAACCCGATGCGGTTCCCGGGGTGGAAGAACACACGGCCCGGTGCAAGCCGGGCCTTTTTATGGAAGGGGCGACCGCTTCATGGCTCCTGGTGGCCGGATGCTGCGGTAGGCCAGTATCAGCAGAAGTATTCCGAACAGGACCATTGGCAGGGTCAGGACCTGGCCCATGGTGAGCCAGTCGAAGGCGAGATAGCCGATGTGAGCGTCCGGCTGGCGGACCAACTCGACCAGCAGGCGAAAGACGCCGTAGCCGAGCAGGAACAGGCCCGACACGGCCATGGTCGGCCGCGGTCTGGCGGAGAAGATCCACAGGATCAGAAACAGGGCCAAGCCCTCTAGTGCGGCCTCGTAGAGCTGGGAGGCATGTAACGGCGGGCTCCATTCGGTGCCCGGCGGTAGTCCCTCGCAATACTCGTCGAACCGCTCGCAGGGGACCCGCATGCCCCAGGGGGCGTCGGTAGGATGTCCCCAAAGCTCCCCGTTGATGAAGTTGCCGATCCGCCCGGTAAATAACGCCAGCGGGACCAAGGGGACGACGAAATCCGTGACCTGCCAAAAGCCCATGCCGCGGCGGCGGCTGAAGAGCCAGGACGCGACCAATACCCCGATCAGGCCGCCGTGGAAGGACATGCCGCCTTCCCAGATCTTCAACGCGCTCAAGGGGTTGGCAGTTAGTTGCTCGAGGCCGTAGAAGAACATGTATCCCAAACGACCCCCCAGGATGGTTCCGAGGATACCATAGAAGACCATATCGTCCACCAGGCGGGCATCCCACCCGGAGCCGGGATCCGAGGCGCGGTAACGGCCGAGCATCCAGATGCTGAAGAAGCCCAACAGGTACATAAGCCCGTACCAGTGGACCTTGAGCGGCCCCAAGGACAGGGCCACGGGATCGAGTTGCGGATAGTCGAACATGTAGATTACTTGATCGGGTCTGAAGAGTGGCTAAATTTTAAGAGATTGTCTAAGAACTAACTTATTGATTTTGCCCGTTCCCACGCTCTGGCGTGGGAACGCCGCCTTGGCCGCTCCAGCGGCCAGACTTGGTGACGCTAGAGCGTCAAGATCCCTCCTCCGTCGGGACAAGCTTGCTCCCACGTCGGAGCGTGGGAGCCAGAGGAAGTCTCGTCTCGCCAGCTAATCGTACAGGATTAACAGGATTTTCAGGATTTTTTTGTGAAGGGCGCTTGCTGGTTTGATCAGAGCGTGATCGGGCGTAGGAAATTCAGGAAAGACAAAAATCTTGTCAATCCTGTAAATCCTGTCCGATTGGAGTTCCGCGACCAAGCTCGAGTTAGGTACTCGTCGGTCTGAGGCGAAGCCTCGCTAGGGGTTGCCCTTGCGCCCTGTCCGATGGCTTCGATTTCCAGCCGTCCGTCCCGGTTTCAGGGCTCAGAGGCTGTCTAAAAACTAAGCTATTGATTTTAAGCCGGTAGGCTGGGTCGAGGGACAAGACCCAGCCTACTCCCGACTGTGGCCTACGGCCCTTTTTTAGACGGCCTCTCAGGGTAGGATCTTGATCGGTGTACCGTAACGGACCAACCGCCAGATCTCGTCCATCTCGTGATTCTGGACGGCAATGCAACCATTGGTCCAGTCCCGGCTCAGGTACTGCTCCTTGAACTTGGTGGATCGGACATAGTTGGGTTGGCCGTGGATCATGATCATACCGCCCGGGTCGTACCCCCTAAGGCGAGCGAATCGGATGTCCCATTTATTGGGATAGGAGATATGGATGGATTTGTAGAAACGGCTGTTGGGATTGCGCCAATCGAGGAAATAATTGCCTTCCGGTGTCCGTTCGTCACCTTGTCGTACCTTGTGACCCCGCGGCCGCTCACCGAGCTTGGTGCGGTATTCACGCATCACCTCATCATTCCGGATAAGCGTCAGCCTGCGCTTCGATTTTTCGACCACCACCTGGTCGGCCCAGATCCGCTTCTTCTTGGGTTCACTACCGGCACAACCGGCAAGCATGAGGACCGCTACCGCGACAAGGGACAAGATCACATCTGCCCACCGGCGAATGGCGACAGGGCAGCGGCAGGTGACCGAAATGGGCACTGCAATCATGACATTACTCCAAGGCATCTTAAGGCGATTTCTGTCAAATGACAGACCAGCCTGCTTATCTTTTCGTCCGTCTTCTGGGTCGCGACAACAGTTACATCGCACAACGATGCGCCTGTTGTCGCTCCTTGAAGACGAACGAATAGCCGACCCATCCTGGTCTATCATTTTCCGGCAATCGCCTAAAAAGGCTCTTTAATGGATTCCAGACGATTCTATCTTCCAGCCCTGGCTGACCGTAGGGTGGGCTGTGCCCACCGATCGGGCTTCTAGGGGCTGTTGACATAATCGTCGTGCCAATCGCTAATAGGACAAGATTAACAGGATTATTTTTCTTAAATAACAATCATAATATCCTGTTAATCCTGGAAATCTTGTACTATTAGGAGACAAGCCCGAAGGTCAGAGTTTACTCCTTTTCCCTCCCCTACCGCGGGACGGCTCCGCTTCGCTTGTCCTATGGGCTAAATGTCAACAGACCCTAGCCACCAACGACTAGTCGCCAACTTGATGCGGTTCGCGCTTCCTCGGAGTGTTGTCCTGAAGCATCTACCGCGCTCACCGCATCCTACGCGACTGCCGGCGGCCAGGTTGCGGAGTGATTACTGACGACAGTCGGTTGGGAGATAGCGGGCCTCGATAGCCGTGGCCGTTTTGGCGTCTGTTTCGCTATTGTCTGTCCCCGTTGTGTCATCACCTGTCGGGGGGGTAGCCATTCCACACACCCACACCAACCCGCCGGCCTTATTCTCGATAGGCTTGAGACCGAGTGTCTTATTCTTTATTGCCTCGTTTACTCGGTCACCACCATAGGTGATGGTGATGGTGCCCTTATCGCCGATCTTAACGCCGGTAACATAATTGCCCGTAATGGAATCGGCACTCGCGACACCGGCGGCTTCGTTCGTGTCAGGAAGCGCTCCACGCACTGCGTTGAAGGTGCTGACGGCCGCTTTGATTTCCGCCGCCAGATTCAGTCCTTCCGTGACCTGGGTGCGGATCGTGTAGTCTTGATACGCGGGGATCGCAATGGTGGCCAGGATGCCGATGATCGCGACCACGATCATCAATTCGATCAGGGTAAAACCCGTCTGTCGTTTCATTACTTCAATAACTTTAGTGCGCGAAGCGCATCATAGTTGAAACTATGGACGTTAAGGTCCCTTCACTTTCAGTCCATGGCTTGTCCACGGATGAGGACTTTGGTCCTCCAGACTATGGCCTTTCAGTCCATAGTGGTTGATTGTAGTCCTCCAAGTTCGATTCGGTCGGCTGACGCGGAGGAGATTTTGCATAAGCACGCGTCGAGTATACAGTTTTGATTTCCTGCGCGAGTTGCCGCTGGTACTTCATTCCATCTTAATTTTCAGATTAGGTAGGGGACGCCCCCCGTGGCGTTCCAAGACTTGACGCAAATTCTTAGACAGAAAATTAGGGTGAAATGGGGTACTAGGGGTTGTTGACATTTATCTGAGCGAGGCCGACCGTGAGAAATTTTCCGTGCTGACGAGCCGCAACGCCGTCAGCGCGGAAAAGAGCCACAATTGGACCGTGAACGATGAATGTCAACAGCCCCTAAGCTCAGGGCAGCCGATCGATCTCTCCCATCAGGTCGTCGTGGCGCACGCGCAACCGGTTGGGTATCCCTGTCTGCTTTGCCCCCTCGCAGCCGCCGGCCTGTTTGATCCTCGCCAAGGACTCCCGTTGCAGGCGTTCCTGTACCCGGCGATAGGAGCGTTCAGAGAAGAGCTCATCCTCGACCTGGAGGACGGTCATACGGAGCTTGCTCACCAACTCCTTGTTGAGATTATCCACATGACGGCCTGAGCGATCGCGGCGACAGCGGGCATTGTAAAGATCGAGCTCGGTGGCGGCCTCGACCGCGGCGACCAGTAGCTCCTCGGTCTCCGCGTCGAGGAGGGACTGGGCGGAGAGCAGCGGCATGCTAACTGTCAGGAAAAGCCCCGCCAGTATAGCGGGGCTGGCACCGGTCCGCCGGCATGATTGCCGCGGTTGCCGTGCAGGCATGATGCGAAGATACATCCTGTTCCGTGCCATCCGGTGACCCTATCGCTCAACTCCGGCCGTAGACGGGAATGACGGCCCCGGTGACACATCCGGCGATACTGGCGGGGATGTCGATGCGTCCGAAGCGCGCTAGGACTTGCTCGACCATTCCGGTCACGGATTCGGGTGCAATCAGACCGGCGGCGAATGTGGCGGTCTCGGTCCCGGGCGGGAGTTCTGCGCGGACTGTCTCGGGGGCTCCGGCATCCAAATCTACCAGGGGGATGCCTGCGTCCTGGTCAGTGAGGGCACGCACGATGGCGCGCCCTAGGTTAGCGGCGGCACCTGTAACGACGGTGACCTTTCCTACAAAGCTCGGCATCCGGGTGACTCCTTCGCGTCGGGCATCGGCATGCGTGTAGACTTGGGGCAGAAAACACCGATCCCCCCACCCCTCGGGGCAATGCGAGGGTATGCGGATGGCGGTATGATAGCTGAATCTTGCGGTTCGATCGGTCTAATTCAAACGGTAGTGGGTGCTCGAATCAGGTGCATATCTCAGCGGATTCAATTTACACATGCATGGGCGCGGCATCCGCAGCTGGTATCGCAATACCAGCGGCGGTGTCACCGTCCGTTAAACAAGTACCCTGGGTCTCGATGCCGGTAGTCTGGTGTCCGCTGAGGCGCTGGCACAGAGGCATTTCCTCGTGACTGAGTGGCTTTTGCTCCTCCTTCCTGTGGCCGCGGCATCCGGGTGGTGGGCCGCGAAGCGGGGTGATGGAGGCCGAGGCGTTTCGGGTCCCACATCCGGTCCGGCCTTCTTTCGGGGACTGAATTACCTCCTCGACGAGCAACCCAACAAGGCCATCGACATCTTCGTGAAGCTCGCTGAGGTAAACGATGAGACAGCGGAGATCCATCTGGCCCTTGGCAGTCTCTTTCGGCGCCGGGGAGAGGTGGACCGGGCCATTCGGGTCCATCAAAACCTGGTCTCGCGACCGAACCTGAGCAAGGAGGAACGCGGCTACGCCCTCTTCTGAGTTAGGGCAGGATTATATGCGCGCGGGACTCTTTGACCGCGCCGAGCGCATGTTCCGTGAGCTGGTGGAGCTGAAGCCCCATCGCAGGCGGGCCCTGGAAGGGCTGCGCGAGATCTATCAGCAGGAAAAGGATTGGGCACGTTGCCTGGAGGTTGCCGAGCAGCTGCGGTTGCTCACCGGGGAGTCGGTGAGCACGGAAAGCGCTCAATACCACTGCGAGTTGGCCGAGGAGTCCCTGAAAGCTGGGAACGAACAGCAGGCTGCTACTCATCTGAGCCGCGCCCAGGCGATGGATCCCGACTGCGTACGGGCGACCATGCTCCAGGCCCGGATGACGGTGAGCTGGGGTGATTCCCACGCAGCAGCGGTACTCTATCACCGTATTGCCCGGCAGGGCTCCCAGTTTCTGCCGGAATTTCTGTCGGAGCTGGTGGATACCTATCGCCGCAGCGGTCCGGAGGATGAGCTCAGCGAGCTCAAGCACCTGTACCGTGTATGCCCCAGCCCCGCATTGGCGATGACACTTACCGATGTGATCCTGGAGAGGGAAGGGGATGAGGCCGCCATCGCCTTCCTCGTCGAGCATATCGCCGGACAGGCCGATCTGGCCGGCCTCGAACGCCTGCTGGGGCTCTATGCGCCGAAGCTGGCAGGGGATGCCCAAACTCGGGCCGCTTTTGAAGCAACCCTGGCTGTGATTGGGCGTCTGCGCTCGTGCCAATTCGATCATCAGTGCGAGCATTGCGGTTTCGTCGCCCGCCAGCTGCACTGGCAATGCCCGAGCTGTAAACGCTGGGGAAGCATCAAACCGATTCAACCGGAACTCATCGGCGAATCACCCCCATCTTCCGCCGACCGCCGAGTTGCCTAAGAAGCTGTCCGGTTAAAAGCAATCCTGAATTATTTGGCGTTGTCCGGGGGATTTGACGTGTTGCATTTCAACGTCCAAAGGCTCATTGATCGACGGCCGGGTCCGTAACCAGCGTCTCAACGCAACCTACGCCCACAATGTCCCCCATGCGCCTGCACGCGCGGACCTCGCGTTGGGTGTAGATACTCTGTTCCGATGCAAGTCCAATTTGGTACCTGCTCCCCAAAAGCTCACCTCCGATACATAAATTAGATTTATCATGCTGTGGTATCGGCAGGGGTAAAGAAGCGACTGTTACTGCTCCTCGATTCGCCCCTCGATATGACCCATGCTGTTGCGTGTATCACCCTCCCAAATCGCCCCTTCCACTGCTGCCAGCATGCATGCAGCCCGCGTCTCTGTTCCCGCTCGATGAACTCCAGGCGTTGTTCCGCATCGAGAGCCTTCATCTGCCATCGCTCGCCGTATTCCTGGAGCGTCTTCTCGACACCCTGTAAGCGCTGGCTGCATTCTTCCAGCGTACTCTCTACGGCAGCCAACCGCTCACTGCGTTCTTCGAGCACCGCTTCCAGGCTGGACAGCCGTTCGGACTGCTCATCGAGTCGGTCTCTGATGTTCACGTACACCACCTCCCAAATCGCCGCTTCCACCGCTGCCACAGAATATCCCCAGAGAACCTCACCGGATGCGATGACCCGCTCGATGTCGGCACAATCGTCTGCCTGCACCGTCACGCCGTGTGGCACACCGAGCAGGCGCTCCCTGAAGCGGAGGATGTTATAGTCCAGAAACCCTTCTTCTACCACGACCGGGCTCTCTTCGTAGGTCGCCCGCCAGTGGTAGAACGCCCCCAACCGCGGTGTTGTAGTGGGACACCGTGCGCGGCGCTGCCGCCGCGCTCGAATCAACCGCTATGGACTGAAAGTCCATAGTCTGGAGGACTAAAGTCCTCATCCGTGGACAAGCCACGGACTGAAAGTGAAGGGACTTAACGTCCATAGTTTCAACTATGATGCGCTTCGTGCACTAAAGTTATTGAAGCAATGAACGCCGCGACATCAGTCCAGGTGGTGCGGTCCTTGCGGTCCTCCGCCTCGTCAACGAGTCGGAGGAACAAACGCTCGTAGTAGTCCACCTCTTCGAATTCCCAGGCATCGGACGTAATGAGGCGATCCAGGTAGCGCAGCATGAGCAGCACATTGGCGGGACCGCCTCGCACCGGATTGAGTCCCACAGCTTAAAGAGCGTACCCTGCCGGCCAAGGTCGTGGACGAGTGTGTTGCCGCGCATCGACATTTCGGGAGCCAGGGTTTAGTCGATCCGCACCCAGTCTTCCTGCGATACCTCATCTACCAGTGCTCGGCTCCGCGCAGCGAGCACCTTAGGGTCCGGCTCCTCTGGATTGCGCTCGCCGATCACCTCGAAGTAACGTGCACTGACAGTGTCCACGTAAGGACAGCGTGTGTACGCTGGCTCGATTTCCCATGATCGAATCGGCCAGCGGGCATCGAACAGAAGTGAGCACTCGTTCTCGTCCAGGCGCCAATCGTGGAGGCCAGGCGTGATGACGTTGAGGTAGCGATTCAACGAATACCAGTAACGCACGTCAAGGCGTTCCTGCACGAAACGCATCCAGTGACGGATCTCCTAGTTGCGCATCTCACCGAGCAAGGCGGTATTGAGGAAAACATCAAAAGACTGTGCAACCAGTGCGTTGGCAAACATGGTCGGCACAAACACGAAGTCGGCCGCACCGATTGCCGTCGTAGAGCAGGCCTCAGGCGTGGTAACAAAGAGCATCCGTGCCGTAGGAATGGTGAGCTTGAGGAATTGGTATGAAAAGAACAAGGTCTCGGGAAGATCGACGATAACGTAGAGCGTTGTGGGATGGAGCGTCTTGAGGACGTGCGCAAGGTGCCCCAGGCTGCCGCCAAGTTTGAATACCGTCAGACGCTCTCGGCGGTGCTCCAGGTGACCTGACAGGCGGTCGGCCATTGTCACGGACCGCAAGAAGTTGGGGTTGAGGTGGCGTCCGTGTCGCTCGACATTGTTGCCCGGGAAGGAAACGGGTGACTCTTGTACCGAAACCGACAGTCGGCTAGGTGCCAGTCCACTGCCTTTTCTTTGACGGCATCTGAGATATTGACCGAGAACAGCCATGTCCGTTGAATGCGGTGGATAGCATCCTGTGCATCAAGGCTCTCGTCGATAACCCTGCGCATGACCGCCATGTTCTCGTCACCCCCGAACTCGTTCAGGCCATAGCTCGCTTTATACCCCGATACCTCGTAGCACTCGTCCACCTGTTGATGGAAGGTGCGTGCTTCATCGAGGAGCGCGATGGGATCGATGCGGGGCTGATCATTGTGGGCGGTCATGTGACTCTCCTGCGAATGCCGGGCATGGATAGTGAGCGACTGTAACCTTGCTCCGGCTTTGAGCAAAGGATAACTCGGTATGATTATCGAGTTCCGGGAGATTAGGGCACCTTGGAAAGTTCAAGGTGCCCGTGCGGCGCGAGGATACCCTCCCATTTTTCAGATTCATAAAGGCTTGAAAAATGGATCGAATCCGTCAGAACCCAGCCTCAATCCTGGGCGTGACGACCCAGGATATTCAGGCCCTTGAGCACATTCAGGGCCTCGCCGAGTGCATAGTCCTCGGCGGCCAGAGCCCGCTTCTCCGTTGTCACGGTCCCGCGCTTTCCGGCCTCATCGGCTGTACCCTCATCCTTCTTTTCGGTTTTACCGGGCGCACCCTCGTTCTTCTTTCCGGTTTCGCCGGCCGGGTCCTTGTCCTTGCCGGTCGGCTCCTCCTCGTCCAGGTGACGGCGCAGATCCACTTCCTTCAATGGTGCCACGCCTAGCTTCTCCGCAACGCTGAGCTCACCTCTGACCAGCTCGATATCGGGCTCAACCCCATGGGCCTGGATGGAGTGACCGGAAGGGGTATAGTATCTTGCCGTGGTCAACTTGAGCGCCGTGGCATCGTCTATGGGCACGATGGTCTGTACCGAACCCTTACCGAATGTGGGGTAGCCCATGATGATGGCGCGCTTGTGGTCCCGGAGTGCCCCGGCCACGATCTCTGAGGCCGATGCGGACCCGCCGTTGACCAGCACCACGATGGGGGCCCCCTTGAGCACGTCGTCCGGGCCGGCCTTGAACTGAAGCTCCGAGTCCTCACCCCGACCTTTCGTATAGACGATGATCCCTCCGCCGAGGAAGGCGTCGCTCACGCCAACGGCGCTGTTGAGGACACCGCCCGGATTGTTTCTCAGATCCAGGACTAGGCCCTTGAGTCTGCCGGCGTTTTCTTTCTCGAGCGCGTTCAGGACCGAGAGCAGATCCTCGGTGGTACGCGACTGGAAGTGGGAAATACGCACATAGCCGTATCCCGGCTCGAGGGTACGGCTCTTGACGCTCGCCACCTGGATGATGCCCCGCTCCAGATCCAGGTTGAAGGGCCGGCTCATGCCCTCGCGCAGGATGGTCAGGATGATGCGCGTGCCGGGCTTGCCGCGCATGGTGTTGACGGCATCGTTCAGGCTCATGCCTTTTACCGGCTTGTCATCGATCCGTATGATCAAATCCCCGGTCTTGATGCCGGCGCGCTGGGCCGGGGTATCGTCGATCGGGGCGATTACCTTGACGAACCCATTCTCCATCCCGACCTCTATCCCCAGGCCCCCGAACTCGCCGCTGGTGCCGACCTGCAGGTCGCGGTACGTCTCCCGGTCCAGGTAGGTGGAATGGGGGTCGAGCCCCGAGAGCATGCCCCGGATGGCGCTCTTGAGCAGCTTTTCATCATCCACCGGTTCCACATATTCGCCCTTGATGCGTCCGAAGACCTCGGCAAAGGTGCGCAGGTCCTCCAGCGGCACTTTCTCCTGTGCCTTTTCTTTCTCCTCGGCGAGGGTTACTCCGATAGAGCCGCTGGCGGCGGCAAGGAGCAGGCCGATTGCAACTGCCGTCATCGATCGGAACAGGTTCTTCATCGGGATGTCACTGAAAAGCTGTGTTGGTTAAAACGGATCCGAGTGGAAATAGTGCAAGATTGCGACCTGATCGCAAGCATTTGTCTGGACGCTGGTCGCAATTTCTAATAGACAGGATTAACAGGATTTTCAGGATTAACAAGATGCTTTATCTTGTTGTCCTGAATTGTGCTTGCCGAATTCGTAGACCTTCTCCAGAAAACCAGAGCCGAGCCCATGATGCACCGCATAAGCCGCCCCGATGATTTTCTCTGTCAGTTCCCGTCCAACAAGTCCCACAACAGCACCTGAACACCGTTTTCTCCAACCAACCGCAATTAGGTCGTGTTGACATTTACTTACCATCCCTGGCACCTGGATTCCGGCGTCCCAGCCGGAATGATGGTCCGGGGTGTCGGCTCCCGGCTTCGCCTGCTGCCACTGCCGTCGTCCCAGGTGGGACCTGGGACCCAGGTGTCCAGGGACGGCACACCGGATGTTGCGCGGATCTTCTAAATGTCAACACGACCTAGAACAACGAAAAATAACGAAAAATCCTGTTAATCCTGAAAATCCTGTACTATTAGACGAAAGCACGAACTGCGAAGCATTGCTCAACGTGGAAATCCTAATGCCATTTGTATGTGGGCTTGTTTGACTGCCTGATCACAAGGGTGGTACTAGGATTTCGGCTCTGCTGTACTAGGTACTCGATGGGAGTGGAGGGGTCCCGGCGCGTTCCGCCGCCGGGGTATCGACGGCGGCGGACTCGCGTCCCGACCCGACAGCGGGCCGGCACCACTGCTCGGGGTTCAGGGGGCGGCCCCGGTAGCGGATGGCGAAATAGAGCCCGGACGACAGGCGGCCACCGCTACGACCGCTAAGCGCGATCGTTTCGCCGGCGGCAACCCACTCCCCGCGTTCCTTGAGCAGGGTCTGGTTGTGGCCATAAAGCGTCATATAGTCGTCGTCATGCGCGATGATGAGTAACAGCCCGAAACCCCGCAGCCAATCCGCATAGGCCACTTGACCATGGTGGACCGCCCGCACCGCTGCGCCTTCCTCCGCCCGCAGGACGACGCCATCCCAGCGCTGGATACCTCCCTCCTTGAGACTGCCATAATGCGACAGCAGTGAGCCATCGGCAAGTGGCCAGGCCAAACGCCCGCGCAGCTGATGCAGCGGCTGTAGCTTCTGATGGAGCTCCGCTTCGGGTAGTGCTCGGGCCTGCTGCTCGAGCCGTTCCAACAGCATACGCAGCTCCCGGGCCTGGGCACGCAACTCTTCGATGCGCTCCGCCCGGGTGGCGATGGTCCGCTCTAGGGAAGCCAGGAGCGCGGTGCGCTGGTCTTGCGCCATCACCAAACGGACCCGGTTCTCGTCCCGGTTCTGCACCAGCAAGACGAGACGCCCCCTTTCCTGTGCCGCTTCCCGGACCAGGTCATCGAGCCTGCGCGCACGTTGGGTTACGGCTTCGATGCGTTGGATGCGGAAGTGGTTGAGGAACCCGTAATAGGCCATGACCCGGCTCAGGCGATTCGAATCCTCCTGATTGAGCAGGATCCGCATATGGTTCCCGCGTCCCATGGCATACGCGGAACGCAACAGATTCCCCAGGGCGGTGCGTTCGCGCCCCAAGGTTTCGCGCTCGACCACCAATCGGCGTTGAAGCCTGTCCAGGACCCGTTCCTGGTTACCGATCACCGCTACCAACCGATGTACCGTCCGCGCCAGGTCGGCAATCCGGCGTTCACGACGCTTGAGCTCTGCCCTGAGTTCCTGTCGGCGGCCACGGCGCACATCCAGGTTCTGCTCCAGGTCCCGTACCTGCTGCTCGAGGTCGGCCAGATCGCGTTTGCGACTCTCGATGGTCTTATCTTCAGTCCCCGCCGGTACCGGCGTAGCGATCAACCCCGACAAGACAACAACCAGCAGGAAATACAAGATCTTACGGCACCCGAACCAGCTGCGCAGCCGGGTCCGATCAGCCGCGACGGGTAGCAGGTCAGGTCCTACTAGGATCCCTCGAATGACCCGTGTCTTTACAAATGAGTCAAGTTTGTGCACGGCACAAAAAACCCACGCTTGGTGGGCTTGGAGGCTGTCTAAAAACCCGAGCACCGGCCAACCGCTTGAACCTAAAGATTTCTCGCTGCGCTCGAAATGACAAGGACGCGAGTTTCTCATCCCGAAGCGCAGCGAGGGATCGTTACGACTCTTTCTTAACCTTTAAAATCAATGGGTTAGTTTTTAGACAGCCTCTTAAGACGATGTCGCGTCTCGCCGGCTAATGATACAGGATTAACAGGATGTTCAGGATTAACAGGATTTCTTGTTGTGAAGCGTGCTTGCCGGTTTGGTCAGGGCGTGATCGAGCGTCGGAAATTCAGGAAATATTGGCTCAGGATTCGGCTTCCTTGTCGGCCAGGATGGTACAAATAACGGTCCGGTCGCGGCGGGGACCGTCGAACTCGCAGAAGAAGATATTCTGCCAGGTAGACAGGCCGAGCCGGCCATCGATCACAGGGATGGTCTCTGATGGCCCCACCAGACCGGATTTGAGGTGCGCATCTCCGTTTCCATCCTGGACGTCATGCTGCCACACACCCTGTGGGATCAGCTTGCGCAGCAGCTCGACCACGTCTCGCTGCACGCTGTCGTCCCAGTTCTCCTGGATCATGATAGCCGCGGTCGAGCCCTGGGCATAGACGGCCACCAGCCCGTTGCATATGCCGCTGCGGTGCACCAGGTCATGGACCTGGGACGTGATATCCACCAGGGTCTCCCGCCGGTCCGTCCGCAATTTGATCAACTCGCGCATCAGTTCTTCTCCTGTGCCTTTGCGACCCCCCATAGTCGCTCCATTTCTCCGCGCACCTCGGATCCAGGAACCCGGCCCTGGTCCCGCAAGCCGGGCTTTACCCGGGCGAAGCGTGTCTCGAAGCGGCGATTGGCGGTCCGTAGCGCCTGCTCGGCGTCGACACCCAGATGACGGGCGAGGTTGACGCAGGCAAAGAGTAGATCGCCCACCTTATGGACCCGTTCGGTCGAATCCGCCTGGGCAGCAATGGTCTGCTCGCACTCGGACAGCTCCTCGTGCACCTTGTCCAGCACCCCGTCGGTCTGGTCCCAATCGAACTCGACCCGCGCGGCCCGCCGGTGCAGCTTTTCCGCCCGTATCAGGGCGGGCAGAGCCTGGGCAACGCCGGCGAGCACGCCATTCGCCCCTACCCTGTCCTTGCGCGCTCGCTCGGCGGCCTTCTCATGCTCCCAAGTAATATGGACTTGGTGCGCGTCCGCAACTGCCAATTCCCCGAAGACATGGGGATGGCGCCGCCGCAGCTTGTCACAGATGCCGCGCACCACGTCCGCGAACGTGAAGCTATTCTGCTCGCTCGCCATTTGGGCATGAAAGACGACCTGCAACAGCAGGTCCCCCAGCTCGTCGCACAGGTCTTCCATATCATCCTGCTCGATGGCCTCGGCTACCTCATAGGCCTCTTCCAGGGTATAGGGCAGGATGGTGCGGAAGCTCTGCTTCAAGTCCCAGGGACAACCGCGTTCGGGATCCCGTAGACGAGCCATGATGGCGAGCAGCTCATCGATCGACGGCACATCGTTCATCTTCTAAAGTACAGGCCCCGTTCGATGCTGAAACGCTGCTGCCGACCTTCAAAACTGCCCCGTCCGCAGCAGGACTAGGGTATAGGCGTGCTCATAAGGGATGCCGGCGTCCTTGAGGGTAAGCTTGAGGGCGCGCGACTCGGTTCCCGGATTCAGGGTTACCCGCCCCGGCCCCAAACGAGGATATCCTCGATCATCGCCTTACTGCGTGCGGGCCCCACATACAGGGTGAGAGTATGCACCGGCCCTTGGATCCGGCGCAGGTCATCGACCACCGGGACCTGATCGATACGGCTTACCTTCGGATGTACCGGAATCACGCCGTAGCCCCGGTCATGCAGCAGCTTCACCGCCTGATAAGAGTAACGGGTCGGCTTCGGGCTCGCGCCCAGGACGACCATGGTCTGCTCCTGCGGCTTCAAATGGTTCCGATGTTGCACGGCTTCGGCTTCCATTGGTCGGTGGATGACTGCATCGGGTCGGGCGGGCATTCTATCGCCTGGGTTTCCGACGCAAAACTCGCATACGCTGTAACCCGATAAAAAAAACCGGCAGTGGGTAAATTTTAAAATGTAGGCGCGGGCTTGCCCACGCTTTCCTTGGAGTTCGACCTGCCGGCTTGGTTGCCGTCCAGCCTAGCGCCGGCAAGCCGGCGCCTACCCTTCATGACCAACCATCACAGTTGTGGCTGACGACCGGAAGCCGGCAGCAACCCGTTAATCAACAACAAAGTTATACCCACTCGCCCTGAGCCTTGCCCCGTCGAGCTTGACTCGGACCAGCCGTCACCCCATACTTTCTCGCTACGCGCCCGTAGCTCAGCCGGATAGAGTACCTGGCTACGAACCAGGTGGTCGGGAGTTCGAGTCTCTCCGGGCGCGCCATACGAATCAATGGATTATATGAAATCGGATAAGACTTTTTTGTTTGAATCTCGGAAAGATACGAATTTACCCCCACCTTTACCCCCACTATAGCGATTGCTAGAGCATCGGCTCCTTCCTGAGAAATATTCAATACGCGGGTAATGCAGGCCCCGTTCTTTAGCTGTTTTCGACAGCAGAAATAGGCGTTTCGTTTTTCTTCCGCAGCCATCCATAATGCGGAGCGACGCCCCTTAGTTTATCCGCTCCGATGTGGATGCAGTCTTTCATCCGCCTGCTGCCTCCGATGACTAGACATTATACGCGAGCTCTAACGGAGGTCGATGAGCCAGGCTTTATCGCCGCCGATCTGTACACGACCCGGACCGTGCAGACAAAATCCCTTACGCAAAATACGTACAATACGCAGAATCCCACCGAGCAGGGTAATTGTGCGAATTCTGCGTATAGGGATGCGGAAGCGGAAAGCTCCAAGTGTTGAAAACCGCTTATGCGGAGATCAAGCTGTACCGGCGGAAGATTTTTGAGAAAGAAAAGGATGCATTTTGGGCGGCCCAGAAAGACTGAAGCCCCGTAACATTGCTGCTACAAGGCTTCGGATGCTCCCATGGGGCTTGTCGCCAGTGGGCAATGAAAGGTCGGATTGCACGTAAGGGGTTCCGGCTGCTTTTACAGCGGCTCACCTGAGAAATAGTCCATAAGCGGGTAACGCGCCGCGATTCTCGCCAGCGTGGACTGGACAAAGGCGTCGTGCTGGGCCGTCAACCGCTCGAAGGTGCGCCAGTGCATTCCCTTGGGTTTCCCGCCAGGGGGGTTGAGGCAGCCCGGCTCCCAGCCCAGCTTGTCGCGGAGCTTGTTGGCCCGCCGCGCCAGCCGGTTATAGTCAGTTTCCCGCTGGCTGGGATAGGTCAGCCGGTAACAGCGGCGGCAAGCGAAGATGCCGCCGACGTAGAGGATTGCCACCCGCTGGCCGCACCTCTCGGCGGGACACCGGAACCAGGGCCGTTTCCCGCCAAGATTGCCGGCGGTCCAGTCGAGATAGACGGGATAGCTTTCATCCTTCCAGTCTTCGCTGCCGCTGCGGTGGCGATAGGTGAGAATCACCCGGTCCTGTTCAGTGCGAACGCGGATAGAAGCGACTACTTCGCCATGCCGTGACCACTGCCAGCCGCAAGGACTGATGCGGGGTGAGCAGACCATCCCGTTTCCAGCGCCGCACGTCGATGGAGAAGTAATCGTCAGTTGACCCCCCCGCGAACCAGCACCGCTGGCGTCCGCTACCGATACCGCCCATGACGGCCTCCCCTTCTTTTTTTTGTCGAAATCATGTGGGAAATTCACCTTTTTGTTTCGGCCCTAGCGGGCCTTGGTTGGTCGTTTTGGGTTTGCTGTGGCCTTGGTAAAAAGCGTTCGCAATAGCGCCGGTCCGTGTCCCACAATCCGGCGATGGCTTCCGGCTTGCCTTTCGCGCAGTGCCCAAGGTGCGGGTGGTCGCTGCGCTCGAAGCGAATGCAATCGCCGCAGTGAACGGAGCAGGGGCGCGGTATCGGCTTGTCGGCTGCCCGGTTCCAGCACCAGGGGCAGCCCAGGACCTCGCCAGAGAACCACAGCCAGACCGGGCCGCAGCGCTTGCAGGTGGCCTGCTCGGTGTAGTGGGCGGGGCGTTTGCCTTGATCCCTTTCCCGCCACAGCGACAGTGAGCGGGCGAATGCGGCCAGGGTATCGCCGCTGAGCGCGCCCTTGCGCTTGTCGGCGATGTCTTCCGGTGACAGTGCTTCCTTGACTTCAACGGGCGTGATGTCGAGTCCCCGGCAGACGTCAGCCAGGGTTTCCAGCAGATTGGCGTGGTCCGTTTCTGCATTTCTATCCCTATACGTAGAATACGTAGAATTACCCGATTCGAGGGATTTCTGCGAATTGTACGTATAGGATGCTGTTTTCGAAAGAGACCCGCCGAGGGTTTCGCGCCAGCTCATCGTCAGGCCCCCGCAAGCTCGGGTCGTACCCGCACCTGGGGTGACGGCGGACGGCCGGGACCGTCTCGCGGTAACTCGGTCACCTGGACATAACCGCGCTCTTCCAGCGCCTCCAGTGCGTCATGGAGCTTGGCGGCCCGGGAGAAGGTGCTGCGCAGGGCGTTGAAGGCGGTGTTCGCGGCGAAACTAGCCAGCCGGTTCCGTTCGATCCACGCCCACACCTTCCGGGCGGCGGCAAGGGTGAGATCGGCTCCCATCATGTCCAGCGCCGCCCGGCTGTGATGGGTGATGACGGCCATGATCTCCAAGGCCGCAGTCATGGTCTTGGCGGTGATCTCAGCTTCCCAGGGTGTGCCGTGGGCGTGTTCGATGCCATGCAGCACCCCGGCCAGGCGGGCCGCCGCGCCCGGTGCCTTACCGGCCCAGTCGGTGAAGTGCTCCAGTGCACGGCCCGGTTGCATCTGCTCCTCGATAGCTTGGGCGAAGTCATGGTGCTCCGAACGTGCTGCTTCAGTCAGACACAGCAAGTGAGGGCATTCGTCACCGTGTTCGTCGGTGGCGGGTGCCCAATCCAGCATGGCGCGGAGACCGGCCGCGTAGGCATCGCGTACTCCCTCCGGAACGGGGGTGGGCTCCAAGCGACGGAAGCCCAGCGGGGACGGTGGTAGCAGATAGAGAAACCGCCCCAATAATCCACGGCCACGGAATCCAGGCTTGGCGGCCAGCCCGTGCAATACATCCGGCTGGGGGCTCAGGCCGATACTCAGGCGCAGGCTTTTTAAGAATACCGGCGGACGGCTGCTCCGGTCCACCCGTTCCGCGTCACCGCTATGGGCCTTCAGCGCCAGGTCCAGGTTAGGGATGCCCTTGGAGTAGCGCCCCTGCAGCAGATCGAAGACGCCGCCCTCCGACGACAACTAGGCCATGCACTCGCCATGCTCGGCCAGCAGTGCGCCCAGCCGTTCCGGGGTAGCGTCCGAGGTCCAGAGTTGAGGCTGACTGGGGATGTCGGGAAGCTTGGCCTCGATATCGGCGGCTTCCCGTGCCAGTTCCGCCGCATTATCATTGTCTTTTTCCCTGGCGGCCTTGCTGCGCTTCTCCTTGGCGCGGGCCTCCAGGGTCTTGCGTTCGCTGGCGATGCGCTTGATCTCCAGCTCCGTAATCTTGGCCTGCTCGCGCTCCCAGGCTAGCAGCGGCGAGGTTGCGGCGGATTGCACGGCGCTCTTGCGGGTGCCGGGTGGCAGAGCGGCCACGGCCCACAGGTTACAGGGCTCGACGTAACCCGGCTTCACCATGACGCGCAGACGACGGGCGGCAGCGGTAGCGCAGGCGACCAGTACCATCCCAACGGCCAGTTCCGGTGGTGTCTCGGTATCGGCGGCGACGGCTCGGGCAAAGTCCCCGGCCCATCCCGGCAGATGTGCCAGGTCAAGGCGCGGCAGGTTGGGCGCATCCAGCGGCACCAGCTCCGGCCAGTCCTCAGCCGGTGGCGCAGCGGACTTCAGCAGGTTGGCGGTCATGCGCTACCCCCTGCCAGCCATACGGCCAGATCGTTGAAGTCGGTTGCGCCAATAGGGCGACGATCTCCAAGCTTCGGAACGGCTACCTTCGCGCCGATAGCCAGCGCGGCTTGGTTCGCCTTGGTAATGCCGGGATTGCCTTTGGTGTT